>ERZ1047472.3554-NODE-3554-length-10214-cov-7.781081_pt1 | contig 10214 bp, 5 predicted proteins | sample MGYA00383095_ERZ1047472 | MGnify/ENA primary metagenome ERZ1047472 (study PRJEB29581, sample SAMEA5548365) | metagenome | biome: marine; feature: coastal; material: water | depth 1 m | study: Short-term variability in the microbial, nano- and picoplankton...
TAGTTTAGTTAGAATTAGTCAGGTTCATAGGTTAGAATCCCTGTTCCTCCGCCATCACTGCCTTACTAGCAGTGGCATATCCCCGATAAGCATCAGTTATAACTCATATCTTCTGGCCCGGCGCTTGTAATGCCGCACGTGAGTACTGACCAAATTGCTGACCAAATCTATCCCCCATACTTTCATCCGTAACGGCTATTATTACTTCTCCAGGCGTGTTCCTGCCGACCTGCAAGGCCATTATTCTTACCATCGAGAGATTAGGTCATACAAGCCCGACGGTGACTTTGAATACCTAAGGTCATCTTTACAAAGAGCAAAAGCGCGATGTTAACAAGCGGGCTCTGAATGCTTGGGAAGCTTCACTTCGAGGCCTCCGTGACAAATCTCATGACAACTTACTAAAAATTGTTGATGGTAGTGCTAATAGTTGAGTGAACAGGCTTAAGTTGCACCTAAAATCTGACGCAAGTTCTTGCTTGGGCTAACGCTTCTTTTGAAGGAATGCTTTATGGCTAACCACAAGAATTGATCGAACGAAGATCGATCAACTATGCTTTTACCTGGTCTGGACGGCAAGCGAGTTTTCGTTATAGCAGGCGCTAGCGGCATTGGTTTTGCAATTGCGGAGCTGCTTTATAAACAGGGTGTATAGGTTGCTATTTGCGATATGGACCGTGCCAATATAATTAACGCGTATTTTAGTTTGTTTGACACCCACTGGTCTTTCATTAATATGATTTTGAGACTCTTTAATAGCAGCTGGATCTTAGGTAAATTTAAGTACCTTTAGCAAAATCTGAAGCGGCACTATCGAAAAGAATACAAAGAGGCGATAAATGTATGCCTAAAATTAGCAACCCACCGTCGGCGGAAGCTTTGATGATAGGAGCGCGGTCGATTGGCAATTATGATTTAGCTGCTGCTCTTGGCGATCTGATCGATAATTCGATTACGGCAAATGCAAGCACGGTTTCTCTGACATGTAACTTCAATGAATCTGATCCCTTCATAATCGTAAAAGATAATGGGGAAGGAATGGATCACGAAACTTTAATTTATTCCATGCGCCCTGCCAGTGCTAACCCTCAAGACACCCGAGACCCTAATGATTTGGGGAGATTTGGATGGGGGCTGAAGTCAGCTTCTTTTTCACAAGCAAGAAAATTGATAGTAGCTTCAAAAAAGAACAACTCGTTGAGTCTAGCTATCTGGGATCTTGATGATATTAAAAATTTTGAAATGGAAATTTTTCAGGATGATGACGCAAAATTAATTCTCGAGGAATACGGGTCGACGTTACAATCAAATGGTACGGTTATTATCTGGGATAAGTGTGACCGGCTAACTGACTCGAACGCGTTGAATCAGACAGAGTTCAATCAAAAGGTAATAGATGCAAAAAACCAACTTGAATTAATTTTCCATCAATTTCTAGATAGTTCGCGAAAAAACAAATTGACTATATATTTGAATGGTCAAGCATTGAAAGGCTATGATCCGTTTTTGTCGTCGCATCCAGCTACACAGAGGTTTCATACTGAAGCTATTGATATTCAGAATTTGGGAACAATGAGTGTAACGCCATATATACTACCCCATTACTCCAAACTTGATAGGCTTACTATCTCCAGCATAGAGGGTGCTGAAGGTCTGGTGCGCAATCAAGGGTTTTATGTCTATAGAAATGAACGATTGATAATTCATGGAACTTGGTTTGGTATATTTAAATATGGCGAATTATCGGATTTGGTTCGCATAAAAATCGAAATTCCAAATACGATGGATCATATTTGGCAAATTTCAATCGATAAAAAAGACGCCAAATTACCCCAATATTTAAAATTTAGACTCAAAAAATTGCTGTCATCGATTCATATCAAATCTAAGAGGGTCCATAAAAGACGAAGTAAAGATATTAAAAATGGTGATAATTCCAATGTTTGGTCCCGAGTGAAAAAAAATGGCAAGACTAAATTTGAATTAAACAGAGGCAGTGAAATGGTTCAGTCAGTTTTCCAAGTAATGCCCCAGCAAGAACATTATAAATTTGAATTTTTGTTGAAATATATAGAGCAGATGCTTCCTGTAAGCGGCATTATTGCGTTAGAAACTTCCGACGAAACAGATTTAATTCAAAATGAAACAAATGGTTTAGAGGCTAATAAGTTAGGGCGGCACTTGGTCGAATTAATGTACAACGATTTTGACGGTGAAAATTCAGATTTTAGATCTTTGGTTCTAAGCACCTCTTATTTCTTAACGCAGAAAAAACTCGCAAATGAAATTGTAGATGAATTTTTTCAAGAGGTCATTCAATGACATTAGAAGATCAATCACTAAAACTTATTGCGGATGGTCTTGCAAAGAAAGTTTTTGACAACAAGGTTTCGTTATCAGTTGCTGAAGTAGATCAATTTATACGAACGGATCAGATCGTTAAACTTTTGATCGATACGGGGCAGGTGGATAGCCTTGAGCTGAAAGTCATCAAAAAGTATTTTGAAGAAAATAATCCTTTTGCTTATGTGATAGCAAAAACTGCGCAAATAACTGCACCCGATTATAAACCTTGGCTGTATGGCGAGAGATTAAGCAAAATTGATTGGTCCAATCATGAGCGGCTACATAAATTTTTGCAAAAGTACAGAAATTTTAATCCTAACATTTTGTTGGAAATAGCTAAGGAAAGCCGCGAAATTATCGACCTGTGTGGTGATCCAAAATCAGAAGGGGAGTGGCTCAGAAAAGGTTTGGTTTTTGGATATGTACAAAGTGGTAAAACTACCAGTTACTCTGACGTAATCGCTAGAGGTATTGATGCTGGTTACAAAGTATTCATCGTCCTAGCTGGTACAACAAATTCCTTAAGGCGCCAAACGCAGGAACGAATGGAGGAAAATGTCATCGGTCAAATTAGCCGAAGACCAGGCATTTACGCCGACATGATTGAGCCAATCAAAGCTTTGCATGCAATGACACGCGAGTTGGACTTTAATAGAACAAGAGACCAAGTGCTTAATTTTAATCATGAAGTAGGCACCATTTTTATAATCAAAAAAAATGCGTCTGTTTTGCAATCGTTGTTGACGGAAATAGATCGTATAAGAGGACCAAATAAAATTGATTTACCAATGCTTTTGATAGATGACGAGGCAGATAATGCTACGATTAATACTGCATCTAGAAATGGTTCGAAAACTAATCCCACTTCTATAAATAAGGGTATTAGGGCAATATTAAATTGCTTCAATAAACGGGTGTATCTTGGTTACACTGCGACCCCATACGCAAACATTTTTATTGATCACCAATCAGACTCTGACTTGGAGGCAATTGCAAAAAGTGGGAAAGACCTATTTCCAAGCGATTTTATAAAGTCTATCTCCGCTCCTAATTTTTATGTGGGTGCACGAAGACTTTTTCATACAGACGACGAAACACCGGAAAATTCCCTTCAACACACTGTCGGAATTATACGGCGAGAAAATTATCATTCGATTTTGCCATTAAAACACAAAATTTCAGTTTCAGAGAGCCTCGATACTCTTCCATCGTCATTATACACGGCGCTAAAGTATTTCTTTCTTTTTTGCGCTGTAGAAAAGGTCAGAGGGAGATGGGATAGGCATCATACGATGATGATAAATGTTAGCCGCTTTAATGCAGTACAAGACAGTATTGAGCTTGAGGTGACTAATTTTTGTACGGTTTTGAGAAATTCTATTAAAATGGCTGCTGGAAATTTAGCGTTCGCTGATGATGTCTTTAAGTCTCTGAAAGAAATTTATAAAAATGGGGCACCTACCAATCAATTTATTTTTCCAAATAATGGCTTAGGTGAATTACCGTATGAGAAATGTAAAGAAACAGAAGGGATCGATTTTGATCAACATATAATCCCCGCTCTTTATGAAGTTTGTAACGAAATTTTTGTGCAAACAGTTAATATGCAAAGAAACTCCTTAGAATATCCTGATAATGACTATAAACACGTCATCGCCATAGGTGGATTGGCCTTGTCTCGAGGCCTTACACTGGAAGGTTTAGCGATTACTTACATTCTAAGAAATGCGTCTGCCTCGGATACGTTGATGCAGATGGGCCGTTGGTTCGGTTATCGTCTGGGATACGAAAACTTGACCAGAATTTTTATGCCTGAATCATCATTCGACCACTACTGCTCGATACATTCGGCCACGGAAGAATTGCGAGAAGAGCTTGAGCTGATGGGTTATCTAAAGCAAACGCCGGTAGAATTTGGTTTAAAAGTTCGAAACAGTGAAACAGGAATTATGATTACTGCGCGTAACAAGTTGCAGTCCGCTGAAACTATTACCGTATCCAAGGATTTTTCACTAAAGCATAAACAGGCTTATATACTTTGTACCGATCAAATAATCAGATATCGTAATGAAACTTTACTGAAAAACTTTGTCGAAAAACTACTTAAGCACAGCGAACCTCAGGAGTGTCCATTTGGTTATACGTTTTCTGCATCGGGGCATGATGTTTCCAATTTAATAGCTGATTTAAACTTCAAAGGATCTCCAGACTTTGACTCGCAAGTTGATTCAGTGCAGGCAGAGAATAAATCGGATTTTTCCTTCATTGATCGATATGTTCGAAAACGGGTTGATGAATCTTTGAAAACTTGGCGAATTTGCATTCCAAAAGGTTCGAAAAAGCTGGAAAAAATTAAATTTTCGAGTTCGCTATCTGTGCACCGTCGTTTCCGATCCAAGGGTTATCCTATCGCAACGGACCTTTTTAAAGTAACTAAAAAAGATTCTGTAGCACTTGGCGACGATTTGCGCATAGGGCTTTCAGATGAAGATATAACCAAGCTTTCTGGACGAGGTACCAAAGGTTCACAGATCGCAAGCTTTTTGGGTGTTCCAACTTTGTATATCCATTTTATTGACGTAACGGTAGTAAATGGCCATGGTCGATACGAAGACCGGGATTTTAACGGAACTTATTCGTCAATTAGTATTTTGTTCAACGGCTCAAAAATAGCATCAGACCAGCACACATATACCGCAAATCAAGTTCTTCTTCGACAACTACTGAACCATGAGGATGAATATGACGATGATGCTGATGATGATTATACGACTTTGGATAGCGAAATATGAGAGAAATAACTGCAAAAGATTTTAGAGAGTTATCCCATGGTACTCAAAAAAGGCTAGCCGGGTTGCAAGGCTTAGAGGAATTTTACTTTGGGGTGGATGATCATGGAAAAGAGTTTTTTATGTATCGCGGTGAATTTTCTCACCAAAGGGATGTCTTATCTACACAACTATTATCCATTGAAGTTATTGAGGAAGAATCTAAAGCCTCACAACTCGTTATTTCTTTGCAGGACAAAGAATTTTTATATGTTTTCATAAAACTTATTTACATAGTTGTCGAAGCAGTCGAAGCGTTTGAAATGGATGGATCTGATCAGGACAAATTTTATAGTGCCCTGACAGTTTTAAACGACTGGGTTGAAATGTTTAAGATTGCAAGGAGCACAAAGTTATCTGATAATCGCATTATAGGACTACTTGGTGAGTTGGTTTTTTTACAGCAATTATCTGAAAAAATAGACCCAGATAGGATTGCTTTAACCACATGGCACGGCCCCGACGGAGCTGATGAAGACTTTTCATATGATGGCCAACTTTTCGAAGTAAAATCGAGTAAATCAAGTAAAAATAATTCCATCAAAATAAACTCACTCAGGCAAATTAATTCTGAAAATATTCCAACCTTTTTAGTGCACCAATCCTTTTCCACATCAGATTCCAGTCACGCTCAGTCGTTAAACTTATTTGCTTTAGTGAACGAAATTAAACAGAAAATAGGCTTTGACTTTTCAGAGCTAGCTAATTTTGAGCAAAAGCTGCTCATGAGTGGCTATCTCCACGATGAAAAATATTGCGAACCCAACTTTCACTTTGATTCAAGCTCTTATTATGAGGTTAGAAGTGATTTTCCTTTAATCTACTCTGATAATTTAGACCCGAGAATATCGCGTGTACGATATGTCTTGGACTTGGATAAATGCAAAGAGTTCTTAATAGAAGATTTGTCGTTTTAAGCTGGAGTGATCTTTATGAACCCTTTCGATCAGTATGCGGACACCTTTGTGGAATTGAAAAGTGCTATTGAGCGTAATTCAATTTCGTCTGGAGTTTCTTCTGTAAATATTTTTGTTGATGAGTATTCAGTAGTTGCTGCAGACTCAGGGGATGCTCCAGATTTATTTCCAGTAGAGATATTTAAAGATGGAAATTATGGTTATCAAATAAATGCTTACAATTTTGATCTTTCACAGGGAGAATTAACGCTTGCTGTGGCTGACACTGAATTTGTATCCGACCTTGCAACTATAACGCGGCAGCATGCCGAAAAATATATAAAAAGAGCATTTAGGTTTTACAGCAATTGTAAAAAACTTAGTTTTATTGACGAATTAGAAGAAAGTAGTGATGCCTATGAATTAGCTTCTTACATAAATCAAAATATTGATTTCATAAAAAGGTTACGGATTATATTTTTTACCACTGGTGTTTCGACTATCCAAAAAGCCCTTGAATTTGAACAGATTGATGGAGTGGATTTCAGTCGAAACGTGTTTGATCTAGTCAGGTATCATAACATTCTAGCCAACCAAAGTGTTTCAGAAAACTATGAAATTATTTTTGAAGATTTTGGTGTCGATAGCCTTCCACTTTTACCAGCATCACAGACTGACGGTTATCAATCTTATATGGGAGTTATGCCTGGTGATCTTCTTGCCAAAATATATTCCTTATATGGCGGTAAGTTATTAGAACAAAATGTCCGCGTATTTTTGCAGGCGCGAACCAAAGTAAATAGAGGTATCATTGATACCATACAAAATAGCCCAGATCACTTTTTCGCCTATAATAACGGTCTAACTGTCACTGCTAAAGCTATTACGACAGAGAATGTAAATGGAGTGCATAATCTAAAAAAAATCGAAAATTTACAGATTGTTAACGGTGGTCAAACTACTGCGTCTATTTTATATGCTAGGGACAAGAACAAAAGTGATTTAACATCTGTTTCTGTTCAAATGAAATTGAATGTCACAAATTCAGATGTGTCATCTGATCTTGTTAAAAACATATCTCGTTTTTCAAATACTCAGAATGCGGTCCGAGAAGCTGACTTTTTCTCAACTCATCCATTTCATGTTTTTATGGAAAAAACTTCACAAAGAATTGAGACACCCCTAAAGTTAGAAACTGGCATACGTAGCAAATGGTTCTATGAAAGAGCACGAGGGCAGTTTAAAGATCGACAAGCTTACATGACTCCCCGCAAGCGTGAACAATTTTTGTCAGAATTTCCGCGGAGTCAATTGGTTGATAAGACTGGCCTATCAAAATTTTATATGAGCCTTGATGGAAAACCATACCTTGTTTCTCAAGGGGCTCAGAAATGCTTTTTGGCATTTGCTGATATCATAAGCTCGCAATGGAAACGAGATCCAGCATATTTCAATGATGACGTCTATAAAGAGTTTATTGCTAAAGCTATATTTTTTATAGAAGTGGATAAAGCAGTAGCTGCATCGAAATGGTATAAAGAAAATAGAGGTTACAAGGCCGAAATCGTAACTTACGCGATTGCCTGCATAGCTAAGGAAGTTGAAGAGTTAAAACTTTCTATTGATTATAGTAAAATTTGGACCTCGCAAGGCTTTGATGCAGAACAATTAGCAGAGATAGCAGATATTGCTAAAAACGTCCGCGAAATCATAGTGAACCCACCGGCGTCAACTTCAAATATTCGTGAATATTGTAAAAAAATTCAGTGTTGGGAAGATATTAAACGTCTAAATATTGCGTCGAATAGGCCTATTATTTCTACGCTCACTATCCAAAAAACAGAGGCTAAAGAACGTAAAGTTTATGCAAAAAAACAAGGTAAAATTGATTTAGAAATTCAGTTTGAGATATTTTTGCAGAACCTCGTTGATTCTGGTGAGGTGGGAAAATTACTTAATAAAGCAAAACAAACCATGCTTTTAACGCCTAATGCCGCGAGCGCGTTCAGAAAATTAAACAGAAATTCAATTATACTGACATATCCCGAAAAAGACGCGTTAAAACGAATATTGAAAGAACTCCAGATCGAAATATCCAGATAATATTGGCCGAAAAACTATCCAACGCAGCGGCCAGAAATTTGAGCGTAGTAATATTTTATTACAAAATATCGATCTTTGAGATCGCTTGAAACTAGTGGGAATTTATATAGACTTTAGGTTCAATTAATTAAAACCTAATAAGGTTTGTATTAAATAAGTTGAGTATGGAATTTGCTACTTGCTTTGCAAGAAAGGGTGGAACTGCATTTCCAACTTGCGTAAATTGCTCAGTCCGGTTGCCCATAAAATGATAGTTGTCTGGAAAGGTTTGGAGTCGCGCAGCTTCTCGGACTGTGAGGCTGCGGCACTGCGTTGGATCTGGGTGGATGAAATAATGTCCATCTTTGGAGATATGACTAGTTATAGTTGACGCAGGGGAATTAGCCACTTGGACTCTAAAGCGATCGTTGAATTTACCTGTAGCCCAATTTTTATGATTAGGAGCAAGGCTTTCTGGAAATTGATGTGAGCGGGGACTAACACCTTCAGCTGCCGCAAAACATGCTGCGAACAAATATCGCGCTAAATCCGAAGGCATGTGGCCACGGGTTTCTGTGCCCGACAAACCCACTAAATTGCGGTCGTTTAGAAAATCAAATAACTCTGGTCGAAGAGTGTGTGATAGACGCCCTCGTTTAGAGTTTGCTCGCTCTAGGTCTAAGGGTGTCACTATTTGCTGTTCTACTTTTGCTAATGCTTCCATGAAAAGATTGATTTTATTTCCACGGTAACTCTGAAGCGAAGAGCGTACTGCTTTTAATGCGGCCGCCATCGCCTCAGTCCAACTTTGTTTGCTGTCTTTCTTGCTTAAGCCGCTTCGTAGCTTTGGTAAGCCGAATAAAGCCTCATGCACCGATGGAATCGGTTTCTGTGTGGTTAGCTGGATATTAGAGTTAAATTCCAGATCTGATCTAACACCGACAATAAATACCCTATGACGTGATTGAGGAATGCCGTAGTTTTCTGAGCGAATAATAAAGTCGTGAGGCGCGGGCCTGTCAAATAACTGCGAATTTCCTGACAAAGATATTAAATTGTAGCCTGGCCCAGCTCGCTCAAGATCCAACATTACTTGTTCAAATATTGCTAAGCCTTCAACTGATGAGGAGAGCATTCCTTTAACATTTTCCATTACGAAAACATCTGGACTCAATTCATTTAAGACACGACAATATTCTCGGTACAAAAAATGTCGTGCATCATCTTTAGGTATATAATTTGCGTTTCCAGCATTTCTGGAACGCCCGGCTATAGAGTATGCTTGGCAGGGTGGACCGCCTATTAAAACACTTCGGATGTTTGGGTTTTTTTTTATTGATGCAATTTTTTGGGACAAAATAGCTGATGTTTCTGGTCTACCAAGCTCCGCGCATATAGCTTCATTTTTTGCAGCCGCCCATTCTAAGGGATAGATGCCTTGCCAATCTGGACGCTCAATATTCCCAGCAATCCATTCATAGTATTCGGTTGGAAATGTATTAAACTGTCTTAGAAACGCACGGAGCAGCAGTGTCTTATGTGCAGCACGGTCTTTTTCGATGGATACTGCAATTTGGTATGCATGAGAACCATCTGGCCATTTGCAAGATGAAAACCCTTCACCCAATCCTCCCGGACCTGAGAAAAGGTCGACTATCTTAACAGGGTTTATATTAGTATTACTCATTACCGACCAATCCCAGGTTTTGGCAGATGTTGCAAGTATTCTGTCGAATAAAGATCAATTTTAGCCACAAATAGTTTTGTACTGATGTTCTTTTAATTTTTTATGAAAACCGGCTTATTCTCAAAAACAAAGGCTTCCCCGGGAGAAAAGAAAGCCTTAGGTCGATTGCTGCTCGTTTCGACGGTGTTTTAGCCCGCCTTGTAGGTATTTATATGATATTTTTGGCTAATTAACAAAATATTAATTCTGTGCTCACAAATAGGCAAATTTTTGCTGCATGTAAAAAATTTCGGGCTCATCATTTACTGCACAATTTACCCTCAATTTTGCATAATTTCAGCATCATCTCTGCATTTTAGTTCGCCAAAAGAGCTT
>ERZ1047472.3556-NODE-3556-length-10214-cov-5.034748_pt1 | contig 10214 bp, 4 predicted proteins | sample MGYA00383095_ERZ1047472 | MGnify/ENA primary metagenome ERZ1047472 (study PRJEB29581, sample SAMEA5548365) | metagenome | biome: marine; feature: coastal; material: water | depth 1 m | study: Short-term variability in the microbial, nano- and picoplankton...
GTGATAAAATGGATGTTCAGGGCCTTAAAGTGCTCGTCATAGACGACAGTAATACAATCAGGCGCACGGCAGAAACCCTGCTTGCCAAAGTGGGCTGTGCCGTTTCTACCGCATCAGACGGTTTCGATTCTCTTGCCAAAATCGTCGATATCAATCCCGATATCATTTTCGTCGACATTATGATGCCTCGGCTCGATGGCTATCAAACCTGTGCGCTGATCAAAAACAACCCCGATTTCAAAACCACACCAGTAATTATGCTCTCAAGCAAAGATGGTCTTTTCGATAAGGCCAAAGGTCGCATTGTCGGTGCGGACGACTACCTGACAAAACCATTTGGTCGCACAGAGCTACTCGATGTGTTGGACAAATATATTTAAAACTAAAAAGGACTTAGAGGTTGGATCATGGCAAAAATATTGATTGTGGATGACTCTCCCACAGAAACATATAAATTGACAAATATCCTTGAACGCAATGGGTTCTCGGTTCTCTCTGCTGACTCCGGAGAGCAGGGCGTCAATCTGGCCAAAGATGAGCAGCCGGATTTGGTGTTGATGGATATCGTTATGCCAGGGCTGAATGGATTTCAGGCCACACGCCAACTTAGCCGTAGTAAAGAGACAAAACATATACCGGTCATTATTGTCACCGCGAAAAACCAGCAGGCCGACCAGGTTTGGGGGGAGCGCCAGGGTGCCAAAGGCTATCTGGTAAAGCCGATAGATGAGAAGCAGTTAGTCTCGGCTATCAGCGCTGTGCTGAACTAGGGAATCCCATAGTGACCAAGGATATTTTCTCAGAGATAAGCAGCGCTGCCAGACGTTTCGAAGAGGCATCCACTGGCCTGCCGGCACAAAAGGAAATTGTTGAACTTCGTAAGCTGGTGGGATTTTCTGTACTGGGCGAAAACTGCGTTATTCCCCTGAATGAACTCAGTGAAGTGCTGGAAGTTCCCAAGTGTATCAAGTTGCCGAGAGTGAAATCCTGGGTTTGCGGATTAGCCAATGTGCGCGGACGACTGCTACCAATTATTGATGCCGCTGATTTTTTCGGTGGGGCGCTGGCCGGTCCGCTCAGGGAAAGGCGTGTTCTGGTCCTGGATCGGGACGGTATCTATGTCGGCCTGATTGTCGACGCGGTTCATGGCATCAAGTCTTTGCCACTAAGTGAATATAGAGAAACTCGACACAATGGACCTCTGGCTCCTTTTGTCGAGGGCAGTTTTAGCGAAGAGGGTAGAGGGCTATCCCTTTTTTGTGTCCAAAAACTGGTTGAAGACAGCCAGTTTTTGAGTGTTTCGGCCTAGGAGGTCGGTGCCGCAACTTTTTTGCGCACAACAAAACAGAATCAACTTGGAGGATTATATGAAACAAAATGCCGGGAAAGGATCGCCGTTGCGCACTTTGATTATTGTCGTGGGAATTGCCTGCATACTGGTTGGCACTTATAGCGCCATAGAGGTTAGTCGCCAGGTCAAGAGTGATCAAAGCAATATACAAAATATTGCAAATCTACGGATCAATGCGCTCCGAATCACCCAGCTGGCGGATGATGCCAGCGCCGCCAATGAAACTGCCTTCGATGCTTTAAGCAATCTCAACAGCCAGATGACCCAGGCCTGGAGCAGGTTGAGCAGGCGCTTGTACGATCAGGGTGAGATTTCCCGGTCAGAAATTCAGTCTGTGGCAGACACCTGGAATACGGTAAGTGACAAATTGAAGCTGTTAGCAGATAACCGCGAAACGATTTTGTTTGTCTCGAGAGTGGCACGCGAGCTCAATGCAAAACTACCGCTGGTACAGGATAACTCCGGCCAGGTGGTGGATGTGCTGATTTCACAGTCGGCGCCTGCAGGCCAAATCGCCATCGCCCAGGAGCAACTGTGGCTTGTCGAGCGCATTGGTCGCAATATCGACAAAATAATCTCCGCCAGTAGCGATGCCAATGAGGCTGCTGACCAGTTTAAAAGTGATTCCAATGTGTTTCGTGACACTCTGGACTCGATGAAAAATGGCAACTTTATTCTCGGTATTACCAAGGTCACCGACCCAGAGGCGATTGCCAGTATTGACCAGATTCAGGAATCTTTTGAAGTGGTTGCCAATGATATTGACCGTATCTATGAGTCTGCAAACGATCTCTCTGTGGCGCGAAATTCGGCGGCAGCACTCCTCGGTGATGTACCGGCGCTGTTGACAAAATTTGATACGTTAGACGATACCGTAGCTGGCCTGAACACCTCAGGAAAGCGAATTTTTAACAACTTCACAACCCTGATGGCCGTGGCAGGCTTTTTTGCCGCACTGGTGATGTTGGGCTTTATAAACTTCCGGGCCACCCGGCGTAATCTGCTGGAATCCGAGCAAATCAAGGATAAAAATCAGCAGGCGATACTGCGGTTGCTCGACGATATCTCCGACCTGGCCGATGGTGATCTGACCGTCGAGGCAACAGTAACAGAAGACTTTACCGGAACCATTGCCGACTCAATTAACTTTGCAATCGCCGAGTTGCGCAGCCTGGTAGAAAATGTCGCCAACTCATCGGCCAGTGTAACGGGCTCTGCGGATGCCACCCGAGCAACATCGCTGCAGTTGGCCGAGAGTGCAGAGCATCAGGCTCAGGAAATTGCCGGGGCCTCTGCGGCGATTAACGAAATGGCTATAACCATCGACCAGGTATCATCAAATTCTGCCGAGTCGGCGGCGGTAGCAGAGCGATCGGTATCCATTGCAAAAAATGGCGCCTTACTGGTGCGCAATACCATCGATGGTATGGATACCATTCGTGAGCAGATTCAGGATACCTCAAAGCGAATTAAACGCCTGGGCGAGAGCTCCCAGGAAATTGGCGATATAGTTTCGCTAATTAATGAGATTGCCGATCAGACAAATATCCTCGCATTGAACGCGGCAATCCAGGCGGCGATGGCCGGTGAGGCCGGTCGCGGTTTTGCGGTAGTTGCGGATGAGGTCCAGCGACTCGCGGAGCGCTCGGCAACGGCGACCAAGCAGATTGCCGGACTGGTAAAAACCATTCAAACCGATACTCATGAAGCGGTTAGTTCGATGGAACAGACAACTGCAGAGGTTGTGAAGGGTGCAGAGCTTGCCAACAGTGCCGGTACCGCTCTGGAGGAAATTGAAACTGTATCCACCAACCTGGCCGAGTTGATTCAGGATATTTCCGAGGCAGCAAAACACCAGGCCACTACCTCCGCGCATATTTCCAACACGATGAATGTTATCCAAGAAATTACGACGCAAACCCTCTCCGGGACCAATGATACGGCAAGCTCTATTGGTGAGTTGGCTGATATGGCGGTTGAGATGAAAGAGTCGGTCAGTGGCTTTATCCTGCCCGAAAAAAGTGTCGATGAAGAACCCGTCGAAACCGATGACCTAGTCGAGCGCAGCGAGATAGATGATGGATCGCTAGGAGATTTATTTGCCGTTGCTAAACCCTCTGACAATAATCCAGTTGCAGAGTCCACGGATGTTAAGAGCAGCAAAGAACCTTTTCTGAGCAACGCTGAAATTCTCGATCTTAGTTTTGTGTCAGCAGATAGCGTTGAATCTTCGCCTGAGCTGAGTGGTGAACAAGACGGTGGGTTAGATAAAGAGCTCGATGAGGATCTCGAAGTCGATGAGACAGAAGACCTAGAGCAGCTTGAGGAATTTGAGGCAGAGATTGAAGCCATGCTGACCGAGGGTAACGACGACAAACGCAGCTAGCAAATCGACAGGCACAGGATTTAGCCGTGGCTAACAGTACGCAGAATGCAATCAGTCAGAATGGCGGTTTCGGTTATTTCGATGTCTGGAAAGCGACTATTGAAGAGCGCACTGGCGTGCAAATTACGCCGGATCGCGAAAGGGCACTGGCGCTGTTACTCGAGCGCAGAATAAAAGAGTTGGATTCCCGGGATATTGATCAGTATATGATCGATGCTCTGGATATAGCCAAAGGCGCCGAGGAGTGGAGCGGCCTTATCGACAGCTTGCTGGTTAAGGAAACCAGTTTCTTTCGCCATCGGCCCTCAATGGATTATGTGCACAGTTGGGTTAGAGATGCCGTTAAGACGCAGCCATTTACCGAGCCACTGTGGCTGTGGAGTCTGGGATGCTCAACCGGAGAAGAAGCCTACTCGCTAGCCATCACCGTTGAACAGGCGATGAAGGCTGAGGGCCGAAAGCCGTGCTACGGCATTATTGGAACTGATATAAGCCGCGAGGCAATTATCCAGGCGCGCCGTGGTATCTATCGCGAGAGTAAAATGACGGTGGTAGACAAGTCTGATAACAGCGCATATTTCGAGCCGGTTGGAAAAGGGCTGTGGCGGGTAAAAGCCGATCTGCGCCGCCGGGTATGTTTTTTAACGAGCAATATTTTGACCGATGGATCGCCTCTTGTAAGGCGCAAAATGCATTTGATCTATTGTCAAAATATGTTGGTTTATTTTCGTCGCTGGAAGCGTCGCGAGATAATTGGTCAACTGAGCAATCACCTCGATGCCCGGGGTTGTCTTATGCTGGGATTAGGCGAGCTGAGAAACTGGCTGCCAAGTGGATTTACCCGGGTAACTCAACGCAATATTCAGGCGTATATCAAGGACGAGACAGTTGGACAGGGAGAAGCTCGATGAGCAATGTTCATGATAAAAGTGTTCATGAAAACAGAGATCATAGAAAAAAGTTTCAAGTCAAAAATGTAAAAACCTTTACCGGTCTTGAGTGGCTGATTAGCGAAATTGAAAACAGCTTGCAAGCAGCCTTCAGTGAGTTAGAAGCATTTACCGAAAATAACAGTGACGAAACAAAAATACGTTTTTGTCTCGGGCACCTGCATCAGATTGCTGGCTCTTTTAAAATCCTGCAGTGCGAAGGTTGTATTCTGCTGGTCGAGGAAATGGAGGCGCTCACCCATGGGATACTCGACAAGAAGATCTCCAATGTTAATGAAGCTTGCGAAATTCTTGTTCAGGCAATTATTAAACTGCCAATTTACCTGAGACAGGTACTCTCCAGCAGAGAGGATCATCCTGAGGCGTTGATAATATTGCTCAATGATCTGCGTGCCGCCCAGGGGAGAGCGCTGATCTCCGAAGGTGTTCTGTTCTCGCCGGACCTAACCTCATTTGAGAGTGCGCCCCAACCAGTACTCAGTGCAAATCCACTAGCAACCGCGGATCTGGTAAAGCGTCTGCGCCAGGTCTATCAGCTGTCATTGATCAAGCTAATTAAGGGCGAAGAGAAAAATAAGAATTGTGTGAATTTAATAAAAGTCTTGCAGCGAATGCAGGAGTTATCCAGAGGTAGCTGGCGTGAACATTTGTGGCGCATGGCTCGACAAATTCTCGGCCTGGTTTCATCTCGTGAGATTAATTTTAGTATTGCGCTTAAAAAACTTTTTCGCGCCCTCGACAGCCAATTAAAAATACAGGCCAAAGAGGTTCTCTCAGGCGAGAGCAGTGGTGCAGATATTGGCTTACTAAAAAACCTGCTCTACTACCTGACTACTGTTGAGCCCAATACGGAAGAACTTAAAGAGATTTGGGGTGACTACAGCCTTGATCAGGCGTTCCCCTCGGGGCAGGTCAGTCTCGAGGGTGGCCGACTGATGCCGCAGTACGATCCTCAGGTGGTTCGTGCTCTGGTCAGTGCGATCCAGGGTGAGTTGGCAAATGTGCGAACGGCTCTGGAGCGCTTCTCTCTGGAGGGTGGGCTGTCCGCTGATGATGTCCGCGATAGCCTGCCAGTATTGCTTGGTATGGCGGATTCCCTGGCTTTAGTTGGTCAGGGTAAATTGCGCGATGCAATCACTAAGGTTGAGCAACAGCTTCGCAATATTTTTATCGCAGATGGTTCCGGGATTAACGATGAGGATGTTATCCATACCGTTCAGAGTCTCACCGAAGTTGAGTTGGCATTAAATGCCTGGGCGGCCAGCCCGGACAGGTTCTCCGGAACTGTTGACCTGGACAGCCAGCAAAACCAATTTGAATATAACAGTGCAACCCAGGCGCTGCTAGCTGAGTCACGAACCGGTATTGAGCGCATAAAAGAGGCTGTTGTTGAGTTTATAAATTCACAGTGGGATCTTCAGTTGTTGTCCCAAGTGCCAACCCTATTTCAAGAGCTGCAGGGTGCGCTGAATATTATTGGCCTGAGCAGGGCGGCGGCGGTGATCGATGGCTGCTTAAAGTATGTACAAGAGGTGTTAATCGGTCAGGGGCGCACCGTGGAATGGCAAGCACTCGATACCTTTGCCGATGCGATTACAATTGTCGAATACTACATAGAGCAATTTGATGGAGATACAGTTGGCCAACAGGAGGATGTTTTGGCTGCAGCAGAAGAGAGTATTCTCGCGCTGCTGGAAAACCGAGCAGCTGAGCCGAAAATAGAAATTGATCAGGCGCTCAATGCTGAGTCGCAAGATAACCTCGAAGAGCTGGATGAACTGCAAGATCTTCAGCATGACGATAAAACTGCGGATTCAATCGATGTCGACGCGCCGATAGCGTCACCCAAAGGCCAGATTGCAGAGCAGCAAGCACTTACGTCGTCAGTCTGTGACGACAGCGAAGAGCTTGATGATGAGATAGTCGAAATATTTATTGAAGAGGCCGAAGAGGTTTTAGAGAGCCTGAATAACCTGCTGCCAGCCTGGAGAGAGCAGCCCCAATCCAGCGACCGGCTCACAGATATTCGTCGCGCATTCCATACCCTCAAGGGCAGCGGACGCATGGTCGGTGCCGAGGCGATTGGCGAGTTGGCATGGGCAATTGAGGATATGTTAAATCGCGTGCTCGATGGACGTATCAATAGCAATACAGCCATGGTTGAGTTGGTGGAGCAGAGCATCCAGCGTATGCCATTATTAATTTCAGCTTTTGCGCAAAAGCGTCCGATTCCAGATACACAAATCAGTCAGGAAATAATCACCAGCGCCGTGTGTTTAGCTAAGGGTGAGACTGTACCAGCAGAGATGTCCGCAGCTTCTGAGGAAGAGCACAGCGCCGAGGCGCAGGAGCCTGAGGAAGCCGCGTCGGCAGCCGCCGATGAAATTACTGGTGAATCGGCAGAGCCCGTGGCAGAGATCGAAAATCGTCAGCAAGGCGCCTCCGAAGAGGAAGCACACGAGGCCATACTGCTGGAAATCTTTGTCAATGAGGCCCAGGGTCACCTAAAGACAATCGACAACTTTGTCAGTGCAACGCGAACTATGGCGCCATTGTATAAAGCGCCGCCACTGTCATTGCAGCGCGCGTTGCACACCTTGAAAGGCACCGCGGAGATGGCTGATTTTTCTGAGCTCAGCGATCTGGTTGCGCCACTGGAGGAGTTTATAAAAGAGCTCCACCATCAGCAAATTTGTCTCGATGAGGATATTGTTCATCTTGTCGAAGATGCGGCAGTTTTTTTCCGCAACACATTGACCAGAATGACCGGCGGCGATGCCGGCACACCGGAAGGCTTGTCAATGTTTCGTGCTCGTCTGGCAGAGCTTCGCGAAAAAGCCATCGGTCATCTTTTTAATCGCGGAGACGATGAAGATAGCGCCAAGGATTTCTCTGCGGTGAAAAAACTGATGGCCGGGGGATTGCTGTCCCTGCAAAACTACCCGCAGTTATACGCGCAACTGCAGCAGAGAACCGTGCCGCCGCGGGTAATTTTCAGTCAGTTTCTCAGCGACTTAAATGAAATTATAAGTCAATTAAAGGATGCCGACATTGGGCCTATTCTAGAGCTTTCAACAATAATGGCCGAGGTCTATCAGCCCTTGCAAAGTCTCGGTCAGGTGCCGTCGCCGCCTATAGTTGAGTTAATGCAGTTCAATCACGAAACACTGCTCAATCAATTCGATATGCTCGCCGCAGATCAGGATTTAGTCGCGATTCAAGATGCGCAAAAGAGTGACTTATTGGCCTTAAAAGATCAACTTGCCGGGCAGTTGGCGGATAGGGAAAAACCTGTTCATGAACAACGTCGCAAAGATAAGGCATTGGCGACAGCTTCCCGGGAAGTGGAACATGCGGGGTGCAAGCAGCAACAACAGCAGCCAATAGAGCCTGCGGCTGGAGATCAGCAACAGGCATGCAATATGGCCACAAGCGATTCAAAGCTGGCATCTAATGAATTGAAAATTAAACAAGACCGACCTTCGGATCCACGCCAGCCAGTCGTGGAGGTGCTGCCATCTGCATTGATTGATACAGATCTCGACCCGGAGATCGTTGGCGTCTTTGTGGAAGAGGCTGACGATATTGTCAGTAGTATCGAAGAATCGGTGCTCGCCTGGCAGTCGAACCCCTCACAGGTGGAGCTCGCCGATCGTTTAAAACGCGACCTACACACGTTAAAGGGGGGCGCGCGGATGGCTGGCTTTAACTCCCTGGGGCAGCGAGCCCATGTTATTGAGTCCCTGATAGACGGAGCAAAAAAACACAACACAAAATTTTTTCAGGAGGTAGTTGCCGAGCAGGAAAGGCTAGTGAGTGCTTACGATATTGTTCGGCAGATCGCCAATGGGGGTGACCTCAATGTGCTTAGCCAAAAAATGGCAGCGCTTGAAAATCAAGCAGCGCAACAGCAGTTAACTCCCGAAACTGGCCAGCGCCCCTCGCCATCCCGGTTAAAGACGCTGCCCAGTATTCCTCAAGACGCCTCTCTAAAGACGCCTCCAGAGTCGGGGACGCAGGCATTTTCAGTGCAGGGCGAGATCAAGGAAGTTGTTCGTATCGGTGCTGAAGTCCTGGATACGCTGGTTAATCTCTCCGGTGAAAATATTATTTTCCGCGGGCGCATTGAGGAGCAGGTCAGTGAGTTCAATCAGTTCCTCGATGAGATGGATGCCACCGTAGTTCGCCTGCATGAACAGGTTAGGCGTCTGGGCACAGAGACCGAAGCGCAGATTGATTTCCGTCGCGAGCAGATTGAGGCCTCGGGAGAGGGCGACAGCTTTGACCCGCTAGAGATGGACCGCTACTCCCATCTTCAGCAGCTGACCGGCTCTCTCATGGAGTCTGCATCGGATTTATACGATCTCAAGGAGACCCTCTACGAGAGATTGATTGGCACTGAAACACTGCTGTTGCATCAGTCGCGGATTAACACCGATCTTCAAGAGGGGTTGATGAAAACCCGCATGGTGCCATTTGCACGAATTGTTCCCCGGCTGCGTCGTATTGTGCGACAGATCGGGCTGGAGCTGGGCAAGAATGTCGAGTTGCGCGTGGATAATATCCACGGCGAAATGGACAGGTCGGTTCTGGATCGCATGGTGGCGCCCCTTGAACATATGATTCGCAATGCCGTAGATCACGGTATTGAGCCAGAGCAGCAGCGCCTTGAGGCGGGGAAGCCCGCTACGGGCAGCATCGCAATTACCACTTACCGCCAGGGCGGGGATATTGTTATCCATCTGGCCGACGATGGTCGTGGTCTAGATGTGGATCGAATTCGCGAAATAGCCCTTGAAAAGCAGCTGATCAGTGAAGACGCCGCGCTGTCAGAACATGAGATTGCCCAGTTTATTTTTCATCCGGGATTTTCAACCTCCGAGGCTGTCAGCGAAATTTCCGGGCGTGGTGTGGGGATGGATGTGGTCAACAGCGAAGTGCGCCAGTGTGGCGGCAGCGTGGATATTGAAACCTCTGCCGGCCGCGGCACCCAGTTCACCATCATCTTGCCGTTTACACTCTCAGTTAACCGAGCGCTGATGATCAATGTCACTGGTGACCGCTACGCACTGTCACTTAACGCTATTGATGGCGTACATTTTATGTCCTCGAGCGCTATTCAAAAGGCTGTTCAGGACGGCGGTGTTATCAGCTACGCGGGCAGCAAGTATGAGCTATGCTATCTCGGCACGCTGCTCAATCCGGAGGTCAGTCGGCGTCTCGACAACCTCGATGCAGATGCCGCACTGGTTTTATTCCACTCCGACAACCGACGCTTTGCGGTTCAGGTCGATGACATTATCGGCACCAGGGAAATTGTCGTTAAAACCCTGGGACCTCAGTTCTCGGGCGTTCCGGGGCTTGGCGGCGCGACGATTTTAAGTGACGGTCAGGTGGTAGTGATTATCGATCTCAATGAGTTGGCCAGAGTCGCTATTGCCGATCTGCCGCGCATTGGTTGGGCAGGCAAAAAAGCCCTTGAGTCGGATAAGTCGCCCGCCAATCCTGGAACATCAAATGATCTTAC
>ERZ1047472.3561-NODE-3561-length-10211-cov-6.079559_pt1 | contig 10211 bp, 11 predicted proteins | sample MGYA00383095_ERZ1047472 | MGnify/ENA primary metagenome ERZ1047472 (study PRJEB29581, sample SAMEA5548365) | metagenome | biome: marine; feature: coastal; material: water | depth 1 m | study: Short-term variability in the microbial, nano- and picoplankton...
ATTATAAATGTAACAAGTGTGAACACAAGTACACAAAGAGTAACACAATAGAACATAGAAACAAAAGCGGTAAGTGCCCTGAGTGTGGTAGTGAAGACACTAAGAAGATTATGTCCACACCTATGTTTAAGACTTGTGGCACTGGTCACGGTACAGGATGGGATGGTAAAGGAGTAATGAAATGAAGTGTATGAAAGAGAAAGATGTAATAGAGATGCTTAACGTAGGTCACTATAACTTTGAGGCTATGGATAATAAGTTCTCACGTTATGATGCTTTTGACCCTGAGTTAGGCATTATGTTAGAGATTAAGTGTCGTAATAAACACTATGATGATACTCTATTAGAGAAGATTAAATATGATTGGAACAAGCAATATGCTAAAGATAATGGCTTTGAGTTCATCTACGCTGTAACGATGCCTAGTGACAAAGGACATCATTTATACTTATTTGACCCTATCAATATGGAAACTGAAGATAACTATGATTTCAAATGGCACACAAAAAAGCTCCCAGAGAAGACAACCTTCAGTGGGAGCAAGTGGATAGATAAAGAGGTAGGTTACTTACATATCGACGATGCCTCTATGGTTCTCGAGAAGAAGAATGGTCATTAGTTACCACCAATAGTTAAGTGGTCTTCTAGCGTGCCACTCCTTCATAGCCTCATCGAAGGCTTCTTGATTGAACTCTCGTTCAGTCTCTGAGGTATATGAGTAGAAGTCCTCTCTTTCAGGGAGAGGCATATATTCCCCATCATCAGTAGTGTAGCTCCAAATATCTTGGTCTACCTCGCTAAACAATCCCATAGCTACAAAGAGACCTCTGGACTAAATATTTGGTTAAACTCTGGACCCATCTCTCTGTACTCTCCTCCTTCCTTATCCTTACACATTAGGACTCCATCTACGTGTTTACATACATAGTTATCTAGTTCAATAGCACCATCGTCTTCCGATGCGCCTGTTAACATACCTTTAGTTAAATCAATTGCTGTCTTTGCCATTTCTTACTCCTTGTTCTTTAGTATTTTAAGTTGGGTTGTACTTCTTCTTTCTGTTCCTCTGCAACTAGAGGGGCTTTTGATGAAGAATAGATAAACGCAGGTAATGTGTCACCTAGTAGCTTAGAAATCTTCTTCAGAGCCAAAGGATTATCTATCTTAAAATCCATTGACCTTCCCATTGCAGCTAGTTTCTCAACCCCTTTAGGGTCTTGTAGTAACTCAATGATTTGCTTATCCACTTTCTGTCTTGTGGCTTCTTGATTAATTCTAGATAGAATACGAGTAGCCTTCATCACAGGACTGGAGATACGGTCTCTAAATGTGGAACTAGCATAGTTAACATCTAAACCAGGAATAACATTAGAAATAATATCCATATCTTCCTTAGTTACAATAGAAGACAACCTACCAACGTCAGCTTTGTTTAGAGCATCACTCATCTTAGACAAATCTTTTACATTAGAAATGTAAGTTTTATTGTCCTCAAAGACTTTAGATACTACCTTTTTATTCTTAGGGTTAGTTAAGAACTTAAGTGCTCCGCTAGGAGTATCAAAAGCTAAATTAAGAAACTCTCGTTGGATATTCTTATTCACCGCTTGTTGCGTACCAATGTCTAAAGAACTTACGTCTTTCTTAATTTTATTCAAGAATGCTATATCGCCACCTGCTACCCTTTGAGCTACCTTACTGTAGTTAGGAGCTAAGTTACTTGTGATTAAGAAGTTATTAGCTACTTCTGTCTCAGCCTTCTTGAACGCTGCATTCAGAGAATCTCTTCTTCCGAACAATCTACCATTATCAACCAATACTTTCTCTAGTTCTTCTTTAAGACCAGGGAGTTTATTGATAATACTAGAATCTTTCTTCATTAGAGCCTTAAGAGATGTAGAGTTAACCACGCCATCCTTAACAACTTTATCATATACCTTAGCGATATAAGCGTTTCTAGCGATGTCCTTACCTTCCTTACCCGCTGCTACTAAGAAAGAATCTAAAGCTGTTTCGTTCTTTAAGATTACAGGAACTACTTCCTCAGCATACTTCTTAGCATTTATTTGTTTCATACCAGCAGTGCCAAAAGGAACACCTACTTTCTCATAGTACATCTTATCGATAGCCTTAAGACGCTCACTGAAGCCACCAGGAATAGAATCCCTAGCACTATCAATCACTCCCTCAAGTTCTGCAATCCTTCTTTGCTCTGTAGCGTTCATAGGCTTTCTCTTTAGAGCATTAATAGCTCTCTTCAGAGAATCTACTTGCTCAAAAGACATCTCAGGACTCTTAACGACAGTCTTACCTGTCTTCAGTTTAACCTTTCTAGGCTTAGTGAAAGCAGTAAGTTTATTGTCTAAAGCTGTACCTTTACCGAACACATCGCTTAATCTATTCTGTTTAACAAAAGAATAAATACTTCTAACACTATCTGAAGGCATCTTAACACCTCCTGCTTTTGCTTGCCTAAGTATCTCAGTATAATGAGGAGACATCTCTGCTCTAGCTAATTGTTCTCTCTTCTCTAACAAAGATAGAATCTTAGTTCCTCTTTGTTGTTCTGTCATCGTAGGAGTTACTACATCTGCTAGTTCTTCTAGTTTAGCATCTACATCTACTCTCTTTTGCTTAAGTAGAGTAACCTTCTTAGAAATAGCTAAAGGAGCTGTCTCTAATCCACTAATCTCTGCATAACGAGAACCAAAGATAATATTAGATTTATTGTCAATCTGTGTAGCTAGACGTTGTAGTTCCTTATTAACTTGGTGTCTAAAGGCTTCATCTGTCTTAGCCAATCTAACGATTTGAGATTGTACGATAGGATTGTCTGACATAGCAACCATTAGTGGCAACTCTTTTCCATCTAAGAACTTACCTAAACGGTTAAATTCCTTTACGATGTCATCAATGTCATCTACGCCTTGCTCTTTAGCAATAAGTTTTAATAAGCGCTTACTTGCACCTGTGGCGTACGCTTGCTCTGCTAAATGAGGATTAGCTTTAACTTCTTTATACTTCTTCCATATTTGCGTAGCAGGTTTAACAGCAGATTGTGTAGCTAGAGTAGTTAATGTTGGTGTTAAGACACCACCTAATAGACTACCAGCAATACGCCCTTGTGTACCTCCAAGTTCCTCCCCTACGTCACCACCTAGAGCACTACCTACACCCACACCTGTCAAACTAGCAGCGCGTGCAGCTAACTGTCCTGCTTTAAGAGGAGCACCTACATAACCAAGAGGGTCTGTTGCTGTTCTAACGCCTGTACCTAAATACCCAAGTTTTTTATCTGTTGTCTGTAGAGAAGGGTCCGCACCTGTAAACTGACTAATATAGTCTGTGTACTTGCCGAACTTATTGATAAAACTTTTGCCTAACTGTGATTCATCAGTAAAAGGTATGTTAAAATTATCAGGGTCAAATACAACACTAGGGTCTTTAGCGATGTTCTGAAGAGGGTCTAAAAGAAATACATCTAAAGCGGCACTGCCCATAGAAAGACTGTCACCTAGACCTAACTTAGCCTGATTCCACAGGTAAGTATCCCACTCATCAGTGGTGTTTAGTGTATTAACAGTTTCCTCTTGAGTAATAAATGCTTGTAGCTCTTCCTCGGACATAGCATTAAAATCTAAATCCTGTTTAGCTTCTTCCTTCGCAATGTAGCTCTGTAGTTGTTCCTCGGACATATCCGAGAAATTAACATTAGCAGTAGTCATATTACTTTACTCCTTGTTTCTTAGCTAGTGCCTCTCTTGCTTGTTCTAATAGAGTTAAATTGGATTTTATCTCAATAGGGTTACCTAAAATGCCATCTACAATATTTCGAGGAAGCGTACTCTGTTTATAAGCCGCTTTCTTCCTCGCCAGTCTATCATTGTATCCTTTTTGTGAGTACCTTTCTAACCCAGTCAATAGTGTGCGAATCTCGCTCGTTTTTAAATCTGTAGGCACACCAGATACCCATAAAGATAGAGCGTTAGCCAAGCGAGAAGGAAGAGAGCCTGATTTTTTAATTGAGTCAATCTCTTTACTTGAAATCTGAGAATCTCCTACTAACTTAATTAACTCTCTATTTAGTAACTCACTAGCTACTGCATTGTCATCTTCATCAGCCTGGTCAAGTAAAGTCCTAGCCTTACCTACAGTATTTAAAGCGTTAGTAAATACCTCAGATTCTGCTCTCCAATCAGAACTTAACTTAGGAATATCTGCATAATCCACTTTGCCTTCTACTACACCAGCACTGGCTGCCGCTACGTCTAGCTTCGCCTGCTGTTGTTGTTCTAGGAATTTCTGTGCTCCTAATACATCACCATATTTATTCATTAAATCCTGTAAATTCACCTTTTGTGCTTGTTTAGCAGGGTCTTTTGAAGTTTTTTCTCCTACAGCAGCTAACTTCTGTTGCTCTAAGTTAGAAGTAACAATAGGCATTACTGACTTACGCCACGCAATAGCCGCTTGAGGATTCTTAGCCATAAGAGTGTTAAAAGTCTCTTGTACAGAGTCAACATTAGATAAGTCTGTCTCTGAGGCAATACGTCTCATTTCTCTCTCTGGAGACTCATAGCCGAACTTCTCTCTCAACATAGGAGCAGTCTGTTCAGCCAAACCTCTGCCTATTTGTTGTAACTCTTGAAGAGGACTTAAGCTCTGCTGTGGTACTTGTTGGTCAAACATTCCCATTATATTTTCTCCTAAATATTTTTAATGTAGTCTTCAAAGATTACAGACCAAGGGTCAGAAGCTCTCTGTAAGTCTTGATAAGGCTGAGTCATCATAGGCTGTCCTGTCATAAGACCAGTAACTTGTCCCATTTGTTGTGCCATCTGTGTAGGTTGTGCATAATAAGCTTGTTCTGCCTGAGGTAATATAGTACCTGATAAAATCTTAGCTCTCTCAGCTTCTGTCTGTGCCTGTTGTTTACCAAACGTAGAAGAACCTGTCATTCCTGCTTGTGATGCTCTAGCTCTACGTGCTTGGTCAGTCTCTTCCCAGTAAGGAGTTAACATACCCTTACGTCTCTCAAACTCACTTCTAATACCCTTACGTGCAGTAGCTGGGTCATAGTGTTGCTGTAGTTGAGGAAGCATAGACTCATAATACTGCTGAAGAGGAGCATAGCGAGCTAAAGCATCATCAGCTCTATCACCTGCTTTATACCCTGAGTATAGCTTAGAGCCTAAACCTAAGAGACCACCTACGTCCCAACCCCCTTGGTTAAAGCCCATATCTTGTTTCTGTAGCATCTTTAGTTGCTCACCTACAGCACCTCCATAATCAGGAGTATCACTAAATAAATCTAAGGCACTCCCTATAGATTTACCTACGTCTACAACATCATCCCATCCTATATCAAAAAAATCAAATGCCATTATACTTTCTCCTTCTTTAGAAACTTATTCTGTAATTCTTTTACCATTATCTTATAATCCTTTAGTGCTTTACTGCTATCTTTATCTTCTTTAATCAAATCAAAGATAGGCTTCAAGTGCATATCCCAAATGTAATTATAGATATGTTTACTATTCTTTTTCGTATCAATTTCTGCTACAATCTTAGGTGCAGTAACTCTATAACGACCATAAGAAGTAGTGAATGTAGGTAACTTAGTAAACATATAATCTCTCCATTCTTCAAAGATAGTTAAACCTTCTTCGCCTAGTGCTTGTGTTGCAGCCGTGGCAATATAAGAGCCGCCTCCACCTGAGTCTCCTCCTGAATCACCACCCCCTGAGTCACTAGAGCTATCATCGAAGTCTGAATCAGCTCCTGACCAACCAGAGTCTGAATCCATATCTGAAGCAGCATCTGAATCACCCCAGCCACCAGAAGAATCATCTGAAGAACTAGAATCATCACCCCAAGAGAAGTCTGCGTGAGAAGTGTCCCACTCTGATGTACCTAGACCAGTCTCTTCTTGCATCTCTTCTACAGTACCTAGGTCTGAATCCCAAGTGTAACCTCCTGCTGTAGTCTCAGTAACATCAGTAAAGATGTTCTGAGTCTTAGGGTCTTCAATAACATACTCTTGAGCAGGCGAGCGTATTACCGGTGCTGTGTTCTTAGAGTCTGGAATACTCCAGACATCACCACCTGTTTGTTTAAACTGTTCCCAAGTCATACCTTCAGGCAGCATCTCAGCACCTTTATAGAAGTTAAAGTTAGTATATGTCTCTCTTAAATCTTGTTGTCCTAATGCCTTCTCTGAGAAAGGTCTCCCCATCCAATCAGTTTCTCCTTCATACCAATCAGTAGTAGGTTTTGCTCCAAATAAACCACCTATTTTAGTATCATAAAAAGGATTGATTCCATAGCCTAAGTCAGTTAAGGAAGACATAGCACTAAACCCAGGGACAAACGCTCTAGCCATCCAAGACTGCCAATCAGGAGTACGTTCTTTAGCCTGTAAATACTCTTCTAATGTCTTAGGTACTTGTGCAGAGTCGCCTTCACCAGCTCCTCCTGAAGTGTCAGAAAATAAGGGAGGTAAAGTTTCTTGAGGATTGGGCATTATAGGAGGAGCATTAAAGCCACCTAAGCCTCCACCTAAGCCTCCACCTAAGCCCCCACCTAAGCCTCCACCGCCAATTAAACCACTTAAGTCTGAGAGTCCTTTTCCTTGTTGCTGTTGATTCCAGTTATAACCACCTGAAGTGCTTCCGCCCATAGCCTTAGCTAATTGACCTAGTGGGTCTGAAGCTGATTGTCTAGAAGTTAATACTGGAGAGGTAGCTCCCGCTCCTCCTGAAGGTTGATATACCTGACTGACCTTAGGATTAGCATATTCCTCTCCTAGTCCAAAGTCTGAAGTAAAGAATCCCATAGCTTACCTAGTAGTTAGAACTTAAGTTGCAGTACATTGAAGTACCATCTGAAACACAATCAAGGACATCCACTGAACCACTACCTGAAGTAGCAGTATAAGTAGCACCTTCTGGTAGATAGAAACCAGTACCTAGTGTCAATGTATAAGCACCTTGGTTCTTAACTACGAATGTAGCTTTAGCTCCTGCTGTTTGGTTACTGACATCTAATGTCCAACCTGTGCTTTGAATCTCTACTACAAAGACATCTGTATTAAGTAAGTTAGCTGTTTGGTCAGCTGTCATACTAATAGTCTCTGCTGCAGTATTATGTGCTTTAGTATAAGTCTGTGGTGTGTCTAATAGAGACGGTGCTTGACCATCAATAGTAGCACTGTCTGCTGTTAGTAAGTTACAAGCAAAGTTCTCTGCTGCATCTCCATTTAAATCTGCCTTAGAGTTTAATGATGTACGGACTGCTACAAATTCAGTGTTGAAGTCTGTACCTGAAATTACCTTACCTGGGTCTGTGTCTGGAAGCGCATCCTTACCTGTCCAGTTTACTGCGATTGTATAGTTACTCATAATGTTTTACCTTGTTTGTATAATAGAGTGATTGATTGTAGAGAAGCTTTATGACCGTTAGTTACACCATCCATCTCAAATCTTAGATACTTAGCATCTCCTGCTAGAGGTAAGCCTACTTCTTTTAGCCCATAGATAGGAGCATATTTAGATGTTCCAAATAGAGCATCACTAGCTCCCCACTTGTATTCTTGTCCTGATAATGTAGGATTAAGTTTAAAGGTAGCTGAGGAACTAGCTGTTAATTCATAGTCTTTATAAACCCTTAGACCAGCATCTGTTCCTTGACCACCTGATACGACAACTAACATCTTCTTTAATATAGAAGACACAAAGCCTTGACCTAATGCAATCCATACTGTAGAGAAACCTCCAGTAAAAGGATAGTAAGCATAATTGTTAGAACCTAAGTAGTCAATATCGTAGTAACCTTCATATGAACATACGTGTCCTGCTTCCTGACCAAACAATAAGCCGTAGCCTTCAGAGTAAGTCATAGAGATAGGATTTCTAGAACCTTCAAAGTGCCACTTAGTGATACGAGGAGTTCCTCTAGGGGTTAACTGTGTGATGTCGAAGACATAGGTTACATTTAAACCTACGAAAGATACCACATACAAGCCTTCATCAATTACGAACACAGACTTAATATTCTGACTGTTCTGAATATGAGAAATCATCTCATCCTTAACAGCTAATGACATCTCTTGGAGAGGAAGCTTATCAGTATTAACCATAGCTGTTCTCTGTAGAGACCTAACACCTGTATCAGATACGAAGTATAAATCATTACCGATAGCTTGTACTGAGTCTCTAGCTACACAACCTACACCTTCAATAACCTCGTCTTGGTACATATTAGATACATCCCAAGGATTATTATAGATAGCAATATTCTGTCTACCAAAGATAACTAACTTACCTGCAAAAGAATGTAATGCAACAATCTCATCACCGCCCCATACATACTTAAGGTCGATATAACCTGAATCACCTGTGGACCACTTATGAGGATTCTCTAGTTCTGAATAGTATAAGACATTCTTATCTTCAGAGATACCCGCAGCCCACATTCTACCATAGAAACCTAAGCCACAGCCAGGGTCAAAGGTAGTTACTCCTGTTGGTTTATTATATCCTGAAGCATTACTTAATAAATCCCAAGTACCTGAGTCATATTCTACAGGGTCAGCTCCTTGTTGGAAACAATAGATTTCATCGTCATACTCTACGAACTCCCAATTAGAATCAGAAGCACCTGTAGAGAATGTATTAACGAAAGCATTATCTTTATCTGATAAGTCTACTTCAGCTAATGTCCCGTTGTAAGCACCAAAGATTTTACCTGAGAGCTTATGTTCTACTAGACCACCAATAGGCTGTCCTGCAGATAGAGTCTTCTGTTTAACTCCCTTACGGAATGTTACCCTGTTACCCTCAGTGTAGACAATGTTATCAGCTTTAGTGAACCAAGTATTGTCTAGAGAAGTAGGGTGTGTCTGAGTATCTAGACCATTAATACCTACTGTATCTAGTACAGCAGCTTGAAGGACTTTATTCTGAATAGCCATACTAAGCTACTGTCCAATCTCTTTCGTACTCGAAGTTACCAGCATCTAACTGTACTGCCTGTAGTAGAGAATCTCTAGCTTCAGCAGCTACAGCACTATATTGAGTACCTCCATCTTCACCACGTTCAGCGATAGCTCTCGCCCACGCACCTAAGATTACAGGCTGTGAAGGAGTACGTAATACTTGGTTAGCTTCTTGTAATTCTTTCTGAGCACCTACGATATTCACTGATACAATATTATTGTTAGTAGCAGTATCAGGCACAGGATAGAAGTCGATGTTGAAATCGGGCTCTCTAGTAGCACCTGCTTGTGAGATACCATTAAAGGCATACTTAGTTGGGCGTCCTGACTGTGCTTGAGCCAAAGGAAATACTTGTTCATTCATCCAGTCATTAGCTACTTGTTGTAGCACCTGACCAGTATTCTGATTGATTACATCCAATACTTTAAATGTCACACCTGAACCTCTCAAGGCATCACCTAATGTATACTGCATATTACCAGTCTTCAGACGAATGTTGAAGGATTCTCTTAAGGCGTTCCAGTCGTGATAAGACTCAACATTCTTCTTAGCATCATTAACTAGGACACCTATTAATTTCTGGTAAGGGGTCAATGTTGAATCATTAATATTACCTGACCAGTCAGAAGCAATAGTGTCTTCTCTAAGTCTCAGTAGAACTGAATTGATTACTTCCCTATATGTCATTTAATCTCCTTCTTTGTTACATTTATGCAACACTTATGTATATATTATACCACAAAAGTGGTAATTTGTCAAGTTAATCTTTAATGTATTTCTTAATACTTACCATTAAGTTACCTAAGCCCTTCCATATCTCAGAGGGGCTAGGAAGTAACCAACCTAGTATAGCTAATAACCATATCCAAGCAGGTACTTGTTCATCTACGTTAACCTCACTAGCTCTAATCGTCCCATATTTGCTATCCTCGACTACATATTCAGCTGTGTTGGTCTTCTTATTACCTATGACTAGTTCGTCTGTTTTTACCCCTGTTACCTTCTCATTAGTCTTACCTATCTGTGAGTCTACCTCAATACCGCCATCATCACTGAAGGGATTAAAAGGAAGAGATACACAGCTAGTTAGCAACACTGTAAGTAGGGGTAGAACAAGGAGCAGTCTGGTATTAATACGATTTTCCATATCACTTACTCTGCTCAGTAATATATACAAATAGTTTATCTAGCTTATCGTCGATACGTTCAAACATA
>ERZ1047472.3565-NODE-3565-length-10205-cov-3.510049_pt1 | contig 10205 bp, 10 predicted proteins | sample MGYA00383095_ERZ1047472 | MGnify/ENA primary metagenome ERZ1047472 (study PRJEB29581, sample SAMEA5548365) | metagenome | biome: marine; feature: coastal; material: water | depth 1 m | study: Short-term variability in the microbial, nano- and picoplankton...
TGTTCATGATCTGATCCTTCTTGAAGACACACATCCGCGTGCTAAGGACCCAAAAAGCAAAAAACCCGAAGGCTTTCGCTCTTCGGGTTTTTGTTGTCGCTGGCGCGATCAATCAACCATCCGAGCTGCTACTCCGCGGTACCGCAAAGGACTGCTGTGTGACGCAAACCACTGCGGTCCTGGGATCTGTACCGACGGCAAGGCAAACGGACGCAGACAGATCCCAACCCATTGCGTTGCCGCGATGGGATATAGAGCAAATCCTGTGTGTGAATACCTTTGTCTGCATCAGTGCCTCGTCCCAAAAATCGATCAAACGCTGTCAATCGATTTGGGTAAAAATGTGAGCGCGGAATCTATTGGCAACGGGAAACAAGCGGTAGTCGGTTTCGATCAACGGTCATGAAGAGCAGACCAACGGTCTTCCCAGACTCCCCCAAGGGCTGGCATGATCATCGGCCAAAGCAAGCACCCGAGGCGTTGTCATGCCGAATCTCGCTCCCCTCGGCCAAGCGGCGCTGATACACGAACGCGTTCGCCTTGAGCCACTGTCCGATCAACATCTCGAACCCCTGCGCACAGCCTGCGCCCAAGATCCGGATATTTGGGAAATCTATCCGGTGAGCATGCTAGGCGAGCACTTTGATCCAGCAACAGCCTTTCTCATCTCGGACGCCGGAAGGCCGGGCTTCGCGGTGATCGATCGCCAGACCCATACCGTGGTTGGCATGACCCGCTTCATCAACCCTGACGAACACGGTGTGGTCGAAATTGGGGGTACCTACATCGCTCCGTCTGTTCGCGGCACAGGTTTCAACGCAGTTATGAAAACGCTGCTGCTGGATCACGCCTTCGACTGCGGCTACCGCAAGGTGGAATTTCGCGTGGATACGCGCAACACCCGTTCCATGGCGGCGGTGCTGAAGCTTGGCGCGACACAGGAGGGTGTGTTGCGGAAAAACCGCATCACGTGGACGGGCTACGAACGGGATACGGCTGTCTTCGGTCTTTTAAGAGAAGAATGGCGAGGCGAGGCCGAACGATGAACTATCCGGTCGCCTCTTCGTTTTCTTGCAGTCCAAGCCAAGGCCGTAAATAGGCGACCGCCAAGTATATAGGCCCAGTGTCCAAGGCAGCGACGACCAACTTAAAGACATAGCCCGATGCAATAAAGGTCAAGAGTTGACGCCAAATCGGTTCGTCAGCATTCATCGGCAGCCCGCCTGCTGCAAAAAAATACGTCACCAAAATCACTGCGGTGGTGTCAACAATTTGGCTCACCATGGTGGAGGCATTGTTACGCAGCCACAGATGTTTACCGTTGGTAACGCGCTTAAAAAAGTGAAAAAGTCGCACGTCGCAGAACTGCGCAGCCATGTAGGCGAGCATGGACGCTCCAACGGCAACGAATGCCAGATCACGAACCTCGAAAAACGTTGGCTTTCGCCCAGCCGCATCAATCAGCGGTTGGCCACTTGGGTCCAGATCAAAGCCGGGCAACACACCACCCAGCCACAGCAGAAAAATCACCCATGCATTCAGCAACACACCCATCCAAACCATGTCGTGAGCTTTTTTCTCGCCGTAAAGCTCGCTGATGAGGTCCGTACAGATGAAGGTGACCGGATAGGGCAAGACGCCAATGGCCACCACCATGGGTATGGTGATGCCAAATACGTCGAAGGACAGGTCCAAAAACCGGCTGATGCCCAAAATATTGAGCATCGCCAATGTGCCAAGGAACATTCCGGACAAAACCAGAAAGAGTCGCTGACGTCGCTTTTCGTAGATTTCCGGCGTAACTGGCATGGTGCTTTCTTCCTGATGCAGGCTGACCCGCGATCAGCCTCGCATGGGTCTTGAGACTATCGAGGGTTATTCAGCCATTGCTGGTTTACACAATTGTCCAAACTACCTGTTCCCAGGTACTTGAGGATCACTTCACCACCCTTATAACGCATGTCATGCACACTCTCTGGCGTAAAGAAAGCCGAGTGTGGTGTGAGCAATAGCCGATGATCAATCCATTCTTCGTCCGCGGCCCATGCCTTGATCAGCGGGTGATCCGGATTTGCTGGCTCTTCAGGCAGCACGTCCAAACCCACTGCCTGAACATGATCCGCACGCAGCGCCTCATACAGACCATCCAAATCAATGATGGGGCCTCGCGCAGTATTCACCAAAATCAGACCCGGCTTAGAGTGGGAGAGTACCTCGGCGTTAATCAGCTTTTCTGTCGCCGACGACAGTGGCAGGTGCAAACTCACCACATCACACTGACCAAACAAATCCTCCAACGAGTGCGCGCGACGAATGCCCACCGCCAGTTCCGCACCGTTTTCGCGGTAAGGGTCGTACATGACCACATCCATGCCGAAAGCTTTGGCGCGCAGTGCCGCAGCGGTACCAATACGTCCGAGCCCCACCACTCCAAACGTGCAGGCGGAAAGTCGCTTACCAAAGGGATTCAACGCTGGACGCCACAAACCGCGCGGATCTTGCTTGAGCTCGCGGGTATGGAATGTGATGCCTTTCATCAGCGACAGCATTAAGGCCATGGCATGATCCGCGACTTCCTGGGTGCCGTAGTCGGGCACATTGCACAACGGAATGCCCATTTCGGCCCAGGCTTTGCCGTCGATGTTGTCGAAACCCACCTTGGGGGTAACGAAAATTTTGCACTTGGTCATCCTCTGACGATATTCCTCGGGAATGTCGTTCACGCTCACCACGGCGTCACAGTTCGCCCATTGCTCGTCGGTGACTTCGGTATAGCGCTCGCAAAATTCCGCGCTGTGCCCGGCCACGCTGGATTCTTCGATATGACGCCCGTCTGGCCAACGCATGGCTGGCCACAAAATTCGATAGCTCATTTTTTCCCCTCAGATGGTATTCGTCTAATAACGACGGCCTCGATATTACGTTTTCAACAGTCGTTTTTCGATGCCGCTTTTCAGCTGCTGGCCGCCATGGTTTCCGCAAGCAGCTTAACGCTGGCCCGAAGCTGTGACTCAGTCAGTCCCGGCAAGCGCAGGCGGGTCACCACCATATGCGTCATGCCCAAACTTTCCTGATAACGCTGTATGCCGTCTCGAACGTAGGCCGGATCACCAATGAGTGTCCAGTCCTCCACACCCTCATCCGGCTGCAGCCGCGAATTTTCTGTTTCACTTTCCACCCGTTTGCGCAGTGCGGCAACTTCGGTCGCATCGTTACTCACATAAACCGTGCGCATCACCGGGACAATGTCTGCAGGCGACACCCCCTCCTCCACCGAGGCTTGCCGGTGCTTGGCGTAGTTATCGGCCAGAGTCCGGATACCCTCCATGGGCGATGACAAATACGGCAGCCCCATACGGCCGGCCTGGGCCAGTGCTTTCGGACCAAACGCCGCCACCCAGATTGGTGGGTGAGGCCGTTGAACCGGTGTCGGATAAACGCTCACCGCATTGTCGGGGTTACCGTCAAGAGAAATCGCCTCGCCCTGCCACGCCTTTTGCATCAAATCCAAGGTCCAGGCAAAGATACGGCGCTTTTCCGCTACGGGCACATGAAAGGCGCGCAACATTTCGGGCGCATAGCCGCGGCCAACCCCGAGCAGTACGCGGCCGCCGCTGAGTTGATCTAGGACAGCCACCTGTTCCGCTGCCTGCAGCGGGTTGCGTAGCGTCAGAAGGTAGGATGTCGTCGCGAGCTGGATGCGTTCCGTCGTCGTCGCTGCGCTAGCCAACAACATCAGAGGGTCAGGCAGCGCGCCTTCACCAAAGTGATTTTCTGGCAGCCAAAAGGATTGGTAGCCGTGCTGTTCTGCGAAGACGGCCTGCTCGCCGATACTGGCTGCGGACGGTGCGTTCAGTCGCCAGGGCGTGATACCTAAGTGCAGGGTCATAGCTGCAGCTGCCGCTGCACGAGCAACATCGCAAGCATGGTGGCGGAAACCGCCTCTCTGTGTCGGCCAAAAGCAAATTCTTGATACAGCGGATCGTCTTTCAGCAACAAGCAACGCATCGGATCGTTGTCTTTGGTGCCGCAGCGAAATTCAACGCGATTGCCAAATTCATTCCCCGCCTCACCGTATTCACCAAACGCACCGCCGGGTTCTTTATCGGAAGGCTGCCAGAACGATGTCCAGCTTGCTGGCATACCCGCGATGTCGCTGTTCACGGCAGCCATGGTCTCGCGGGCGGTTTGCCCCAGCAGGCGTCTCAAACTTGTTTGCTCATCTTGACCGTCAAATCCATTCAAATTTTCAGCAACCTCTTGGCACAAACCGCCGATATCTTCCTCTAGGCGGGACTCGTCAATCGAGTAACGGTCAAACCGATCGTGCAGGGAAAATGCCCACCAACGGCCGGTAAACACGGGTACCACGCGTGAGGGTGTGGAAACATCCTGCAAAAAACTCAGCACTTCTCCGAACGCCTCGAGACGATCCCGTTTCTCTGGCGCATTAAGCAGTTGATCGCTTATCGCCAAAAATCGCGAGTTGAAACGCGTATCGAACATACCTAACACCGCGTCGTTACTGTCACTGGACACATCAAAATAGTTCCAGCGAAACATACGGCCAAAAAAATTACTCTTCGATCTTGCGACGTTGGCCCGCACCACATAACGCATATCCAATGCAGACAGCCGGCCGATCGGCCCAGGCATCGCCAACAACAACTGATCCCTCTGCCGATCCTGTGACGGCGACCACAAGGCATCACAGCGGCTCAGCTGCTTGGCTGCCAGAAAGGTCAGCTGCTGGTGCAGTTCGCCCGGGTAGGCATGGGCTGCGCTGCTAACCAGCAACGATGCAAAAAGGAGGAAGCTCCTCCAGCGCATACACTTCTTCATCGGATTCAAGCTCGTTTAAGAGGCCGGCAATGGAGGTATTCATGCCGGGCCAAATGGTATCAGGAAGTAATTGAGCCGCCGGTTCAAGCACGAATAACCGGTCCACTGCGCGCGGGTGCGGCAGGGTAAATATCTCGGTATCGCGAGTCTGCTGGTCGAACAGGAGCAAGTCTAGATCGAGTTCTCGTGGGGCATTGCGCTGATATGTTTCCGCCCGCCCAAAGAGTTGTTCGAGGTTTTTCAGCTCAGCCAACAGCGTTTCCGGCTGCAAATCGGCCAGGGCATCAAACACGACAGCCGCGTTGACGAAATCTCCAGATCCCGGAGGGCAATTCACCGGCGATGTGCGGAACAACTGAGAGCTGCGCAGGGTATCTGGTTGAGCAAAGGCCACTAGCGCATGGATCGCCGCCACAACAATATCCGTTGATTCGCCTTGATTTGAGCCCAGACCCACTAGCACCATGTACGTCGTATCCTTTTTTACCCGCCGTTCCTCGACGCTTGAGAATGGTACCACCGAGTGTGCGCCATAGCCCTTATCTGTCGCACCATCCTGTCTGATCCGGCGACTAGCGGATCACCACGTAGTAGAAGCGGCCGTTGCGAAAAATCCGCAGCAACAGCTGTCTGGCGTCACGCCGCACAGCCTCTCTCAAACCCGCAATATCCTCAACGACAATACGATTGGCCGCCACGATCACGTCACCCGGGCGCAGGCCAAAACCGTAGGCTGGACTGCGCGCGTCCACTTCCGTTGCGACCACGCCAGCACTGGGCATGACTTCACCGTCCTCACGCAGGTTCTGCAGCTGCACACCTCGTAACCAGGGTGCCAAGCTTTTGCCAGCAATGGCCTGCTGCTGATCCGCAATAATGCTCAGAGTCGTCTGGCGTTTTTCACCCTGCCTAACGTAGCGCACCTCAACTTCGTCACCGATGAACATCACCGCCGCCTGAGCCGAAAAATCTGCCACGCTCACGATGGCATTACCGCCCATTTGCACGATAACGTCTCCGGGTTCCAACCCAGCCTGTTCTGCCGAACTGCCCCCCTGCACATCCACTACCACCACGCCTTGGGGAACCCCTTCACCAGAGATGACGCCAAAGGCCTTGGCTAGCTCACGGTTCAGGGGCTGCACGATGGCACCTACAAAGCCGCGATTGATCTCGCCCTTCTCTATCAGCTGAGCGGTCACCGCACTGACCATGTTGGCGGGAATCGCGAAGCCGATACCAATGTTGCCACCGGATGGCGCAAAAATGGCGGTATTAATGCCCACCAGCCGGCCATTCAAATCCACAAGCGCGCCCCCGGAGTTGCCGGGATTGATGGACGCATCGGTTTGAATAAAGTCTTCGTATCCTTCGATACCCAACCCGCTGCGGCCCAGAGCGCTGATGATTCCCGAGGTGACGGTTTGGTTCAGGCCGAATGGGTTGCCGATGGCGACGACAAAATCACCGACCCGCAGTCGGGCACTGTCCGCATAATCAATCTCGGTCAGATCCTCAGCGGGCACTTGCAGTAACGCCAGATCCACTTCCGGATCCATACCGATGAGGGTCGCCTTCAATGTTCGGCCATCCGATACACCGATGCTGATTTCGTCTGCGTTCTTCACCACATGCGCATTCGTGACGATGTAGCCCGCCGACGCATCAACGACCACACCCGAGCCAGCGCTTTGAGTACGGCGATAACGCTGGCGACTTTTAGGCACGTTGAAAAAACGACGAAAGAATGGGTCTTCCAACAGCCGATTGCGCTCGCGCACCACGGAGCGAGTGGCAATGTTCACGACCGCAGGGTTCACCCTTTCGAGCATATTCGCCAGACTTGGCAAGGGCTGGGGGCTGCCGTCTGGATCCGAAGAGGGCACGGCCTGAGGAAATGCCATCGGCATCATCTGGTAATCCTGCAGAGCGTTCTGGCCTAGCACAGCGCCGCTAAAACATAGGCCAAACGCAAACACCATGACCTTTGCGAACAAAGCGCGGCTTGGTAATGAAGAGCTTCGTGACAGCAAAGAACCTCCTAGCCTGCAGTGGAGTTTTGTTGATCCGGGGTGACACCCCGGTAGGCCAGCAATCGGGGCCCGGCGCTTGCCACGAACACGATGGTCAGCGCGACAAGAGAGGAAATTACCCCAGCCAAGTAGGAATAAACATACGTCGTTCCCCCCACCGCATCAAAAATCAAACCCATGCCGTAGGGCCCAAAAGCCAATCCAAGAACGCTGATGGCATTTGCCCGGGCAAATACTCGAGCGTATATCTCCGCTGGATAAACCTCGGCCAGCCACAGAGGCTGGGTCATCAGCAGATTCCCGACACTCAGACCAAACAAACCTGCGGCCACAACCGCCAAGGTGCCATTGGACGCGAAGGCAATACAGGTCAGACCCAGGGCCTGCAAACACAGATTGCCCAAGGCGAACCAGCGAATGGGAATGCGGGACACCAACCAGCCACCGAAAAATCGACCGCTGATACTGCATATCGACAGCGCCTGAACCGCGTAGGCCGCTGTTTGAAAATCGGCAATTTGCGATACCCGACTGTAGAGGTGGGCAATGCCGCCGACCTGAGCCGCCATGATCAGAACATAGGCTGACGCCATCAGCACATAGAAGCGGCTGCCGACTGCCGACTTCAACAAAGCCGTATTGTTGAGCGTCGCCTCGGCGCTGATTTGTATCTGTGATCCGGGAGCCTGCCGCATCAACAACGCCAGCGGCAGGATAAAAACGACCAACAGCAAACCCAGTAATGGCATGGTATCTGCCACGCCTTGTACGTTCATCAGGTGGGCAGAAAAGGGGGTCAGCACTACACCACCCAATGACAATCCCGTCGAAGCCAGTGCCAACGCCATAGATCGCTGAGGGCCGGGAAACCATTGGGTAATTATTGTGGTGCAAATCACAACCGAGATGCCCGCATTACCAATACCAAAAAGGGCAAAGAGAGCATAAAGGTGCCAGACCTCAGAGGCCAGGCCCACAGCGCCCAGGGCGAATCCGGATATCAACGCGCCACCGATCATGACCGTGCGGACTTGATAACGGTTGAGTAGCGTGGCGACATACAAACCGGCGATGCCGCCCACAACAAAGAACAGGCTGACGGCAAAAGAAATGTGTCCAACGGGCGCAGCCAGTTCTGCCGATAGCCGGTTGATGTAGACCGACATGTTGTAAAAGCCCAGACCAGAGCTCACCGTTTGCACCAACATCATGGCGCCAACGATCACCCAACCATAGCGATCGACACTTGCTGGCAAAGGTGTAGCCTGATTCTTATGTCTGTCCAATCGATTTAAGCTCCCCTGCACCCGATAAAACTCGCCGCAGGTCACTATAGAATCCACTCGGGTAAACGTCTATGTTGACCCTGCAACCACGAACCACCGTTCGTGCCGTCATTGAAAAGGAACCCAAGGAATTACAGTGGAACTCAAAGACAAAATCATCGTCGTGACAGGCGGCGCCAGCGGCATCGGCCGTGAAATGTGCCGACGTTTTACCCAAGAAGGCGCAAAAAAAGTCGTCGTGGCGGATCTGAACGGTGATGGCGCCAAGGCCGTTGCAGAGGAAATTGGCAGCGTCGGCCACGCGGTCGACGTGCGCAACGAACAGGACCTCATCAACCTAATCGAAGACACCGAGCGTCAATTTGGACCCATCGATCTGTTTTGCTCCAATGCGGGGATTGGCATTGGCAAAGACATTTTTGAATCCGACGAGGTTTGGCAAACCATTTGGGAGGTGAACACCATGTCCCACGTCTGGGCCGCCAAACACTTGGTGCCTCGCATGATCGCTCGCGGCGGCGGCTACTTACTCAATACTGCATCTGCCGCCGGCCTGCTCAGCCAAATTGGTTCAGCCACCTATGCCGTTACCAAACACGCCGCCGTCGCCTTAGCCGAATGGTTATCCATTACCTATGGAGATCAAGGCATCAAGGTTTCGGTACTGTGTCCTCAGGCCGTTCGCACAGCCATGACCGCCAGAGGCCCGGGTGTTGCCGGGGTCGATGGCATGATCGAACCCGAAGACGCCGTTACTGCGGTGGTTGAGACTCTGCGAGAGGAGCGTTTTTTGGTGCTACCGCACCCGGAAGTGGCCGAATACATGCAGCGCAAAACAGCCGACTACGACCGCTGGCTCAAGGGCATGCGCCGCTTGCAGGGCTTGTACGGCAAGGCCGACTGACCCACGTCACCCATACCGGTTAATCGTCGATATAGCCGTTGAGCCGTAAGGCTTCGATAAGGCCAACGAGGATCAAATCAGATACCACGTGATCAAAGAGATCCTCGCGGTGAAACAGATTGGAGAACCCGCCGGTAGCGATCACCAAGGCTGGCTCATCGCCGAATGCTTCAGCACTGATGCGCGAGACCAACTCGCGCACCATGCCCACATTGCTCCAGTAAAGACCGCTTTGAATACTTTCTATCGTGGTTTTACCCACGGCTGTCCGCGTCGGTTTGATCTCAACAGAAGGCAGTTTGGCGGTTTTTGCCTCCAAGGCTTCCATGGCCAGCCGAATACCGGGCATGATGTTCCCACCAAGGAATACGCGGTCTTTGGTGATGGCACACACCGTGGTGGCCGTACCGAAATCCACCACGATCAAGTTTCGGTCTGGAAATAATTTTATTGCACCCATCGCATCGGCAATACGGTCGCTGCCGACTTCCTTGGGATCTTTGTAAGCGATCTTCAATCCGGTTTTCAAACCCGGGCGCAAAATCATGGGCTCAATACCAAAGTACTTTTGGCAGCAAGAGCGCAGGGTGTAATTCAATTCCGGCACCACAGAGGAAATTGCGATGGTTTTGATGACCTCAGGATCGATACCGTTTTCCCGCAATGCGCTGCGCAAAAACACACCGATTTCGTCAGACGTGCCGCGGCTGGTCGAGGCGTAGCGAAACTGGCTAACCAGTTCGTCCCCTGCAAATACGCCACAAAAAATCTGACTGTTACCGACGTCGAGTACCAAGATCATGCGCTTGCTTCCTGTATGTCGCTCTCTTGTAATGGCGGATCCACCGGCACGTTATCAATCAAACGTACCGCGTCGGCCCCTTCGCCGAGCACCACTGCGCCACATCGGCGTTGGCCGACACTTTTCACATAGGCCACCTGCATACCCGCCGCCTGAAGGCTCAAACATGCCTGTTCGTCGGATGCGGCCTGAGCAAGCAGTCGGTTGAACCGACCGGCCAACTGCCGAGATTCCGGGCCTAGCAGCCGGTTACGAGATGACATGGCCAATCCGTCAGCCTCCCGCACGATGTTACAGCCCGCGATTTCTGTGGGCATAAAGAACGTAGCGCACATGTC
>ERZ1047472.3569-NODE-3569-length-10199-cov-2.764393_pt1 | contig 10199 bp, 7 predicted proteins | sample MGYA00383095_ERZ1047472 | MGnify/ENA primary metagenome ERZ1047472 (study PRJEB29581, sample SAMEA5548365) | metagenome | biome: marine; feature: coastal; material: water | depth 1 m | study: Short-term variability in the microbial, nano- and picoplankton...
ATCGTCGCCTTTTTGCCAACTACCGTCATTACTGAGATTTCCAAATCTCACCCCCCTATGCCCACCATTCTGATCATCGACGACGAGCAGGAGCTCTGCACCATTCTCGAGGACTTATATAGTAGCGAAGGTTTCCGCGTTTTGACGGCAAATGATGGGGATCAAGGCGTGCGAATCGCCCGTGCTAAACAGCCTGACGTTATCCTGTCCGACATCCGGATGCCCGGTATCAGTGGACACGAGGCTGTATTAGAATTTCGGAAAATTCCCGCGCTTGCCGCGACCCCCATTATCCTGTTCACCGCCAATGCCGACCTCGATGACATGCGCGAGGACATGGATGCCGGTGCCAACGATTACCTGTCCAAACCGATCGAACTCGACGACATCCTGCGAACCGTTAACAAGCACCTGGATCGAAACGCGGCCCGTCGGGACGAAACGCGCAAAGAGTTGATCGCCCAGCGCGCCAATACCGGCGCCATATTGCCCGTGGATTTTGTTGATCCGTTGCACGAAATCATCGGTTGCGCCTCTGTCCTCCAGAGTGATGTAAAACTCATGACCGAAGCAGAAGTGGGTGAGTTTTCGCGCAACATCATCCAAGGAGTAGAAACTCTCAATCAACGCTTCGAAAACTTTATTCTGTTTTCGCGCATTCAATCGGGAGATCTCGTCGTAAGCGCTCCGCGCATGATCGACCTTTCGAAATTGGTCACGACTACGGCTCAGCAGGTAGCGGATCGACACCATCGGATCAACACTCTCCGACTCGATATCGAGGCTTCGACCGCGGTAGCAAGTGTGGAACTGCTTTCGAAAGCACTCGCCGAAATCCTCGATAATGCCTGCCGTTATTCACTTTCCTCTGAACCCATCGATGTCGCGCTGCACGCGACTGACGGTGCATTCGAGATTATCGTGCAAGACTACGGTATGGGCATCGGTCAGGACCAACTCGAACGGCTCGAAAATGGAACCATTACCCGCGGTTACGGGATGTTACTTTCCCGTAAGTTGACCGAAGCGATGGGAGGCGATTGGGCGCTCGAAAACCGACCCAAGCACGGCGCCAAAATAACCGAAAGATTCCCGTTCCCACAGAGCGATTCGTAAGAGTCAGGTTTTCACCCAAATCGGACTCGCCACCGTTTCTGACAGCGGGCGTTGCCAAACGCGATCCATTCTGCCCAAGGTCGCTTTTCGTATCCACTCTCCATGTCTGCATTCACGCCAATTCCTTTAGGTCAACCGATCCCCCATCGGCCGCATGCGGTATCGTGCAGTATCCCGACGATGCATGATGTGATCGGCTACGAGGAAAAGGACCCGGCGGTAACCCAACACCTACGTAGCGGTTATCCCCGCTTCGTGCTCCATCGTTTCAATCAACAGCTCACTGCCCTGTTCGCGACAGAACTTGGTTTCGAAAACGAAACCCTCTGGCTCACATCGTCCGCCCGCACCGCCAGTGACCTGGCGCAGGAGCTCGGATCAATCGCTCACGCCATCGAGCATCACGGCATCCACGGCGTCACGCATCATCCCTCCGCTGACTCCGACTTGCACGCCAAGCGCTACCTGCAAAATACCGGCGGGTTTCTGAGTTCACGCGAGGCCGAGGACATTTTGGTCGCTCGGGGAGAAGCAACCCTCGCTGATGAAGAATTGGCGCCACTTGCCGGGGCTACCGACACCATCAGGCGTGTGCTGGTAAACGCCCACGCCGGATCACGCGCCGAGGACATCCTACTCGCCCCTTCTGGCATGAATGCATTCCACGGCGCCTGGCGCAGCCTCGCGGATCTTCAAGCGGAGCGTGGACGAACCGTCTGGATTCAACTCGGGTGGCTTTATCTCGACACCATTGCTCAATTGAAGCGGTTCTCCGCCGGGCCGGACGACTACATCAACATCACCGATGTGAAAGATCTCGCGGCGCTCGCCACCGCCATCGATGCCGCCGGAGATCGACTCGGTGGTCTCGTCACGGAAGTGCCCACCAACCCGCTCGTCCAGACCGCCGACATCGAACAAGTCGCCACGCTCGTGCACGAAGCCGGCGGTCGCGTCGTGCTCGATCCCACCCTCGTTTCCCCCTTCAATATCCGTCTACTGGAATACGCGGATGTCGTGGTGAACAGCCTCACCAAATACGCCGCCAACGAAGGCGACGTGATCGCCGGTTCCGTTATTATCAATCCCTACGGACCAGACGCATCTATTTTGCGCGAACGTATCGCCGTCCGGCTCGACCCCATCTACGCGCGGGACCTGCGTCGTTTGGCGGCTCAAATTCCCGCTTACGAATCCACGGTGCAACGCACCAACGAAACCGCTTTGGTTGTTGTCGAATATTTACGCAAGCACGCCGCCGTGAAAGAAGTATTCTGGAGCCTGCAGCCTTCTACCGCGGAGAACTTCAAGAGGGTCGCCCGCCGCCCCGGCAATATCGGCAGCATGATCAGCTTCACGCTGGACCGTCCATTGGCTGAGGTGTATGACCGCCTCCCCCTTCCCAAAGGCCCTAGTTTCGGCATGGTGCATTCGCTCATCTGTCCCTTCATCTACTTGGCGCACTACGATCTGGTCACCAGTGAAGCGGGCCGCCAAGAGCTGGCTGCCGCCGGCATCAATCCCGAGCTCCTGCGCCTTTCCGTCGGCACGGAACCCGCCGCAGAGATTATCGAAGCCCTCGCAGCCGGGTTGGATTGAGACCACACGACGGGAGCAGCACAGCTTTATCGGCCACAGATCAAGGTATTCCCGATGTCGTGGTTAAAGCGAAGTTCCCGCGTTGAACGTCACTCGACTGGACCCGGCTCAAGTTCTGCTAAGAAACTCCGAATATCACTCATCCGGTAGCCATTGAGCATGGGCTTAAGGGTGGCAGCCAATCGAGATCCATCCGGCTCTGTCTCTGCCAGTTTCGCCAGCAGGTTCTTGAGCCGTTTGGCGTTACCGGTGTTGGCCTGCTCACGGAGTTGCTGAAGCGCCTCCGCTGAAATTCTAATTTCCTTACCGGAATCCCCCGCTGGGGCAGCCGCTGCCACTTCTGAGGCTTCGGTTTGCCATTCAATTTCAAGGAGCCGGCCCACTTTAAAGAAAAGATCCTCTTCGCGAAATGGTTTGGAAAGGAAATCATCGAATCCCGCTGCCAACGCTTCCTCTACTTCGTTTTTCAATACACTGGCCGAGAACCCCATCACCGGAATGAGTCGCGTCATCGCAGCCTTCAATCTCGGCAATTTTTCGATCGGATAGGCATCACCTGACCTTTCATCGAGCACGACCAAATCCCAATCACTCTCCGCAATTTTGCACTCCAACGCGGCCCAGAAATCTGCCTCGTCCATTTCGAACCCCAACGGGGCCAAATACTCCACCACGAGCTGCCGATTAATCGCCACGTCATCGACAACGAGCACCCCAGCCCCAGTGCCAAAAGCAAAAATCTGATTTGCGCGTAACGGGGGTTCAACATGGCAGCCTAACCACTCTGCCCGCTGACCCCGCCAAATCCAGCCCAACCTGCCGCTTTCTAAGACATCTCTGTCACCGGCTCAGTAGACTTCTCCAACTGCACATGGATGCCCTCGTCGCGCGTCATCCGCGTGAACCGGTAAATCAACGCCACTGCCGCAAAGATCAATCCTGCCGCCAAACCAATCCACACGCCCATTGGCCCCCAATCCGTGCGGAATCCCAACCACCAACCGCCCGGTAAGGCCATGCCCCAATACGCCAGCGCCGTCAAAACCGTCGGTACCTTCACATCCGTCAGACCGCGCAATCCCGACGCCGCCACCACTTGTGCTCCGTCGGCTATCTGAAATATCGCCGCGATAATCAATAACTTCGCCGCCAACGCGATGACATTAGTTTCCTTCACAAATGCCGCCGCCAAAGGCTCGCCCGCCACCACAAACGTGAACGCGCACGCCCCCATAAACAACGCCGACATGATCTGGGCGCTGTCGCCAATCGGCCGTAACGCCGCCAGACGTTTCTCCCCCACGGCGCGCCCCACCCTTATGCTCACCGCCATCGCCATACCCAGCGGCACCATGAACGTGAACGCTGCGCAACTGATCGCAATCTGATGGGCTGCCAATGCCATTGATCCCATCCACCCCATCATGATGGCCGCCGCACCAAACGCCCCTGCTTCAAACGATAAACTGAACCCGATCGGAATACCCAGCGCCAGCAATCGCTTGAAACGGTGCCAGGTGTAACCACTCCACCATCCGGTCGGCCACGCGGCCGTAAAACACTTCGACTGTTTGATCCAGATCCAGATCACGCCCACCCCGACCCAACGCGAGATCAGCGTCGCCCAACCCGCTCCGGTCAGCCCCATCTCGGCCGCACCCCAGTTTCCATAGATCAAAATCCAGTTGAGCAACACGTTGAGCGCTACCCCGGCCAACATGATTACCATCGGCATCACGGGTCGCTCCAACGATTCCGAAAATTGTCGCATGACTTGAAACAAGATCGTCGGAACGATCGAGATCATGATCAGTTCGTAATAGGGACTCACTTCAGCCAACACTTCGGCCGGCTGGCCGAACCGATGTAACTGATTACCAAGAGCCAACATCCCCAACATCACGATGACTCCAGTCACGGTCGCCAACAGGACGCCATGCTTCATCCATTGACGGGCTTCCTTCTCATCACCGCCACCGTGGGCGCGCGAAATCATCACCGAAATTGGAATCATCAAGCCCACGATCACCATGAAGGAAAACCCGAAAAGACTCCCTGCAAATGCCGACGCCGCCAAGGGCACCTTGCCCACGTGCCCGATCATCAATGCGTCGGTCACACCCATGAGCATCTGACTCACTTGTCCGACTATAATCGGACCGGCGAGCACCAGTGTGCGACGAGCTTCGTGAAGTATACCGGACATGAGCGGAGGAAAACGTCGTCGAGTGGGCACAATCGTCCCCCGCAACGCAATTAACCTCTCAACGGATTTCGCACGTGCTTTCGCAAGCGCGGACCTTCCTATTGAGACCCCGCTTGTCCGTTTTCCATAATCACCTATGACTCCGCTCGCTCTCGCTCTCGTGCTCACCGCCGCGGTATTGCATGCGATCTGGAATCTCTCCGCCAAACGCGCGGGCAGCGGCGTGCCTTTCATCTTTGCGGTTGGAGTCGTCATGACAGCCTACTACGTGCCCTTGATCGCAGGCATGGCGGTTTATTGGCCCGAAAAAATCGACCTCGACCCGGTCACGCTCGCGGTCATCGGGGTGAGCACTGGGCTTAAAACCGGTTACGCCTTGTTCCTCCAACGCGCCTACCGCAGCGGCGATTTCTCCCTCGTCTACCCGCTCGTTCGCGGCAGTGCCCCCCTGCTGGCTATAACCGGCGCGGTGCTCTTTCTCGGCGAACGCCCCACGCCCCTCGGTATCGTGGGCGCGCTCTGCATCGTCGTGAGCATATTTTTTCTCAGTCACGGCGAACGGTTGTGGAAATCCTCGACCGGCAACACCACCAACTCTGCACCTCGGCTGCGCACTTTGGGCAGCGCGCTCATCGCCGGCAGCTTTATCGCCAGCTACACCGTGTGGGACCGCAATGGCATCGGCTACCACCACATCAACCCGGGCCTTTTCGATGGCCTTACCAACGTGGGTCTTACTTTGCTCGTCGCCCCATTTGCTTGGAACCGCCGCGATGAGGTGCGCGCCGTTTGGCGGAATAATCGGCGCGAGGTGCTCATCATGGCGATTCTCTCGCCTCTAGCATATGTTTTGGTCCTCACCGCGCTAAGTTTCTCCCCTGTCAGCTACGTCGCTCCCGCCCGCGAGTTCAGTATTTTGATCGGTGCCTATCTCGGCGCTCGAATTTTCAAAGAACCTGAGAACCCCCGTCGCTTAAAATGCGCCATTGGGATGATCGCCGGGTTGATCGCCCTCGCCTTGGCGTGAGTCCCTCGAAATTGACAGATTTTTGATCTCTTATCGGGACGTTACCCCAATTCGCCGCTTTGCAAACGCGTCTCGGCTGCCCAAGCTCCGTGCCTTTCATGAACGTCCGTCCCTTCCACGCCGTTCTCGGCGTCACGCTCACTCTCATTCTCGCTTGGCCTCTTTTCGCCGCAACTTCGGCTAGCGGTATCGCATCGCTGCGTGCGAAGGCCGAAGCCGGCAACGCCATTGCCCAATATAATCTCGGCCTAATTTACGCCGATGAAAAAGAGCCCTCGCACGATTTGGTCGAGGCCTACGTCTGGCTCAGTCGCGCTGCCCGCAACGGCGCCCGAGGGCGTCAACTCGATATTTTGAGCGAACGTCTCACCCCCGCTCAATTCGCCGAAGGCAATGAACGTCTCGGCGAACTCCAAACCACCTTAGAAACCCTACGCACCGACAGCGCCGATCGTCAGGCCCAGGCGACAGATCAGCACACCGTCCTGACCCAACGACTCGCTGCCGCTCAGACCCAAGTCGATTCACTCACCAGTGAACTGACCACATCCCGCGCCGATCTGGCGCAACTCCAGAAAGTCCAGGCTCAATCAGGGGATGCCAACTCCGCGCAAGTCGCCGAGCTGCAAGCGGCACTCCAAAATACCCGCGACCAAGTTTCTGACGGACAGGTCAGTCTCACTTCCCTCACTCAAGAAAAAGACACTCTCGCTGGACGCCTCCGATCCTCCAATGATCAAGTTTCCGAACTCTCCGCCGATCTCGCTTTCACGCGCGCGGAGCTGGCGCAACTTCGCGATCTCCAAACTGAATCCGGAGAAATCGCCGCCTCTCAACTCGCGGAGCTCCAGTCCGAACTCCAAAACTCTCGGGACGAAAACGACTCAGTCCAAACGCGTCTCATCAATCTCGTCCAAGAGCGCGAAGATCTTACAAGCCGATTGCAATCCTCCGAAGCCCAGATCGCCGAACTCGCGGCCGACGTGGATTCTTCCCACGCAATTCTCGCAGAACTTCGTGCCACCCAAAACCAGACCGATGAACAGGCCTCAGTTCAACTGACGGCTCTCCAATCCGAGCTCGCAAACAGCCGCGACCGAATCACCGCCACCGAGTCACGCTTCAATACTCTCGCCCAAGAACGCGACAATCTCACCGTCCGCCTGCAAACCTCCAATGCTCAGGTTTCGGAGTTCTCAGCCGATCTGGCCCCCACGCGGGCCAACCTCGCTCGATTGAGCGATACCCAACGTCAATCCGGCGACAAAACCTCAGCTCAGATTACCGGCTTAACTCAAGAACGAGACCAACTCGCCAGCCAGATCCGCAGTCTGGACGCTCAAACGATCGAACTTTCCTCAGATCTCGCTGAGTCCCAAGTAGTCATCTCAGAGTTGCGCCAACAACAACTCACTCGCCTCGACGAGACTGCTAAGCGATTCAACAGTCTCCAATCCCAAGTTGATCTTCTCCGGGCCGAAAACGAAACGCTCACTGTGCAACTCTCCGTCGCCTCCCAGGAAACCACCAATTCCGCTGAGCTCACTGCTCAAGTCCAGTCTCTCTCGAGTGAACGGGATCTGCTACAAACGGAATTAGACACAACTCAATCTCGAGTCACCGCACTCGCCACAGAACGGGATCAGTTGGCTAATACTCCGGACCCGGCCCTCCTCGAAGCCCACACCGAAATCGCCGCATTGCAGGAGTCCCTCACCACCGCCCGCAACACTTCGGTCCAACTTCAAGACGAGCTAGCTGCCCAATCGGCCCAGCCCATCGCCACCGAGACCAACTCCGACCTGCAAAACCAACTCGACGCCAGCCTGAACGCTTTTGCTTCGCAGGAACGGGAGATGACTCGCCTGCGCGAAGAACTCGACAACGCCACGGCTCGGGCCGATGCCTCCGATATCACCCTCGTCACCCTGCGCGACGAGATCGCCGGCATGCAAACCGCTCTCGCCGAAACCAACGACACCGAGACCACGGGCGAATCCGCAGAGATCGCAAACCTCCAGGACGAAATCGAATCCGCCCGACTCGTGGCCGCCACCCAAGCCGCCGAGATCGAAGCGCTGCGTGAGCAATTGGCAGCCCAGTCGACTGCTGAGGTCACGGCCCCCGCACCGGATTTGGCCACTCAAAACAATGCTCTGCGTGAAGAGGCTCGACTTGCCCGTGAACAGACCGCCGCCCTTTCACGTGAAGTAAATACCCTTCGCACTCGCTTGGCCATCGCGGTCCCTTCGCCCCGCACCACCGTTGCCAGCCGACTGCCGCCGTCCCGTCCCTCTGCAACCGCTCCCACAGTCGCATTCAACTCACCGGCCACACCATCCAACCTTACTTCCACGGCTACAATCACATCCCAAACCCCTTCCGCCCGCCGCACCGTTTCCCCCCGACCCACCGGTATCCAACGCCACACAGTTCTAACGGGTGAAACCCTTTCCTCCATCGCTCGAGACTTTTACGGCGACGGGAATCGCTGGCCGGAAATCTACCGTGCCAACCGAGACGCTATTCCTGACGCCAATCGCCTCACCGCCGGCACCCGGATCGTGATTCCTTAAACGGCGAAAACCGCAATCACCACGCCCAAGGAAACCGCACTTGCCAACGCGCTGTAAACAACCGCGGTCGCCGCCAACGCTTCATCGCCGCCCATTTGCTTCGCCATCGTGTATGAGATAGCGGCCGTCGGGCAGGCTAGACAAATCAGTAACGCCAGCATAGCCGCATCATCGAGGCCGATCCAGCGGCCTAATCCGTATCCGAGCAAGGGAGACAAAACAACCTTGTGAATTGCCGCGATCCCCGCCTGAGAACGATTTCCTCTAACCGGCACCGTCATCAATGCTGCCCCGATGCAGAGCAAAGCTAACGGCAATGACATCCGCCCTAACGCCTGTAGGGTGGTGGAAATTGCCACCGGCAACCCCCACCCCAACATCGAAAACACAATCCCGCCCACCGCCGCGATGATGATGGGATTTTGAAAAACCTGTTTCGAAATCGTCGCCGCAACACTTCCGCCCGTTTTGGTCTGACTCGCCGCCAACACTGCTACGGTGAGCGCGTTGTTCAAAATAATCATCGGAGCGACGGCCCACATCGCCTTCGCCAGTGGCACGCCGGGAACCGTGAGTAAAAGCGGTAACGCAATAAATGAGAGGTTTCCCCGAAACGCGGCCTGCACAAACGTGCCGCGGCCCTGTGGTTTGATGCCAATGAACGGCCCCGCAAACCAGCCCAACGCGGCGATGATCAAAGTCGCACCCGCCATAGCCATGAGCAATCCGCCAAACCCCGAACCAGACGATCCTGCTTCAACCAAAGTATGAAACACGGCCGCCGGCAGCCCTACCCAGAACAACAGCTTGTTCACTCCCGCCACCAACTCCGCCGACATCATCCCGCCACGCTGCAGTCCCGCACCAAGGGCGATGACTAAGAAAATAGGCGCGAGGAGGTTAATGACGGTCACAATCGCAACTGTCGAGGATACGGCCTCATGGGTCTAGGGGAATTAACATCCCAATATTCACCACCGTGTTTGATTTTTCCCGGACCTTGCCGCACGCTCCCTCTTCTCATGCGCACGCTCCTCGTTCCTGCAATCTTCGGCATTATCCTTCTCAGTATCGCGGTCGTCACGCGCTCCGGAAAATTCGCGCGCGAAAACCCCGGCGCCCCAATCAACAGCGCCATGCGTGAGGCCATGGATATGATGGTCTTACCCCCCGAACAGGAAGCGATCATCGGACAACTTTATCCCACAGCCAAAATCACCAAATCCGGCCTCCGTTACATCGTAACTCAAGAGGGGGATGGGATCACCAAGCCCAACCGTGGCCAACCGGTCGCCATCCATTATCGCGGCACCTTTCTCGACGGCACTTACCTCGACGACAGTTTCAAGAACAACGACACCTACAAGTTTCCCGCCGGCAAAGCCCAAGTGGTTCCCGGCCTCGATCAAGCTGTTTTGGACATGAGCAAGGGTGAAAAACGAACCCTAATCATCCCCTACTGGCTCGGCTATGGAGAAAAAGGGGTCCAGGGGAAAATTCCTGCGCAGACCACGCTGATCTTCGAAGTCGAACTCGTAGACGTGATCTTAGGAAGGGAATGAACCAGTAAAGCGTGCGCGCCGACCCCACCGAGCGCTTAGGAAACACGCGATTTACTCGCGCCGTAGCCGGGGTCGCGATCCCGGAGTGGTAGTAATGCAATCCGCGGTGAGGC
>ERZ1047472.3570-NODE-3570-length-10193-cov-18.094989_pt1 | contig 10193 bp, 8 predicted proteins | sample MGYA00383095_ERZ1047472 | MGnify/ENA primary metagenome ERZ1047472 (study PRJEB29581, sample SAMEA5548365) | metagenome | biome: marine; feature: coastal; material: water | depth 1 m | study: Short-term variability in the microbial, nano- and picoplankton...
TGCTCAAATTAGCGGTTGCCGAGGTATCTGGCCTTCAGTTCGGCGACCGCGCTATAAGCCCTTTATCCGCTGCAAATTCCAGCACGCGGTCACAAACCGCATCTACAGTTAGTGTAGAGCTGTCTATAAGTACCGCATCTTTGGCAGCGACCAGCGGCGACGCGGAGCGGTTGGTATCACGCTCATCACGCTCGTTGATGGAATCCAAAAGGCGCGGCAGGCTAACACTTTCGCCTTTCTCGAGCAACTGTGCTTGACGCCGGCGGGCCCGAGCTTCAGCAGAGGCGGTCAGGAAAATTTTTAGCACTGCATTGGGGAAAACGACAGTGCCCATGTCTCTTCCGTCCGCCACAAGCCCAGGAAGCGTCGCCATAGAACGCTGGCGATCGAGTAACGCCACCCTTACCTTCGCCAATACCGCTACCGCAGACGCCCCACGGCTACCATCTTGCGAACGAATTTGCGCTGTTACGTCTTCGCCTGCAAGCCACACGGAGACACCTGCAGGCGAAGGCATAAACCGCACATCAAGGGTCTCAGCGACCTCAACAACACGCGACTCGTCTTGCCAGCTAATATCCCGTAGCACACAGGCGTGACCCACTATGCGGTACAGAGCGCCACTGTCCAGTAAGTGCCAACCCAGAGTTTCGGCCAACCTTTGGCTCAAGGTCCCTTTGCCGGCACCGCTGGGGCCGTCAACACAGATAACCGGCACTTTACTCATCGATGAGCGTCAAGCTTAAGGCCGGCACTTGATATCAGCTCAGCAAAACCCGGAAACGACGTGGCGACATGGTCACAATCAAGCACTTCAATAGCAGCTGAGGCCCGTAACCCCGCAATGGCGAAAGCCATCGCAATACGGTGATCATGAAACGTGTTTACCGAGCCGCCCCCTAATTGACCGCCCTCAATAACAATGCCATCTGAAGTGGGCTCGTTTTTGATTCCGAGAGTGCTCAGCCCCTCTGCCATTGCAGCAATGCGATCGCTCTCTTTAACGCGAAGCTCGCTGGCACCGCGCAATATCGTGGTGCCAGAGGCACAAGCAGCTGCAATAAAAAGGGCGGGAAACTCATCAATAGCGAGGGGCACTTCATCTTCTGGAATATCAATTCCGTGAAGTGGCGCATAGCGAACGTGCAAATCTGCCACCGGCTCTCCGCCAATCTCTCGAGGGTTCAGCACCGAAATATCAGCCCCCATCAGGGTCAATATATTGAGCACACCCACTCGAGTGGGGTTCATACCAACATGCTTCAAAAGCACATCTGAGCCAGGAGCTATACTGGCGCCCACGAGTAAAAACGCCGCAGAAGAAACATCTGCCGGTATATCGATAGAAGTCCCTACCAGCCGACCACCACCATCAAGGCCAATTACACCATTGGTAGAATCGACATCGTAACCGAATCCACCCAGCATCCTCTCGGTATGGTCTCTCGTGGGTGCTGGCTCGGTGATCGAAGTCCTGCCTTTTGCATACAAGCCCGCTAACAACACGCAAGACTTAACCTGAGCACTGGCTATCGGTAAGTCGTAGTGAATTCCCTGCAAATCCTGTCCACCGGAAATCACCAGCGGTGGGCGCCCCTCAGACAAGGATTCGATGCGAGCACCCATTTTTGACAAGGGGTTAATCACTCTGCCCATAGGCCTTTGCATCAGTGAAGCATCACCGATCAGTTCAGAATCGAAGGTTTGACCCGCCAAAATTCCTGCAAAAAGTCGCATGCCCGTACCGGCATTGCCTAAATCCAAAGCCTGCTGCGGTGCCGCTAGGCCGTGTAAACCTACGCCTGTAATCGTCAAACTCCCGGCTTCCGGGCCGTCTATTGCCACGCCCATCTGCCGAAATGCTGCGATAGTCCTCAGCGCATCCTCACCCTCGAGAAAACCCGTTACCTCGGTTGTGCCCTCAGCTAACGATCCGAGCATCACCGCTCGGTGAGACATAGATTTATCGCCGGGAACACGGTGTTCACCCGTCAACTGGCCTCCGGGTTGCACAACAAACTTCATGGAGTGTCTTGTCCTTTATCAGGGTCGTTGGTTTCGGATAACTGTGTAGTCACACTTGAATCGAGAGGATTCAATACTGCATCGTGGGCTCGTCGTACCGAACGGCAGATCGTAAAGTAGCGCTCGAGCTGCTCCCCATCACCCTCTGCGATGAGCGCTTTAAGCAATGACAGCTGCGCCTCTACCGCCGTCATTGCGTCAATAAGCGATTCCTTGTTAGTCAAAGCCACATCGCGCCACATCACGGGATCTGAAGCGGCAATACGAGTCATGTCACGCAATGCACCCCCGCCATGGCGCATAGGACTTAAAGCGTCAGCATCCAAGGCCTTTGTTAGAGCATAGGCGAGCATATGAGGAGAATGACTACTTGCCGCAAGCGCAGCGTCGTGATCTGAAGCCGACATAATCGTTACCCGCGACCCAACACTTTCCCACATGGCGGCCACCCACTTCAGTGCCTCAGGATCCGTGGTGTCATCTGGCGTCAGAATAGCCTCGCGGCCATCAAAGAGATCAGCTCTAGCCGCCGTGACACCGCTGTTTTCCGACCCAGCTATGGGGTGTCCCGGAACAAAGCGTGGGTAACTGTCCGTCATCTGATCAATAACCCAGCCTTTCATGCTGGCCATGTCAGTAACAATAGGCGTCGCATCCGCGGCCTTTAACAAGGCCGGCAACGTGGCCAACAACTCTCCGGTGGAAATCGGCGGAGCGCCAATAATGAGGACGTCAGAACCTTTGATCGCCTCGCTCAGCTCAAGCTCGTAGCCATCAATAACGCCCAGTGCTAGGCCCCGCTCCAGACTAGGAGCTCGCGGTCCCCAGGCCGTAATCTGGCCCACCCAGCCGCCACGCTTGAGGGCAAGGGCTAAGGATCCCGAGATTAAACCCAGTCCTAAAAAAACAACGTTCGCAGTATTGATGGGCGCCATGAAGTCAGGGCGCTAAATGGGAGCACAAGGGTAGGAACCAAGTCGCTTCAGCATAATCGACTGCTCCTCGAGTTCGTTCATTATTTTATCCACGATTTGATCTTCGAGATGGCCCTCAAATTCGATGTAAAACACATACGTCCATTTTTCAGTTTTTGAAGGCCTTGAGTCAATCCGCGTCAGGCTGATGCCCGCATTTTCGAACGGCCTCAACAAATTAAGCAGCGCGCCAGGGCGATTACGACTGGCGATGATGACCGAAGTTTTGTCCTGTCCGCTGGCGGGAACAAAGTCACGACCCAAAACTAAAAACCGCGTCGTATTACTCGCGTAATCCTGAATCGATACTTCGCGCTTCTCGAGGGTATACATTTCAGCCGCTATGTCGCCGGCTATAGCCGCCACACCAGACTCAGACTGTGCTCGTCGGGCCGCCTCACCATTACTCGCAACCTGCTCTAGCGGTACTTGCGGCAAGTGGGTTTCCAGCCAAGTTCGGCACTGAGCTAGCGCTTGTGGATGACCGCAGATTTTCATGATCTCACCATCACCCGTGGTCAAACCCACGAACAAATGGTGAACAACCGGCAGCTCTACCTCGCCCACAATATGCAAGGGCGACTCGAGAAAACAATCCAACGTCTGACCGATCATCCCCTCAGTTGAATTCTCAACCGGCACCACTCCAAAGTCACAACGACGCTCTTCAACCTCTCTAAACACCCCTTGAATCGAGGATTGAGCTTGAGGCAAAGCAGATTGACCAAAATGCTTGCGGGCTGCGGCCTGAGTGTAGGTGCCAACGGGCCCCAAAAAGGCGACCGTCAAAGGTTTTTCGAGCGCCAAGCAACTCGACATGATTTCTCGAAAAATACGGACCATGTAGTCCCCCGGCAAGGGTCCGGGATTTTTTTCATGGATTGCACGAAGCACCTGCGCCTCACGCTCAGGGCGATAAAACAGTGGCGAAGCTTGGGTGTCTGACTGAACGGCCGCCAGTTTGATCTCAGCAACCTCTTGAGCACAACGCGCGCGGTCGCTGATCAGAGATAGCAACTGCCCGTCGATATCATCAATACGAGCACGAATGGCCTCTAGTTGCTCATCAGTCGCCATGGTTCAACCGTAACGTTGCTCAAACTCAGACATAAAAGTACACAGCGCCTCTACTGCAGCCTCAGGCACTGCGTTGTAAATGCTGGCGCGCATACCACCTACCGAGCGATGTCCCTTTAGATTAGTCAGCCCCGCCTGCTCCGCCTCATCAAGGAATACTTTGTCTAGCGCTGAGTCGGCCAGGGTGAACGGTACGTTCATCCAAGAGCGCGCCGACTTACTCACGGGATTACTGTAAAAATCTGAGTTATCAATGTGGCCATATAGACGCGCCGCTTTCCGCGCATTAATTGCGCCCATGACCTCAAGGCCACCCAGAGATTCAAGCCACTCAAAAACCAGACCCGTCAAATAAACGGCGAAGGTTGGTGGCGTGTTATACATCGACCCATTAGTGGCGGCAGTCTCCCAGTTCAGCATCGCAGGACAGCTAGAGCGAGCTTGACCCAGCAGCTCTTTTTGAACCACTACCAACGCCAAACCAGCAGGACCAATATTTTTTTGTGCGCCAGCATAAATCACGCCAAATTGAGTGACATCGACGGGGCGCGATAACAGTGTCGATGACATATCGGCAACGAGGGGCGAATCAACCGCAGGCACGTCGGAAAACTCCAGTCCACCAATGGTCTCGTTCGGGCAATAGTGAAAATAACGCCCTCCACCTAGCGACCAACCATCCCTTGGAGGAATTGACATGAAGTTGTCTTCGGCACCATCTGCAACGCAGTTTGCGTTGACAAATCGAGCCCCCTCCGCCAGAGCTTTTTTCGACCACTGCCCGGTTACCAAGTAATCTGCACTGTCGGTGTCTGAACTCAAATTTAGGGGCACGGCAGCAAACTGCTGACTCGCACCACCTTGCTGAAATAACACCGCGTAGTCGTCAGGCACACCAAGCAGGCGCCGTAAGCGACTCTCAGCTTGTTCCATAACGTCAATAAAGGCTTTACTACGATGGCTTAGCTCCATGACTGAGGCACCCTGCCCCTGCCATTCCAGCAATTCCTCCTGAGCCCGTGTCAGTACCGCTTCAGGTAGGGCGGCCGGACCAGCGCAAAAATTATAAACTCGCGACACGATTTAAGACTCTCCAGTATCGTCGCTAGCCGGTGACACCTCTGGCTCAGGGGAAGCCACAGACTCGGCTAACTCTGCGTCTGGAACTGCATCATCGTCTTCAACAATTCGACTCAAGCGCACCAGCTTTTCGTCCTCACGGGTTTTAATGACGCGAACACCCTGGGTATTACGACCCAGAGTCGAAATCTCCTCAACCCGCGTTCTTACCGCAGTGCCTTGGTCTGAAATCAACATGATTTCATCCCCAGCAGAAACTTGAACGGCGCCAACCAATGGGCCATTTTTAGCGGTTGTCGCCATCGCGATCACGCCCTTGGTACCACGGCCCTTGCAAGGGAATTCCGCGGTGTCTGTGCGTTTCCCGTACCCTTTCTCACTCACGGTTAAGATAGTGCTTTCCGTCTGTGGAACGATAAGTGAAATCAAGCGATGTTCATCGCCCAACTTTATGCCCCTCACACCACGGGCTGTGCGGCCCATGGCACGAACGGCCTGCTCTTGGAACCTGACGGCCTTGCCCTCACTAGACAACAGCATGACATCACAGCTGCCATCGGTGACCGCAGTTCCCACCAGCCAATCATCTTCCTCTAACTCAAGCGCTCGCAGGCCGACGCTGCGCTGCCGCGCAAATTGCTGCATGTCGGTTTTCTTGACGATGCCACGTGCCGTCGCCATGAAAATAAAGTGGCCTTCCTCATAGCCCTCTACCGGCAGGATCGAGGTGATGCGCTCACCTTCATCGAGGGGCAGTAAATTGACCATGGGTCGACCCCGTGCGTTACGACTTGCCAGAGGAATATGGAAAACCTTTAACCAGTAAACCTTACCGAGATCTGAGAAGCACAAAATAGTGGCGTGGGTGCTCGCAATGAGCAGGTGCTCCACAAAGTCTTCATCCTTTACAGCGGTAGCTGATCGCCCTGTGCCACCCCGGCGCTGTGCCTGATAATCCGACAAGGATTGGGTTTTTGCGTAGCCACCGTGGGAGATTGTCACCACGCGATCTTCTTCTGTAATCAGATCCTCTACGCTCAGATCGTGGGTGGAATCGGTGATCTCAGTCAGTCGATCATCGCCAAATTCCTCGACTAAATCTTTTAGCTCATCACGAATCACCTGACGCAAGCGATCCGGATCTTGGAGTATTTCTAAATACCCGGCAATTTCGACCAGTTTGTCCGAGTATTCTTGTAAGAGCTTTTCGTGCTCAAGGCCGGTCAACCGATGCAGTCGCAATTCCAGAATCGCTTGAGCCTGCGCGGGTGACAGAAAGTACTCACTGCCATGCAAACCAAACTCTTTGGGTAGGTCGTCGGGGCGGCAAGCGTCCTCTCCAGCACGCTCCAGCATTCCAGTAACCTCTCCAGACAGCCAGGGCTTAGCCACTAAGCCAGCTTTGGCGTCGGCGGGTGTGGGCGACGTTTTGATCAGCTCAATGACTTCATCAATATTCACCAGAGCTATGGCAAGCCCTTCAAGTACATGCCCCCGCTCTCGCGCTTTACGCAATAGATAAACGGTTCTTCGGGTAACTACCTCTCGCCGATGGCGAACAAACGCCTCGATCATTTCCAGCAAGTTTAGAGTGCGGGGCTGACCGTCAACCAACGCCACCATGTTAATGCCGACAACCGATTGCAGCTGTGTTTGGGCGTATAAATTATTGAGGACAACGTCACCCATCTCACCGCGGCGTAATTCAATAACGACTCTCAATCCGTCTTTGTCGGACTCGTCCCGCAGTTCAGTAATGCCTTCAAGCTTCTTTTCCTTCACCAACTCGGCAATGCGCTCGATCAGGCGAGCCTTGTTCAGCTGATAGGGAATTTCGTGGATAATTATGGTGTCTTTACCGCGACTTTCGTCGGTGATGACCTCCGCTCGCGCCCGCACATAAATTCGCCCGCGGCCTGTGCGATAAGCCTGAACGATGCCAGCTCGCCCATTAATGATCGCGCCCGTCGGAAAGTCAGGCCCTGGGATGTATTCCATAAGCCCGTCGACATCTATCTCAGGGTTGTCAATAAAAGCTAAACAGCCCGCCACGACCTCTCTGAGGTTATGGGGAGGAATGTTTGTCGCCATTCCTACCGCAATACCCGAGGAACCATTGATTAATAGATTGGGCGCCCGAGTCGGCAACACCACTGGGATCTGCTCTGAACCGTCGTAGTTATCGACGAAATCGACAGTTTCCTTGTCGAGGTCCGCGAGTAGCGCGTGGGCCAGCTTGCTCATGCGGATTTCGGTGTAGCGCATGGCTGCGGCAGAGTCCCCATCTATTGAGCCAAAATTTCCCTGCCCATCAACGAGGGTGTAGCGCAATGAGAAGTCCTGGGCCATGCGAACAATCGTGTCGTATACCGCCGAATCTCCATGGGGGTGATATTTACCAATCACGTCACCCACGATTCTGGCCGACTTTTTGTAAGCCTTGTTCCAATCGTTGTTGAGTTCGTTCATCGCGAAGAGCACGCGGCGGTGCACAGGCTTGAGGCCATCACGCACGTCAGGCAGCGCACGCCCTACGATTACGCTCATAGCGTAGTCCATGTACGACTGCTTGAGCTCGTCTTCGATGTTTACAGGAAGCACTTCACGTGCGATTTCCTTGGGTGTCTCTGCCATTAGAACCGCTTTGTCTGATCGGGGGAGTTTCCAGCACCGCTGGAGCTGCCTAGCATATCAAATTCAGCCCCTCGAGGCCATCTTCGCGAAGCATTGCGGGCAAGGGCACAAGGCAACGGTTATACTCTCCCAATGACCCAATACAACCCATCATCTGCTGCCGATCTGGTTATCCATCCTGAATGGATAGTACCCGTGGTTCCCAAGGGCGCAGTCCTCACAGGGCACAGCGTCATCGTTAATGACGGCGGCATTACAGGCATCGTTCCCACCGAGGAAGCCCAAAAAGTTCAAGCAACTGAGCACCTAAATTTACCCGCACAGGCGCTACTGCCAGGGCTCATTAATGCCCATGGCCATAGCCCCATGACCCTACTCCGCGGCTTTGCGGATGACGCCCCGTTAATGACGTGGCTACAAGACCACATTTGGCCTTTGGAGGCGGAGTTTGTTTCTGAGGCCTTCGTCCGCGACGGGACCGATCTTGCACTTTTAGAGCTAGTGATGGCTGGGACAACAACGTTCAGTGACATGTATTTTTTTCCAGAGGTCACTGCTCAAAGGGCAGATCTAGCGGGGCTGCGAGCACAATTGGTGTTCCCCGTTATTGACGTTGCCACAGCCTGGGCGAGTGACAGCGAGGCTTGCTTGGATAAAGGTCTGGCCCTTCGTGACGAATATCGAGACCACGCGCTAATTCAGGTGGGGATAGGCGCTCACTCCACATATAGCGTGCCGATAACCACACTGCAAAAAATCGCCACCCTAGTTCACGAACTCGATGCCCCATTACAAATTCATTTGCATGAGACAGAAAGCGAAGTCACGACGGCCCTAAAAACCCAGGGCGAGCGCCCAATCAATCTTTTAAACCGTTTGGGTTTATTGGGGCCACGGACTCAGTGTGTGCATATGACAGCGCTGTCGGATGACGATATTGGGCTATTGGCCAACAGCAACAGCCACGTCATTCACTGTCCGCGATCCAACATGAAGCTGGCCTCTGGCATAAGCCCAGTAGATCGGCTTCTCAAAGCGGGAGTAAACGTCGCCTTGGGAACAGACGGTGCCGCCAGTAATAATCGACTCAATATGCTCGCAGAACTGCAAATGGCGGCGTTACTGGCTAAAATCGAGGCACAAGAAGCAACTGCACTTTCAGCAACGGCAGCATTGGAAATCGCGACCCTCGGCGGAGCCCGTGCACTGGGACTCGAAACCGAACTAGGCTCAATAGAGCCTGGTAAAGCTGCTGATCTGATTGCGATCGATTTAAGCCAGCCCCACACCCAGCCACTGAACAACGTGATTTCACAAGTCGTTTATGCAACCAGCGGCAGCGAATTGACACACAGCTGGGTCGCAGGACAAGCGCTGGTCCGGGATGGCCAGCCCCTCACGCTGGCGCCGGCGGATATCCTAGCTCGTGCCGCCAGCTGGCCTAAGAAATTCAGAGCCCACCAAGGCTTTATTGACTAACTGGAAGTAGCCCTCAATGACCACACCACCCAATGTTGACCCGGCAGAAATCGCAAAATTTGAAGCACTAGCGGCACGCTGGTGGGACCCCAATAGCGAGTTTAAACCCCTCCATGAAATCAACCCACTCAGAGCGGGCTGGATCGACGAACATTCCGCGGTAGGCGGAAAAACACTGCTCGATGTCGGCTGTGGTGGCGGCTTGTTAACCGAAGCCATGGCTTGGCGCGGTGCTAAAGCGGTTAAAGGTATCGACATGGGAGAGGCACCTTTGAGTGTAGCGCGCCTTCATCAGTTAGAGAGCGGCCTTGATATCGACTATGAAAAGGTGACCGCCGAGCAGCTGGCAGAGCGTGAGGGTAGCGTTTACGATGTCGTTACGTGCCTTGAAATGTTAGAGCATGTCCCCGACCCTGGAGCCGTTATTCAAGCTTGTGCAGACCTGGCAAAGCCCGGCGCCGACCTCTATTTTTCCACCATTAACAGAAACCCAAAGGCCTTTGTGTTTGCAATCGTAGGAGCGGAATATCTCTTAAACTTACTCCCCAAGGGCACCCATGATTACAGCAAATTCATCAAGCCTTCAGAGCTGGCCAACTGGATTCGAAGCGCCGGACTGACGCTCACACATATGTCCGGACTCACCTACAACCCACTCAGCCAGCACTATCGGCTGCATCCAAGGGATGTCTCGGTCAACTATATGGTTAGGGCAACCAAGCCAAAGGCACCCTGAACCCATGCCAACCCCCAGCAAACCAGCAGCGGTGCTCTTTGACCTAGACGGCACGCTTGTCGATACCGCGAGCGAATTTGTGGCGGTGTTACAAACAATGAGACACGCTCGAAAACTCGTTGATCTCTCTGAGGATAGCATCCGATCTGTGGTCTCCAACGGTGCCGCAGGTATGATTGAATTGGCGT
>ERZ1047472.3573-NODE-3573-length-10189-cov-3.828992_pt1 | contig 10189 bp, 7 predicted proteins | sample MGYA00383095_ERZ1047472 | MGnify/ENA primary metagenome ERZ1047472 (study PRJEB29581, sample SAMEA5548365) | metagenome | biome: marine; feature: coastal; material: water | depth 1 m | study: Short-term variability in the microbial, nano- and picoplankton...
TGGAGTGACTGTAGGGAATGCTATGCGTCGAATCCTTTTATCTTCATTAGAAGGTTGGGCTATTACTTCTATCCGTGTTCCTGGAGTAGATCACGAGTTTTCTACAATCAAAGGAGTATTAGAAGATGTTACTGAAATAATCCTTAATCTAAAGCAGGTTAGGTTTAAAAAAGTGGTTGACTCCAACGATAGCGAAAAAATATTCGTTTCTCTTAAAGGTAAAGAAGAATTTAAGGCTGGCGAGATTGCTAGATACACTAATGCTTTTGAAATATTGAATCCTGATTTCGTAATCTGTTCAATGGAGCCATATGTGAATCTAGAGATAGAGCTTACAGTTGAGAAAGGAAGAGGTTATGTTCCTGCTGAAGAGAATGTTCAAGAGAATGCACCAATTGGTGAGATTTCTATTGATTCAATCTTTACACCAATCAAAAACGTGAAATATCACGTTGAAGATTTTAGGGTAGAGCAGAAAACGGATTATGAGAAATTAGTTTTTGAAGTAAAAACTGATGGTTCTATTCATCCTGAAGAAGCACTGAAAGAAGCTTCTAAAATTATGATTAGACATTTAGTGTTATTCTCAGATGAGAGTATTCTAGAAGATACACAAGTTCAATCTCAGAAAAACGAGGTTGATGAGAATATGCTTCATATGAGAAAGATATTAAAGACTTCTTTGTCTGACTTAGATCTTTCTGTAAGGGCATATAACTGTCTAAAAGCGGCTGAAATAAGAACGCTTGGAGAGCTTGTTAGTTACCATATTGAGGATCTATTAAAGTTCAGAAACTTTGGTAAGAAATCACTTACTGAGTTAGAAGATTTTGTAAAGGAAAAAGGTTTAAACTTTGGTATGGACGTAGCAAAGTACAATCTAGACGATGAATAAGAAAAGTTTTAGAAAGAAATGAGACACGGGAAAAAGTTTAACCACTTAGGTAGAAAAAGAGGGCACAGAAAGGCTATGTTAAGTAACATGGCTAGCTCATTACTTACGCACAAGAGAATCTTTACTACTACTGCGAAAGCTAAAGCTCTAAGAGTATATGTAGAGCCTCTTATAACTAAGTCAAAAGATAACACTACACACTCTAGAAGAGTTGTTTTTAGCTACTTACAAAGCAAAGACGCTGTAAACGAGTTGTTTACTTCTATAGCTCCTAAAGTAGGTGATAGACCAGGAGGATATACAAGAATACTAAAGACACATAACAGATTAGGTGACAATGCCGAGATGTGTATGATGGAACTAGTAGACTTTAATGATGCTATGCTTGAAGCAAAAGCTTCTAGTAAGAAAGCTAAATCTGGAGGTAAGAAACGTACAAGAAGAGGTAAAAAGAGTGCCGATACAGTAGCTAGTGCTGCTCCCACACCTAAAACTGAAGCAAAAGAAGTATCTTCTGCAGATGATTTAACAAAAGTTGAAGGAATAGGACCAAAGGCAGCTGAAGCTTTTCAAGCAGCAGGAATTAGTTCTTTTGCTGAATTAGCAGCAAAATCATCTGATGAGTTGAAAGCTATATTAGATGCAGCTGAAGGAAGGTTTGGAGCTATGGATCCAACTACTTGGCCAGAGCAAGCTAAAATGGCTGCAGATGGTATGTGGGATGAGCTTAAGAAATGGCAAGATGAACTAGACGGAGGCAAATAGTCTCAGTCCAGTCTAAAATATTAAAGCGAGTCAAGTTTTCTTGACTCGCTTTTTTTTGTTTTATACTTAGAGTTTATAAATATCTGTAGGATTGTCTATTATCATAGCTTTATTTCCTCTCACAGCTATTGGACTTCTCACTAACTCTGGATTGTTCATCAATAGATACGTCCAGTCTCTGTCTTCAAAGTCTCTTCCTCTTATATTCTCTTGATAGTACGGCTTGGATTTATCTAATAGATCCTTTGGGTCTTTATCTAGTTTACTCAGTATATTTCTCCAAATTGTTCCAGTACCTTTTGTACGTTTTATGTCTACAGCATTAATATTATTACTTATTGATTTTGCGTATGCAAGTACTTTTTTGGACTTATTGTCTTCTGGTCGGTAAAACAGTTGGATTTCATCATTTGAAGATGTGGTTTTGTGCATATAGTTTTGGTTTTATATCAACAAGATAGCAGATTTGTCATTAAAACACAAAGCCTAAAGTATATCAGCTTAATTACTAGGATTTTATAACTCAAAAGGAAATAATCTTGTTTAAGGCTAAAAAACGTAGAAAAAAGTATTTCAGTTTATGTATAGAACCACAAAAGACAGGAAAGAAATAAGACTATAAAATGTTGAATGACCTAGAAACAACTGGACCAATACTGGAAGAGTAGAGGAGCTACTACTTAAAGTACCTAAAGTCTTGCCCAGGCTCTATAGCCAATAACGTATGATACATCAATTGTATACAGTCTTCTATATCTGAGTATGCTACAGTCTCCACTGTGGTATGCATATATTTTAGAGGTAAAGAAATTAGAGCACTAGCAACTCCTATATCACTATATGCAAATGCGTCAGTATCGGTACCCGTACTTCTACTTACAGCTTGATGTTGGATGTCAATTTTGTTCTTTTTTGCAGTGTCAAGTATTACCTTCAGTAAATTATTCTGAACTGCAGGTCCTGTTGTGATGGCCGGTCCTAAGCCACAAGCAGTGTCTCCTTGTACTTTTTTATTATACATAGGACTCTGTGTGTCATGAGTTACGTCAGTCACGAGTGCAACATCAGGTTTAATACGACGGCTGATCATCTCAGCACCTCGAAGTCCTATTTCTTCTTGAACTGCATTTACTATGTAAAGGCTAAACGGTAACTTCTCTCTGTTTTCTCTTAGCAGTCGGGCCACCTCAGCAATCATGAATCCACCTCCTCTGTTATCTATTGCTCGAGCTACCACATACTTTTTATTAAGCTCCATCATCTCAGCATCAAAAGTGACCACAGTCCCTACATTGATACCCATTTTGAAAACTTCCTCTTTATTAGCTGCACCTACGTCTATCGTGAGATTCTTAAGAGAAGGTTGTTCTTCTTTCGCACGGTCTCTGACGTGAATAGCTGGCCAACCAAATACACCATCTACTTTTCCCATATCACCATGAAGATGAACTCGCATACTAGGTGCAATTTGGTGATCACTGCCACCATTTCTGATTACATATATGTAACCATTTGCATCTATATAATTTACAAACCAAGATATTTCATCGGCATGAGCTTCTATTACTACCTTGTATTGATGACCAGGGTTGACTACTCCAACTACGGAGCCATAGGTATCTACCTCATATTCATCTATATAGGGTTTTATATAGTCTAGCCAAATTTTCTGACCTGGAGTCTCAAAACCAACAGGAGAGTTTGCGTTTAAGTAGTTTTTTAAGAATGTTTTACTTTCTCTTCTCATTCGCCTCAAAATTAAGGAATCTTATAAATTAGTAACTCCAATAAAAAACTTTAATTGTCTAGTATTAAATAATCTTACGTTTTGTCTTATTTTAATTTTAAGATTTCTTGAAAAGTCTTGAAAATTTCAGGCTGGCTTTGTCACTTAACCAGTACATTACAGGTACAATAATCAAGGTGAGGAAAGTTGCAAATATTAGTCCGAATATTACAGTCCAAGCCATTGGCCCCCAGAAACTAGCGTTATCCCCTCCTACATAAAATTCAGGATCAAATTTGGTTAATAGAGTGAAGAAATTTACGTTCATACCAATAGCTAGTGGAATAAGTCCTAGTACTGTTGTAATGGCTGTGAGAAGTACAGGACGCAGTCTCGTTCGTCCACCCTCTACGATAGTTTCTAAAACATCACTTTCTGGAAGTCTATCACTATCGCTTAATCCAAGCTCTGCACGCTTTCTTTTACGGAGTAGGTTCGTATAGTCAATCAGAACAATAGCATTGTTTACCACAACACCTGCCAACGAAATAATACCGATACCACTCATCATAATAGAAAAAGGCATACCGAAAATACCAAAACCAAGGAATACTCCTATCGTACTGAAGAGTACAGAGAACATAATTATTACAGGACCTACAACGGAATTAAATTGGGTAACAATAATCAAGAATATGATGAATACAGCAAGCAACATAGCACCTACTAAGAAGTCCGTACTACTACTTTGCTCTTCTTGTTCACCGGTAAACTTGAACTCATATCCATCTTTTATTTCATGGTCTGATAATAGCTCTTTAAACTTACCTACAATCTCATTGGCATTGTATCCTTCTTCTACTTCGGAGAAGATAGTAATCACTCTATCCATGTCACGTCTTTTTACCGTACCATAGGTAGAGTTATAATCGATACTTGTTACCGCAGAAATAGGAACTTGACTGATTTGTCCTGTTGCCATATTTCTAAAAGTAATAACTGTGTTTAAAAGATTCTCTAAATTATATCTATAGTCTTCTTTAAATCTAAGTTGAACCTCATAATCGTCTTCGCCATCTTTATACTTTGTAATTTCTTTTCCGAGGAGTGCTGTACGCAGAGTAGAGGCTATTTGCATAGTGCTTAATCCAAATCTTCGTGCTGCTTCTCTATCGATGCTAATTTCCAACATTGGTTTACCTAGTTCAAGATCCGTTTTCAACTGATCGACACCGGGAACGTTAGCATCTTCCATTTTCTTCTTGATTTTTTCTACCTCACCAATCAGCGTTAGATAGTCCTCACCTTTTATTTCTACGTTAATAGGTTTACCAACTGGAGGGCCTGTTGCATCTTTACCAAATGTTAGCTGAGCTTCTGGGAAATCCTTGCATGCATCTTTTATTTCCGCCATGATCGTACTAGTACTTACATCTGTTAAAAACACCCGCTTTTCATACTCTAAGAATGAAACCGTGATACGCCCTTTATTTGGAGAAGATCCACTCTGGACACCTTCATTTGGATCAGCAGTTTTTTCGCCTACTTGAGCAAGCATAGCTTCTATAACTACATCGTGAGGTTGAATCGCTGTAGAAATACGGTTTTCTAACTTCTTTACAATTTCATTGGTCTTTTGAATATCTGTACCAAGCGGTGCTTCTATAAATACGTTTACGTATTTCGGATCTCCATCAGGGAAAAAGACAATCTTTGGATCACTAGCACCAAAAAACATAATTGAGCCTAACATCAAGAAGATAGTGCCAATGAAAAACCACAGTGGTCTCCATCCTTTTAATGCAAAATTCGCTGTTCTAGCATAAAAGGACTCTAACCTAGGCATTATGTTAGCCATAAAGTAGTCTCCACCTGGGCTAAGAACATATCTGTTTAGAATGGAGAAAAATACTCCCGCGAGGAATAGACCTCCAAGAAGAGCGGCTTGACCACTCAGCAGAAGAAGAATACCGACTATTATGGCAATCACCATTCTAATCCAAAATCTTTTCGTTTTTGATCTTTCTTTATTGCCGAGAGTCATCCAATCTGCGGTAAGCACTGGATTTACAATAAGTGCAACGAACAAGGAAGAAGAAAGAACGATAATAAGCGTGATAGGAAGGAACTTCATGAACTCGCCTATTAGATCTTTCCAGAAAAGTAGAGGAACGAATGCAGCTACAGTAGTTGCTGTAGAAGCAATGATTGCTGTTGCTACTTCACCTACACCTTCCTTCGAGGCGTCATCTCCACTTTTTCCTTCTCCCCGCAAACGATAAATATTCTCAACTACTACGATACCATTGTCTACTAGCATACCTAAAGCGAGTATCAGAGAGAATAGTACCATCATATTTAATGTGTTTCCTCCAAAGTTGAGTATGGCTATTCCCATAAGCATACTCAGAGGTATAGCGATACCAACAAAAAGTGAATTTCTTAGACCTAAAAAGAAAATTAATACAATAACCACCAAGATTACACCCATAATGATGCTGTTCTCTAAGTTATTTACCATTTGGCGTGTAAACTTACTTTGATCGTTAGTTATAGTTACATCTAAGTCTTTTGGTAAAACATCTTTCCTAGCTTGTTCTACAATTACTTTTATCCCGTCAGCTGCATCTAATAAATTACCACCACTTTTTTTCTTAATATCAAGGGTTACAACTGGATTTTGATTTAGTCTGGCAAAGGATGTTGGTTCCTTTTGACCAAAAGAGACCGATCCAATATCACGCAGATAAACGATATTTTGAAACTCATTCTTAATGATGACATTCTCTATATCCTTATAATTATCAAACTCACCATCGATACGAACATTCCTTCGTGTGATATCATTTCCTTCTACACTCTTGATATCACCACCAGACATGGTCAAGTTTTCTCCTCTTATTGCGTTTTCTACATCCGTAAGTGAAATCTCTAGAGCTTCCATTTTCACTCTATCGATAGCTATCTCCACTTCCTCTTCGGTTAACCCAGAAATATCGGCAGCACTTACTTGAGCTAAGTTTTCAATCTCATCCTGTAAATATTCAGCAAATTCTTTCAGTTTATCTTGAGAGTAATCTCCAGATACATTCACATTCATAACCGGCATTTCACTGAAATCCAGTTCCATAATATTTGGATCTGCTGGCAAATCGTTAGGTAAATCAGCTTTAGCTCTATCCACAGCATCTTTTACCTCTTGTAATACTTCCGACGTTTCATTATCTAATTCAAATTCTGCAATAATTACAGAGAAATCTTGAATAGAAGTAGAGGTGAGCTTCTTCAACCCGCTTATTGTATTTATTTCCTTTTCAATAGGTCGAGTCACCAGATTCTCCATATCAACTGGAGAGTTTCCTGGGTATGCAGTATTTACATAAATGGTCGGCTGTTTTATCTCAGGAAAACTTTCCTTTGGCATGCCCGTATAGCTTATGAGTCCGATAATTACAATAATTACCATCATCACATAAACGCTTGTTCTGTTATTTACCGCCCAAGACGATATACCAAAGTGCTTGGTTATATTTTTTATTTTTTCTGACATTGTTATGCAGTCTAAATGATTTTGTTTTTACTCTGAAACGACTTTCACCTCATCACCTGCAATTACATTATTGTAACCTTCAGTGATTATTTCTGAACCAGAATCTAATCCAGATTTAATAATTGTCTCAGAAGCAAATTCATCTTCAATTACAATAGGAGTTTTCTCTACGGTTTTTTTATTACCGTTAGTTTTTACTGTCAAAATATAGTCTGTAGTTCCATCACTTCTTACCAGCTTGGTTGGTACACTAATCGCTTCATTTTGGATGAAGTCATATGTGGTAATCATAGCCAGCATATTTGGTTTAAGTTGATTCTTATAGTTTCGAGGGGATACGTAAACTGAGAATGTTCTGTTATTTACATCTATCACATTTCCTACGGCTGTTACCGTTTCTTCTGAGTTTACTTTTAGTGAAGGGTAGTAAACACTAACTTTTTGACCTCTTTTGATCTTCCCGACATAGGCTTCAGATACGTTTGCTTTGAGCTTAATATCTCCCATGTTGACGATTCTCATCACAGGCCCAGCAGTCATGCTACCTACAAGTTCGCCTTCATTTGCCATAATAGCATCAACGGTTCCACTTATTGGAGATCTAAGAACATATTTACCGGCTTGTGTTTTGGCAGTATTAATACTTTTCTCCAGATTTTCGTATTGATTCTTCGCTTGTAAGAACTGCATCTCGCTACCAATTTTTTGATCCCATAGTCGCTTTTGTTTTTCGTAGTTTGTTTTTGCCAAGCTTAGTGCTCCTTCTAACTCAGCTATTTGAGATGAAACAGTACTGCCATCCATTTGTGCTAGGGTTTGGCCTTTGGACACACGTTGACCTTCTTTTACGAACACTTTTACTAATTTACCTGGAACCTCTGGAGAGATCATAACGTTGTTGTCAGACTCTACCAATGCTTGCATATCAAAAGGATTTTTAAATTGTCCTTTCTCGATTATTTGAGTCATCACAGCTATTGCGTTAGGTCTAGAATTTGTGTCTAGCTCTTCTATTTCAGCTTGGACTTTAGTGATAGCGGCTTTTAAAGCACTTAGTTCAGTTTGTAGTGAGTCTAATTCCACCCGTTTATTGTCTAGGGCAGTTGAAGGTTTTCCACCACACGCTGCTAATAATGTGATGAAAGTGATTGCTAGGATTAAGTTTTTCATATTGGATAATATCTTAGTTTTATTTTAGTTGGTTTTATAAAGTACCGAGTGCTTTTTCTAGATCTATTTGAGCTACATTAAGTTCGTATAACGCATTTAAATAATTTGTTCTAGCAGATGTGACTTCACTTTCTGCTGTTATCATTTCAAAGCTGCTTCCCACGCCTTCTTTAAATTTGATTTGGGTAGTTTTATAGATGCTTTCGGCTAGGACTTTACTTTTTTCTTGCAGTTCAATACTCTTTAGGGCATTTAAATAATTGGTCTGAGCTTGGCTTATTTGTAGGTTCATGCCCAGTGCCAACTGCTCTTTACTATTACTTATTTTTTCTAAGTCGATTTTAGCTTGATCTGTCTTTGCTTTTTTGAATAGCCCGTCGAAAATAGGAACATTTAGCGTCACACCGTACGAAGAAATAGGGAACCACTCATCGCCTAGGTTCGAGAGTTGGTCTTCCCCAGCAAAGGTGTTTCCCCCGTAGTTGAAATTCCCGTAAAGACTAGGAACATATCCCATTTTATATCGTTTTATGTTTAGTTCAGTAAGTCGTTCTTGTTGTTCTAATAGTTGATATTCTATTCGATTGCCAGGATTGAAAGAAGTAGAAAGTACCTTACTGTTTTCATCAAGACTTGGTAGTTTAGATGTAAGACTGATAGTTTGGTTTACATCCATGCCCATTGCGTTGAGCAATAATTGCTTCGCGAGTTTTGCTTGATTTTGCAACTTATTAATACTGATTTCTAAATTTGAAACAGAAAGCACGATTCGATCCACGTCAAGCTTCTCTGCATAGCCTGCCTCATAGAGTGCTTCAGTCTCCTTTTTCATCGCTTCTATATTTTTTAGACTTTGTCCTAGTTGGCCAAGGTTTTCTTCTGAAATAAGAGCCATATAATAAGCTTTCTTCACAGCTTCTTTTACGTCTATTTCATCTTTAGAAATGCTGAGTTTACTTACATTTACAAATTCTGATGCAGCTTTTAACCCAAGGAAGAATGTACCATCAAACAATAGCTGATTTACGCCAACTGCTGCTTGCATGCTAAACGGAACTCCAAACTGTGCAGGGAATGTACCTATCTGAATGTCTTTAGCCGGCAAGACACCTTCTTCAAACAATACTCCATAAACGGAAGGACTAATAAAATCTGGGAGGACTTGTGTAGCTATTTCTAGATTGTGAGTAAACCCTGCATTTCCATTTATTTGAGGAAGTCCTTGTGCTCTGATTTCATCTACTTGAGTTTCTGCATACTTAATATCAAGTGCGGCATTTTTAATAGTAGCGTTGTTTTTCAAAGCTAGGTCAACGGCTTCGTCTAAACTTACTGTGAGACTGTTTCCACTTTGACCAAATATACTACCTGCAAGAAGTATAAGCACAAAGGTTTTGATGTATTTCATAATTTTAATTAGTGATTTCGTTGATGTGTTGTTCTAGGTAATCTTTACCTTTTTCTGTACATATTCCGTGTAGATGGTAAGTTACCATCTCAAAATGAAGTTCTCTGAAATTAAATGGCTCCTCTTGGGTTGCAAGCATATTTATCATTTTATGCATAAGTGAAACATACAGTTGACAAACTATGTTTTCATCTATTTCAGCTCGGTATAATCCTTCAGATTTTCCTTCTTTAATATTATCACAAATAGTGTTTTGTATAAAATTAGTTCTGAAGTCCTCCATGAGTTCCCATTCAGCGGGATAGTACTTCTGAAGATCAAAAATGATAGTTGGATTTGTGTTTTTATGCCTATGACTAATATGACGGCTTATATCAATCATTTTCTGGATCGCATTACCTTCAGTATTGTAGCAGTCCTTGCAAGCATTCATTTCGACATCAATATCAGCTTTTATCACATTTCCGATAAGGTCTTTTTTATTCTCAAAGTACTTGTAAATGGTTTTTTTACTTACACTGACTTCACGAGCGATATCATCCATACTGACACTTTTAATACCTATTCGCATAAAAAGCCTCGTAGCACCTAGCAATATTTTATTTGACTCTTCCAAAGAACGGGGCAAAGAAAACGCAGGAAACTTTAGATATGCAAAAAGTTTCTAAAGTTTTT
>ERZ1047472.3576-NODE-3576-length-10183-cov-17.327903_pt1 | contig 10183 bp, 23 predicted proteins | sample MGYA00383095_ERZ1047472 | MGnify/ENA primary metagenome ERZ1047472 (study PRJEB29581, sample SAMEA5548365) | metagenome | biome: marine; feature: coastal; material: water | depth 1 m | study: Short-term variability in the microbial, nano- and picoplankton...
ACTGGTTTCTTTAACTTTTTCAAAGCACAGGTGGTAAATGTTTAGTAGCAAGGCAATACCAATGCATGACAAAGTTATCAAAGAGTTTATCGATAATACATCATTGCATCTAAACAAAATATATGCACCACAAGTATTTGTACAACAGCACCGGAAGTGGCTTGAAAACAATACATTTAGAATAGTTGGGTTAGACTCGTTCAAATACGGTTATGTAACTGCGGGTGTAACCGAAGCGTTCAATGAAGTGTATAGAGAAAGATGCTATGTGCTAGAAGGAGAATATAGCTATCATAAAGATATAGGCACTCCGATATCCAACTACAATGATATTCCGCTTGGTAGTAGACTTATTATAAGTTACCCATTTGCTGCCACAGGCAATCCGCATGAAGAATGGAATGACATTGTTCAGCACTGTATAGAATGGGACATAGAGATATTTGTTGATGCTTGTTTAGCAGGTGTAAGTTTGGGTAAACTTGATCTAGAACATTCTTGTATAACGCATGTAGCATTTAGTTTTAGTAAAGCATTTAATACAGGACACATAAGATGTGGTGTTGTATATACAAATCAGTCGTATTCATCACCTGCAAGTGTTACAAACAAACATTTGTATCTAAATCATTTGAGTATGCTGTTGCACCTGGAGTTGATGAACAACTTCACAAGCGACTGGGTATTTCAAAAATATCGGATGCAACAAATAAAGATTTGTAAAGAACACAATCTAACTCAAAGCGACTGTGTTCTTTTTGGTTTGAAAGATAATCAACGAAATTGTATTAGTCGTTTGCTGGAAAGTCTACAATAGTATCATTCTCAACAATAACAAGTTTTGGTTTAGAGTTTATGTTGTCTTCTTCTTCTTGAATAATATCTTGTAAAATATTTGCAACTTGTTCATCTTCGAAGTGCAAATACTTTTCAATAACATCTAAACGGCTGTCAATCTTGTACAACAGTTCCAGCATTTCTTCCATCTTGAAGTTGCTCATTAGTTTGCTCGCACACTAACAGTTGCATCAATGCGATCACCTACACGGTAGTTGTTGTATGTGTATGCTTGTCCGTAATGACCATTCCATTCAAACTTGATGAGATAGTTTTTTATCTGACGTACTTGACGTGTTTCATAAACTTCACTACACTGGCGTTGAATTTGATATCCTGTAACAACTCTACGACCGTTGTTGTTGTCGGCAGCAATAATACCGCCTAGTACTGCACCTGCTGCTGCGCCGCGATCGTTTCCTGTAGCGCCTTTGCCTAACAAGCCGCCAATGATCATACCACCTAGTACATCACCACCAGTGGCGCCGCCACCTGTGTGTCCATAAACCGGAACTTCAACGTCTCGACATTGTGTAGTTGGTACATTATTATAAACTGTTTCGTAGCGTGGTTCAACGTGTGTGATTCGTGCTCTTACAACATCAGCTACCGCAGCAGATGAAGTTATAATAGCAATAGTTGTAGCAAGTAATAAGTTCTTCATAATAGTGCCTTTCTCTGTGTGCCTATATTTATAATGTAGCACATCTAACTAATAGTGTCAACCTATTTTTTTAAAAAACCTGATATTTGTAGAGTGTATTTGTCTGCCATGCCTGCATTGGCACTGAGATGTAGATGATTGTGATCCCAAATGTATCCATCTCCTGCACTCCAGTGTGTGCTATTGTGCCATGATTTGTCATGTTCTTGATATTGTATAAGATGTCCAACTTTCCAGTCTTGCAAATACATATTAGCACGTACCTTTAGACGTTTGTCATCTGGATATCGTTTGTTGATTTGAAAAAATGTATCTCTATGTATAGGAATAACATTACCAGGTGGCTGTAGTACTGTGCTAACTGTTACAACTTCTATACCCAACTGACTACCCAACTGTTTGTAGTCTACTTGTGTTTCATCAAACCACAACTGTCTAATCAGTGTATTGCTGCGTTCATAGCTGTCAGGAAAGCCACCGTGTTCTTCATGTATGTCTTGTAGTTCGTGTACTTGGTGTGCAATACAACTACCTTCATGCACACTATAATCAGCATTTAGAAATACATCAAAATCATAATCAAGTTTAGTTTGTACTAGCATCAGAATCTTTCCAAAACTCGCCAAGTCTTACTTTGTAATCATCCTTGGCAATAACTTCTACTTCACTTACACGGTCATATCTAAAACTACGAAAGCCTTGTGATTCTATAGCCCATACTGCACAAACTTTGTCTGATATCTCACGCACTTTCTTTTGTGTGATTGCATCATCTTTTTTAGCAGGTGGAAGAAATGCTGGAATAAGTGTGCAAGGCATCTTGCGTTCGTCACCATTAAGTTTTTTAAAAGTAACTACACATACATCTTTTGCTAGTGTTTCCATTAGCTGTTCACGTGTAGGAATACCTTTAAGAGCTGCTACTGTTTTCTGTACGTTGTCGGTTGTGGTCATGTACTCTTTCCTTTGCTTGTTCGTATGTTATTTTTGGATCTCCACGCAAACTAAGAACAACTCTACGTTCGTCATTGCCTAAGTTGTTGCTACGATGCATTATATCAGTTCTAATAAGTTTAATACTATTTAACACACAAGATTCACTGATGTTATAATCTTTGTCAAATACTTCTGGAGTAATAGCACTGCCACCTGGAGCAAATTGTTCGTTGCCAAAATCATTGTCTTCATCTGAAAACCATTCGTTTATACCCATATCACAGTTTGCCACTGGAATGTTGATTGCCCATTGTCTAACTGTTTGTTGGCCGCCAATGCAATCTCGGTGTATTAACAGCTTTCTGTTAGGATTGGTTACAAATAGTCTTGCAGTAAATAACTCTAGTCCTAGTGCATCCATTAAAGGTTGTACTGGCCATTGTATTTCTTTGCCAGTGATCAAAAATCCTGTAACCACTGGCATTATTCTTTTGTCAGCAAAGTATAGTTTTGAATCATCAAGTTTATGTCCAAACTCGTTCCAATACAAGTTGTACATATTTGATAAATCAAAATCTATATTTGCACTGTACTTCATCTATGCTCAACTACCTTATCCGCAAGCCCGTGTTCAACTGCTTCTTGCGCTGTTAGGAATGTATCAAACTTCATAGTTTCAAACAGTTCTTCATATGTTTTGCCTGCTGTGTTATGGCGTACATAAAGCTCTGTAAGACGCTTGTTGATCTTTTTGCTTTCTTCAAATGCACGTTGGGCATCTTCAAACTGTAACTCTTGTACATGTACACTACCACTTGTGCCTCGTGTACCACTTGACACTCTGTGAATCATTGTACGTGACTCTGGCAACACTACACGCTTGCCTGCTGTACCTGCTTGTGCTAGGAAACTGCCCATGCTACATGCTTGACCCATTACGATTGTACGCACATCACACTTGATGAACTGCATAGTGTCGTAGATAGCTAAACCTGCTGTTACTGCACCACCAGGCGAGTTGATGTACAAGTTAATATCCTTGTCAGGATTAACGCTTTCAAGATACAGCATCTGGGCTACAATCAAGTTAGCCATGTTATCTTCGACTACACCGTTTAACATAATAATACGGTCTTTCATCAGTCGACTATAAATGTCGTAACTGCGTTCGCCTTTTGCTTCTGATTCAACTACTATTGGTACTAATGGCATTTTTTTCTCTTTCTTCTGCTAGTTTAGTTGATAATACAAAGTTCTCTACAAGCAACTTTGTCATAGTAGCCATTGCTACTGTTGTTCGATGATCTTCTGGTATACTGAAAAGTTGATCTATAACATTTGCTGCCATAACTTCAAATACTTGTTCTTCAGTTACTTTCATTTTAGTCCAGTCAATAGGATCTTTGATCTCGACTTCTTTAGCCAAGCTGATCAATCTACCAACTGCTTCTGTTTTTGTTAAGTTTTCTTCCATATGGAATACACTCCTTGTTGTTACTAATCATTATAACTTTTATTTTTATATTTGTCAACTACTGATTAGTAAATCTTGGCCATTGTTTTTCAAACTGTAATGCATGTTCTTCTGTTTCAAAGAAGAATGTATGTTCGTAGTTATTGGTCCATGTATCCATTTTCCATTGGTGTCTTTCAATATTACGTCTGCACCAAGTCTTGCCTTGAGTATCCAAGTCGCTGTGTAAACGCACTGAATAAGGAGTTTCTCTCATCCAGCGCATTTTGTATTCAGATATTTCTTGTGGTGTCATGTATTCCTCTAATGTATTGTTTGATAGTTTGATTCATCATTAGGATCAACATCAAAGTAAAGTTTGCAAGCATTTACAATACTTTGGGGTAGTTCCTGTGCATCTTGTAGATGCGATGGTACCCAAATACCTTTTATATTTCCGTTACTGTCTATAATAAGTCCATAGTCGTCTTCTTCGAGCGTTTCTGAAAAGCCCATATAGTCATGTCGTGCCATATTAGTACTCCCTATGTTATATATGACTTGTATTTACTCGTTTGGCTTCATACCTTTTCTTGCAAACTCCTTTGCACGTTTGATTTGTTGTTGCTCTGTGAGCCTGCTGTTTTGTAGATGCTGACGCCACTCACGCACAAGTTTCTTACTATCATCCTTTGACGTCTTCTTCATCAACTTCCCAATACCTACAATAAAAATGATCACCACACGCATCAATCTCTGCTTGTGGATAACCTTCGCTAATCAACCACTTTAGCATATCAAAGTCGTCTCCTAGCGTATGATATTCTTCGTGGACAGGCTTAGGAAAGCCATACTTCCAACCGCTGGGCGGATCACACATTAATCGTTTCGACATCTTGTTTTACCTTCTTTGCAATAGTTTTATGAATGCCAGGATTAACTCGTAGTACGTTTGGCATCATTTCATGTCTAACATAGTTTCTAGTATAATGGATATCTTCGTTGCTGTCATCCTCAATCCATGGTACATTGTTTAATCTACACCACATTTCTAAATCTCTTTTGCGTGTAAGTCGAAACGGACGAACCACATAGTTTCTACGATAAGGGATCCATTTGCCTGTGCCATGCATACTGCTCCACACCCAAGTTTCTACACAATCGTCCAAGTGATGACAAGTAATAATAGTATTTCCAGCAAACTTATCAAGAAAGTTATAACGCTGTTCTCTCCACCATTCTTCTCTACTAGGCCCAGGAGGTACTGTACCGTGTATTTCGCCTGTGGTAACAGGAATGCCTCTACGCATACAATATTGTTCCACAAACTCCTTTGCTTGCCGCCCATGTTCAGTACCGTGGTCAAAGTGTAGCACATGTACATCGTGTTTGCGTCTTAGAAAGTCTAGTGCAGCCATGCTGTCGACACCACCACTACAAGCTAGGTATACTCTACGAGGAAGTTTACCTTGCAGTTTAATCATTCTCGTTGCACCATTCCTGCCACCTAACGATTTCCATGTTAGCACCAGTGCCTTCGGTCTTGATATAACCATCCTGGATTAAGCTATCAAGTGTAGCTTCTACAATCTCTTCTGTTTGAGATCTACGTCCTACCCAAGCACCAAATGCAGTAAAAACCACTGCGGTTAATAACAAAACACCATGTGCTGCTGTAAAAAAATCCATTAAAACTCTCCTTTTGGTGGCTCAGGCAGGTGCATCCAGTGGGTGGGCGACATAATGACCTTGTAGTCCGTTCCACCCCAATCCATGTACTCCACAACCTCTTCGCCATCCCAGCTTGAGCGCCATCTGTTGTCGCAAAATGACGCGGTAAACGGGCCTTCTACAGTTAGCCTCATAACCCCATCTGCGGTGTAGTGAACAATAATGACCTCCGTCCCGTCCTTCGGCGCAGTCTCAATCGGTTGCCATTGCATCGTCATCTTATTTCTCCTTCTGTATAAGCATTTAGCACCTTTTGGGCGATGTCTATCTTATCTAGGAGTCTTGTAATTGTGTCTTTAAGCTCCCTGTTCTCTTGTTTTAACATCTCAAGTTGCTCTTCGGGGGTGTAGATGTAACGTTTGGTTCCTTGATGACATTTGTCACATCTAATATCTTCGTAGATATTCCAATAATCGAACGTACCGCCACAGCCTTCGTGTATTGTTTTAAGCATATCTTTCATTAAAACTCTCCTTCAAAGTTTGCTTCAACTGCTTTAATATGTTTGCATTTTTTGTATGCTGGACAGTCGCATGTAAAGCCTTTGTCTAGCATTTCTATATTATACATACCTTTGCTACCTTCAACGTTCCATACTGTGCCTACAGCCCAGTGTTTTTTAGTTTTAATAATATCACTTGCGTATACTTTAGGTCCATATTTACTCATATTACATCTTCACCAATTTAACATAGTTGATTTTGTTGACTGTTAGATTTGTGTCTCTATCAGTTTGTTGACTTTTAACATTAGCACGAAAGCCAAATATTTCACCTACTTTGTATTCAAAATTGTTGCTAAACATAACTAGATTGCCATTGAAGCCAGCAGTGTAAAAGAATGTTTCATAGTTAACACTGTATACACGTTTGAGAATCTCCAACTCACCTATAATCTTTTTATCTGTGATTGCACAACTTTCTGCAAACTCTGTTTTAAGTCTACGTTTGTACATCTTGTCATCAAGCTCACGTTCTACAAACGCTGGAAGATATGCAATAAGTCCTGTTTTATTAGCTGGTAGAGTATCCTGTGAATATGCTGCAAACATATCAGCTTGGAAGTCATTCAAGTCGCCAAGCCCAAGTAGTGTATAACGGCGCATGTGTTTATCAGCGGCAGCTGATGCAACATGATCTTCATCAAGGATCTTTGGCATAATAAAATCGCTTGGTACGTATGCATCTTTGTTTGCATTATACTCCAAAGAGTATTTTACAATTTCTTTGTTGCTAAACTTTGTAGGAGTGTTTTCGCTATAACGTTGTGTTTCTTTTACGTATCCTTTGTTGATACGATATGCTGCAAATGCTAGAAGTTTGACATCAGATGCTTCATATGATGGTACTTCGCCGCATTGGTTAAGATTTAGTTGGTTGAACATATTGTGCCTCGTGTGTGTGCCTATACACTTTTATAGCATATAGGCATACACTTGTCAACCAACTACTTCACATAAACCATTGGCAAATACATCAGCAGGTTTTACTATTGTTGAATGTAATAGTATTTCTTTGGCTGCTTTTGCTGTACGTGTGTCGTTGCCGTCTTTGTCCTTTTCAGTAGCTCTACGACCAGCTGTGTATTTTATATCAAAATAACTGTCATTTAGATGTGCCTTGTGTGCATCAAAAAAACCATCCTGTGCGTCATCTCTATTACAATAAAATACAATATCGCCTTGCAAGTCTTTTTGTACACAATATTCTATTAGAGTTTGATGATCTGCATCTGTAAATCCTTCACCATAACTTGTAAAGCTATCTCTATATGGTGGATCATAAAAGAAAAATGCACGTTCTCCAGCTACAGCATCACTTGCTACTTTCCAGTCCCCGCAATAAATATCTACCTTTTGCAGAAACGTATGCCATTCCATTACATTTTCTTTGTCATACACTGTTGTCTTTTGATTACCTAATCCAAAGGGTGTATCAAACCTACCATTTGCACGTATAGTAGTTTGCCAAATACCATTGAATGCTGTTTTCATTAAGAAGTAAAGTGTAGCACTTTCTTCTGTAGCAGTCCAATTATGTACATTGGTTGCATATGGTGTACGAAGGTTATAAAACCATTCTTTACGTGTAGCTTTATCTAAAGGAATGTATTGTGCTTCAAGTGCATCCATACGTTTGATAAAGTTATCAATATCGTTTTTAATAGCATTGTAAATACCAACTAGTTCTTCTTTAACATCGTTGATAACAAACCTTTTTACATCTGGACAGTTTTCATACACCCAAATAGTCATTGCTCCGCCACCAAAAAACGGCTCGACAAACGTGTCATAGCCGCTAGTTGGAATACCTGGATTATCCAAATACTTTGGTATCATTTTGTTTTTTCCGCCTGCCCACATGTATAATGGTTTCATAACGTTCCTTCCAATGTTTCTTGCATTATAGCACTAACTTGATCAAATGTAAAGCCTTCAGGTGACATATAGAACTTGAAGTTTTCGCCTAACATAATATTTGCTTTGCGTCGAAGATTATCCAAGCATTGTCCTTGTGCTGAACCTGGTCCTGAACAGAACGTTACATATACTACATCTGGATTAATATGTTTTGCTGTACAAGCATTGTCCCACCAACGTTCATATGCGTTGCCGCCAGTTCCTTGCTTCTTAGCTTCAAACACTGCTACTAGTTTTTCGCCTTTAAACCACGCACCACCGTCCGGCGCAAATCCAAAACAGTTGTCGCCAACATATTTTATTTTATCTTCATAAGAAAACTGCTTGATCATCTTAAGATTGGGTATTTGTGTATTATCACGAGATTCTTTAAGCTGTCTATCTAACTTAGAACTATCAGCATCTAGTGCAGTTGTTCCTGACTGGATGCCTCCTTTGAAGTTGTTTACACGCTGTGACATTTGTTGCCTTTCTGCTTTGCCTTAATATTAATATAGTGTTTTTTTAAGTTAACGTCAACCGTTTTTTATACTTGTGTCCATGCTAAGTGGGCAACTTGTTCTTTTTCTGCCCAGCGTATAAACAATCCTATTTCACGCCCGTGTGCTTCAATCTCCCACGGAAGATCCCAGTAGCTTACTTTCTCAGGATTGTATGTTTTGCCACACCACATGTTATATACTGGGTGCAACTCTCTACGGGCATACTGTTTAACATGCACCATCTCGTGTGCAACAGTTTCCAGTAGTTTACGCTGTGACAACGTTCTGTCAACTTCAATTTCAAACTGTCTATTGTTGTCAAGTTCCAAGCAATAGCCCATTGCACCTTTGGGTGAGCATAGTTTTACTTCTATTTCGAGAGTGCGCATACGTGGCATTAGAGTATCGATACAAAACTGTACCATACTCTCTACATACTTGCGTTGCTTGGGTTTGCCGCCTGTTACTGTAATCATAATATTGCCCTAAGTTGTTAACTTGTATATAATATAACACAGAATCTGTCAGCTGTCAACCTTAGATTCTAAATGTAATGCGTCCTTTGTCTAAATCATACGGAGTCATTTCTACTTTGACTCTATCACCCATTACTAGTCTAATCCTAAAGCGGCGCATCTTGCCGCCTGTGTAGCAGATTACTTGATGTTTGTTTTCAAGCTCTACCTTAAATGTTTGATTTGGAAGGACATCTACTATCGTACCTTCCAACTCAATAATATTATCATTCTTCGCCATTATCTACCTTAGTTATAGATATGACTCCGCGTTCTATGTTTATCTTCAACGTGTCTCCTTCTTTCCATCCTTGAGCTTCCATAATCTCAGGTGGTATTGTCATATTCACATTGTCCGGATCTCCGTCAATGTCATGAAATATTTCATCTGCGTTGTATGTTAGTCTATTTACCATTAGTTTTAACTCCAATGGTATTTAACATTTCAACTGCTTCAGGAAACTGATCCATTTGTTGAATAAACTCTTCTAGTTCATCTTGAGTATCAATGATTGCCATTGAATCTATTTGTTCCCATAGAAGAGAATGTGTGCGATAAGGCTGTTTGATGTGAGCGTGAATACTCCAATCAATCTTTGCAGGTTTTTCAAAGTTGTTCATATCAAACTTTCCATACGTGTGCAGAATAACCTTTTCCGTTGGTATCGCCACCAGCGTTGTCAACTTCAACTCCGTCATACTCAACTGATGTGACAGTGTCTTCGCCATTCAAATATTCTAGTGTATAAACTTTGAGTTTCTTAGGATCAAACTCACCTACAGTTTCAATAACACCATCAAAGAAGTTGCCTTTTTCGCTTGAGTACAACTGTGCAATATATTCTGTACCTTCAGGTACATCATATGCTTCGCCCATATCAACTGGTTCAAGTTCATAACCACTTGCTTCATCAAGTTCGTTGAGCATATCTTGCAGATTCTCACCTTCAATAACACTAGCAACATGACTTGCACCGTACTCCATTGAATCAACTTCATCTACTACTACATAAGCACTACCCCATTCAACACCATATGAGTGTTCAAACTCTGTGTGCGATTCATACCAAGGACGTTTGTAGTTGTCTTCATCTACGTCATGCAAAAACTGTGCTTCTGGAGGAATACTTTCAATGTTGTCGTACT
>ERZ1047472.3577-NODE-3577-length-10183-cov-5.806181_pt1 | contig 10183 bp, 7 predicted proteins | sample MGYA00383095_ERZ1047472 | MGnify/ENA primary metagenome ERZ1047472 (study PRJEB29581, sample SAMEA5548365) | metagenome | biome: marine; feature: coastal; material: water | depth 1 m | study: Short-term variability in the microbial, nano- and picoplankton...
TTCTTAGTCACAGAATTTACTCCAGGCAAAAGGTTAATTTCACTAATTATTTCAAAATCATACAGGTCCCACCCTGCTTGATCCATAACCTTAATTTCGGCTACTGTAACAGAATCATTTACGGCTCCTATTCTCGTGTTTAGCATAACTGCATTTTCGCTATATAATGCGTCATAGTCTAAGGATTCTTGTTGATATCCATTAAGATAGGACATAACAGTTTGCGAATTTTTTTCAAAAGCATCAATACCAGCAGTATTTTCTACTCCATTTTGGCAGCTATAAAGCATACCTACTAGAAAAATTAATGTGTAGTGTAATTTCATAATATAATTTTAATAAGTTAGTTTAATTCAAATGTACGTTTTAAAAAACAAATGAAAAAAGTAACAATATTAGCAGTATCAGAGGTATTGGACTAAGAAAAATAATTTATAAGCACATATCTGAATTAGCATTTATGGTACTAGCTGCCACGATAGAGGATATTGTCATGATGGTATGAAGATAAGTCAACTTAGCACTCTTTTTAATTATCATCCATTGATAAAGGCAGAATAAAGTGTTACGATTACGTTACGATGCAAATAAAAAAGGAGTTACGACAATGCCGTAACTCCTTGGTAATCAACCGTCGGGATACCAGGATTCGAACCTGGGGCCCCCTGCTCCCAAAGCAGGTGCGCTAACCGAGCTGCGCTACATCCCGAAATGTATTTTTTTGCGGTGAAGGAGGGATTCGAACCCCCGGTACCGTTTCCAGCACGCCAGTTTAGCAAACTGGTGGTTTAAGCCACTCACCCACTTCACCATTCTACTGGGCTTGCTCTTCTTCTAAAGCGATGCAAAGATATATCGTTATTGATTAAATCCAAGGATTATATAGAGATATTACTAACCCAAAAACATGCTCTAGTATAACCATCTAAAAATCATATAATTAGATAATTATATTGTATTTTAGAATTCTAATTATCTAGAATGCATCATGATATTTTGGGGGAATAAACCGTTTGGACGGCTAGTAATAGCTTTAATTATTGGTATCGTAACGTCTCGATACTACCCCATCTACTGCAATCACTTATACCTTATCTTCGGAATTCTCTTTACTATATTTCTAGTTTCTACAAAAAACAAATCTAGATATCGGGAATATTACACAGGAACCCTCCTAATATTGGTGACATTTCTACTTGGATATACTCGGTACTCTTCGCTACATCCAAATATGGATTGGACACATTACTCCCATAGTCTCGATGATACTCACTTGTATATGAGTGCTAAAATTCTAACTATCCCTAAGAAAACAACTCGATACAGTTGTTTTATACAAATAAATGCCATTGGAAGTAGTATAGACTCGATGAATAATGTGACTGGTAAAATGACTGCATATTTCAAACTCGAAGATAGTATTGCGAGTACCTATACTCCAGGTGATGAAATCCTTTTTAATGGATATGTAATAGCGCTCAGACATTCAAGGAACCCAAATACATTTGACTTTAATAATTACTTAAAAACAAAGCATATATTCCATAGAGTAGATATAGCACCAGAGTTACATTCCAGTACATCGAAGAACTTGGCTAACCCAATAGAAAAATTAGCAAATAAAATACGGTCACATGCACTCAAAACATTTGATAAATATCTCGATAACAATGACCATCGAAGTCTAACAGCCGCAATGGTACTCGGATTTAGAAATACAATAAATCCAGAATTATATGCCTCCTATACCAAAACCGGTGCTGTTCACGTCTTGGCTGTTTCTGGTCTACATGTTGGGATACTGTGTCAGATTATATTGTTCTTTCTCAATAAGCTATTTAAATCAAGCAACAGAGACAAATTGATCAAGTTATCCTTACTAGCTTTTTCTACAAGTACTTATATAATAATAACTGGTGGATCTGCAGCAGTGATGAGGGCCTCTGTTATGATAATCATCTACTATGTAGGCAAGTACTGGGCTGACAGAGTGGATAGCTATAATGTCTTATCTATGGCCGCTTTTTTCTTAATGATATATGATCCATATATGATTTTCCAAGCTAGTTTTCAATTCTCCTTTCTAGCTCTCTTAAGTATCCTTTATTTCTATAAACCGATATATGAATGGCTATTTAATCATATCGAAATAAACTCAAGGTTAATTAACTACATGTGGCAAATGATTGCATTATCTATATCAGCACAGATATTAGTCGCTCCATTAACTATATATTATTTTCACAAATTCCCTACCTATTTTTGGTTAAGTGGAATAGTGGCTGTACCTGCTGCATACTGCGTATTGGTATTAGGAATACTAATGATAATTATAGAATATATTTTACCCTTCGCTAATGAAATTATCGAAATACTACTAACCTCAATTTTTGAGGTTTTTATATACTCAATTCAAACTATCGAACATCTACCATTGGCAACTATTGATAATCTCTGGCTATATATTCATGAGGTACTATTACTGTACATATCTCTTTGTTTATTTTTGGCTGCTAGGCATGCACTCAAAGCGAATTATATCCTAGCGTCACTCACTGTTTTTATGATATTCACCTTGTCTAGATACCACAATATTAATGAAAGCGAAACTCAAGCAGCAGTAACAATCTATGATAATTACAAGGGACATATAATTGACTTCTATGATGGACGAACTTGTTATAGTATTCGTAACGAGCAAGTTGCTGAAAAGACGGTAGAATTTATCACATCGAATAATCGAGTTAAAAGAAAAATCACTGAATTAATAGACCTAAATCCACTAGAAACTATCAATAAAATGAGTTTTATTAAATCACAAAATTTAATTCAATTTAAAGATGAATCGATATTACTCCTTGATAGCAATTATATAGATCATAAAAATCCAATTGATATAAATACTGCAATCGTACTAGGTGGCATGAAAAGCAGAATGGATACTATAAAAAAATATGTGAGGGCAGATAAATGGATCATTACACAAAGTGAAAAACAGTACAAGCAACTAAAATGGAAGCAATGGTGCGATCAAAATGCTATCGAATGCGTCTCTATAAAAGATCATGGAGCCTATAGTTATGACATACTAAATAAATAATAATTAAAGAATGCAAAATGAGCCTTAGAAAAATTAGAAAACAAATCCACTATCATTCTACTCAAATATGGGGTGTAACTGTCGTACTATTTATAATATTTGGTTTAATAATCTTAGGTCAGTACTCGTCATGGAATCATGTCAACACAGAGTACAATAATGAAGAGCACATATCAATCCTAGCTTCGCTTCAAACTAGATCAGCAGAAAGAGACCTAACGGCAAAGAAAAAATATTCAAAAAAAAATCGCATTGAACCACATAAGTTTGACCCAAATACAATATCGAAAGATGAACTAATGGATATGGGAATAAAAGAATCGATTGCAAGATCATGGACTAATTATACTTCTAAAGGCGGAAAGTTTAAAAAGGCTGAAGATCTCAAGAAGTTGTATTCTATGAATGATTATTTATATGATAAACTAAACTCTTTTGTAGAAATAAAGAATCAAAAAAAAGAAAATAAACATAAAAGCAATCAATACAAAAAGAATAAAACATGGGTAAAAAATAAGTATAAAAACAATAATTATACATACAATCAAAAAGATAGCACTACATATCAAAATAATGCCATTGACGCTATAAGTGACATTGAAAGAAAAGAGTACAATGCAGAATTTAAAGCATCCCGAAAGGAGAAAAGCAGCGGATTGGCTGATAATTATATAATAGTACTAAATACAACGGATAGTACAGAATTACTCATGCTAAATGGAATTGGACATGTACTTTCATCACGTATAATTAAGTATAGAGACAAACTTGGTGGATTTCATAATATGAATCAACTACTCGAAGTTTATGGAGTAAAAGCTGCCTTAATAAGTAAAATAATGAACAAAATTAGTTTTGAAGGTACTCTCAAAAAGATAGATCTTAATTACATTACCGTAGATTCTTTAGTACAACATCCATATTTCGATTACTCTACTGCCAATATATTTATCAATTATCGAAATCATCATGGACCGTATAAAGGATTAGATGATGTAAAAAAAATAATTGCGATTAAGCAGTATTGGTTAGACGAAGTATCTCCTTATTTTAGCTATTCCGTTGATAAATAACATAACCATCCAAATACACTAATAAGCCTTTGTAAATACAATTGTACAAACGAAAAAAGATGATTGGTAATCCCAATCATCTTTTTTATTAACAAGTAAAACTTAATGTAACTTATACATGTAATGCTCTATCTCCAGTAGCCGCTAATGCAGCTTCCTTTACTGCTTCAGTATATGTAGGATGTGGATGACATATACGTGCCATATCTTCTGCGGAAGCTCTAAATTCCATCAAAGCCACTGCTTCCATGATTATATCTGCTGTACGTGGACCAGTCATATGCACACCCAGTAATTCATCAGTATCTTTATGTGCTAATACTTTTACTATTCCTTCCGTATCCATACTTGCTCTAGCCCTTCCTAACGCTTTAAATGGAAATTTACCTACTTTATATTCTATTCCTTCTTCTTTGAGTTGTTCTTCTGTGCGACCTACAGCAGAAACTTCTGGCCACGTATATACAACCCCAGGAATAAGATTATAGTCAATATGAGGTTTTTCTCCAGACATATACTCAGCAACAAACACAGCTTCTTCTTCCGCTTTATGAGCTAGCATAGCCCCTTTGATTACATCTCCAATCGCAAATACATTGGGTACATTAGTTTGTAGGTGATTATCTACTTCGATTCTTCCTCTGTCATCTGTAGTAATTCCTACATTCTCTAGACCAAGATTGTCTGTATACGCTCTACGTCCAATGGCAACTAAACAATAATCTGCTTTAGTTTGAATAACGTCTTCAGTATCTCTCTTTTGAAAATCTACTGTAACACTTGTCTTAGTTGCTTTCACACCTGTAACCATATGCTTGAGATGAAATTTAACACCAATCTTCTTTAGCGATCTTTGAAGTTCTTTAGCGCAATCCTTATCCATACCTGGAAGAATCCGATCTTGATATTCAATAACTTCTACTTCTGTACCTAATCTTGCATATACAGACCCTAACTCCAGTCCGATAACCCCAGCACCGATTACAATCATGCGCTTAGGTACTTTCTTTATATTAAGTGCTTCAGTAGACGTAATTACTCTATTTTTGTCATAGGCAAATGCTGGAGGTGTAATTGGCTTGGATCCAGTTGCTATGATTACTTTTTTGGTATCAATTTCAGATGAAGAACCATCTTCTTTAGTTACTTTAATTTTGGATGCACTGACAAATGATCCATGACCATGAAGAACATCTATTTTATTTTTTTTCATCAAGAACTCTACTCCTTTACAAGTCTGATTTACCACATCGTCTTTTCGTTGTATCATCTGAGGCATATCTACCTTAAGGTTAGACAATTTGATACCATGAGTCTCAAACTTATGAGAAGCGTTATGGTAGTGTTCCGAACTATCTAAGAGCGCTTTGGAAGGGATACATCCAACATTAAGACAAGTCCCCCCAAGAGTATCATATTTCTCAATAATGGCCGTCTTCATCCCTAGCTGAGCGCATCTAATGGCAGCTACATATCCTCCAGGTCCACTTCCTATGATTGCAACGTCGTACATTTTCTTCTTTATTTTATAAGTCCCTTACTGTCAAAATCACTTTTCTTAAAAAACTGTGACTTCGATTGTAAATTAAGATTTAGTGTCAGGTTTAATATCAGGTTTAGTACCGTCACCTTTGTTATTATTATTCGGCGTTCTTTTCTTATTTGTATTATTTCTGCGAGAATTTTCACTTTTTGCTTTTTCAGCCTTAGGTCCATCAGATAACTTATTACCTTTTGACGATGATGCCTGATTAGATTTAGATCCTCTATTTGAGTCTTTTGATTCTAATCTTTTATCTGTTGACCTTTTCACTTGAGGTTTGCGACTACCAGATTTGCTTTTTCTCTTATTGTTTCCCTTTCTTCTTCTCTTAGTTTCAGGTAGTTCGATACCTCCTGTTACATCCGCAAATTGAACCTGTTCAGATTTCTCTTTCTCTTGTTTGAGGATTGCTTCTAGATCTAGAAGTTCCGGTGGATATTCCCCTTCTTTATTCATGGCTTGAATATCTTTGACACGCTGTTTTGGTAAGGCTACCATTGGACCTCGAAGCATTGGATCATCGTAACTATAATATAATAAACCTTTGAATATATTAGTCTTAATGAGAGAAGCTCTACCCTTCTTCGTTTTGATGTGATCTGCTTTACGAGGGAAATCTTCTAGAGCATCAACGTAAGAATCTAATTCATAATTGAGACAACATTTAAGTCGACCGCATTGACCAGATAGTTTTGTTTGATTGATTGATATATTCTGATATCTAGCAGCCGTAGTACTTACAGATTTGAAATCACTTAACCATGTACTACAACATAGCTCACGACCACAAGCACCAATACCTCCGATCCGAGCTGACTCTTGTCTAGCTCCAATCTGGCGCATTTCGATTTTGACTTTAAATTCTTTGGCATAACTACGTACGAGTTCTCTAAAGTCGACTCGACCATCTGCCGTATAATAGAAAGTAGCTTTACGCTTGTCTCCCTGAAACTCTACATCACCTACTTTCATATCTAAGCCAAGACTACGAGATATAGCTCTTGCTTGGACCATAGCCTGCTTTTCAAGAGATCTTGCCTCATCCAACTTTTCCAGATCTCTCTCATTGGCTTTTCTTATTATACTCAATGTAATTCTATCTTCTCCTACTCTTTTCTTTTTCATCTGGAGCCTCACAAGGTCACCAGATAATGAAACTCTACCTACATCGTAACCGCTAGAGCTTTCCACTAATACCATATCGCCTGTATCGCATTGAAGATGGTCTTTTTTGATAAAAAACTCTTTTCGAGATCCTTTTTTAAAAGATACCTCAACTATATTAAACTCCATCGGATCATCCAATTCTAGCGTATTGATCCAATCGTATGTATTTCTTTTATTACAACTTCCAGAGCTACAGTGACCTTTGTCGCCACATCCTTTGGGAGTTCCACTACTATCATAGCTGCAATTCGTACACCCCATGTTTATTTATTTTATATGCTGAACGCCTCACTTCAATACATCTCTAACTTAATGGCGTATATGTAAATATTCATCTTTCGATCCAAAGTTACGGATCATATATCTGATATTATGCTAATATATAAGTTATCTATAAGCAATATAGATATCAATGCTTAATTTTTCAATTTTCAACAATCCTACTTGCACCACAACACTTTATTTTAGACCACTTTGACCTTACATATCGTATAACGATTTCACTTGATCCTTAGATCGAAGTATATCACCCAATTCGATTGACTTGGCCATAAGACAAATACGAGGATTGACATTTCTCATAATTTCACTCAGACACTCTTGAAGTAACTTTGCTACAGACTCTACCTTTATCATATCCATAATTTTTGTCATATTCTTCGCTATGAGCTGCTGAGAGTCACTGAGACGTGAAACATCTTCTGTCTGCAAATAGAATGCATATTCCCTCATAAAACTCATAGCATACTCCATAAAGTGCTTTATATCCTCTCTCCCTTTGGTATTGAGCATTGTGATCCAATCATTGAGCTCACTGAAATCTCTTTTATAGCTCAATCTCATCCATGAAAGTAATAGGTCAGAATAATCTATAGATGAGCCCAATGCAATATGTAGTGCTTTGTTGAGATCACCATCCGACATCTGTACCGCTTGAGCTAAAATTTCGGAATCGATATTAGGGTGTCTCGCTTTGATATACTCTGTAGCTTGTATATCAGAAACTGGACTTACTTTAGTTATTTGGCATCTTGAAATAATGGTATTAAGAATCCTTTCTTGATTTTCAGCTATCAGAATAATGAAGGTGTTATCCGTAGGCTCTTCGATCATCTTAAGTAGTCTGTTTCCTTCTTTTCCTAGGTACTCCGGGAGCCAGATTAGCAATAGCTTGTAAGGCGACTCAAATGATCTCATCCCTAATTGCTTTATCATTTCATTACATTCTCGAGTATTGATATTCGGTTGAGTCTTCTCTGCTCCTATATATTGTGACCAAGCTTGTATATCCAAATAGGGATTTTCAGAGACAGCAGGCCTCCATTGGTCTAAAAAGTCTTGACTCGTAGTATCTTCTCTCTTCTTACCTTCTTTACTAATGACAGGAAAGGCAAAGTGGAGGTCTGGGTGCTTATATTGCATAGACTTCAGACAGGACTTACATACTCCGCATGCATCACCGTCTTTTCTATCCTGACATAGGATGTAACAGGCATATGCCAAAGCTAAGGCCAGCTTAGGTGAACCAGGCCTACCTAACAATATCTGAGCGTGAGGTATTCTATCTTGATTTACTTGTGTAACAAGTTGCTTTTTTTCTTTAGCTTGTCCAGGAATTGATAGAAACTGCATAGATGTAATGAGGTCATTAATTAAATCTCAAATGTACATCTCTAAAACTAAAATTACATACGATCTGTTATGTAGGCATAAAAGAAACTAGACAATGAGGATATCTGTATATAGAAAGGCACATTTCAACGCTGCACATAGGCTTCATAACCACACATGGAGTGATGAGAAAAATCAACAAGTCTTCGGCAAATGTAATAATCCTCATTATCATGGGCACAACTATGAGTTAGAAGTAAGATTGAGTGGTGAAGTAGACCCTGAAACTGGTTACTTATATGACTTAGGAATACTCTCAGATCTCATCAAAGACAAAATAGAAAATAGATATGATCACAAGAATCTGAATATAGAACTTCCAGAATTTAAAGATACTATACCTACTGCAGAACATATCTGTTTTGAAATTTATAAAATACTTCGAGAAAACATAGAAGACAAATACGACCTAGGGATCAAACTTTGGGAGACACCTAGAAATTATGTGGAGTATCCTGCTGTATAGTTAAAACTATGTAGATAAAAAAAGCCAATGCACAAGTACATCAGCTTTTAAATATTCTAAAGAAGATAGTAAAAACTACCTTTTGCTCAATTTCATTGTCTTTATCACTTGTCCTTCTTTACTTATCAACCTTACTAGATACATTCCTTTATTTAGATGCTCTATGCTGTGAGTTTGACCCGCTATATGATCCATTTCTTCAACTAACTTACCTACAACATTATAGACGCCAATAGTCTTTACATATTCATCAGACTTCACTTGAAAGATATCTGATGTTGGGTTAGGGAAGATTTTTACCGTTGCTAAATCAACATCTTGAACTGCAACTTGACCACCAACTGTAACTGATAAAGAGTGCGATGTCATTGAAAGCGTATCACCATCATACTCTACATCTGAAAAATCTAAAGGCGTATGATTTGATGTCGTATAATCAAGATAATAAGTGTTTATAGTAACTGAACCAACACCTTCAACTCCATTTGGATTAGTGTGGAAAGACCAATCTAAAGGAGTATTTTCATAAAACCTATTAATCTTGTAAGCTCCTGATGGGCAATTACGCACAGATTGAAAATAACATAATATATTATCACACAACCAAGTATCCCATTCATCTGGTGTATCCTCTCCCAAAATAATTTCCCAATGCACCCAAACAGAATCTTGGCCTTGTAATTCTAGGCTATATTTTAATTCTATATCAGTCTCACTAGGGTCACCAATAATTGATAAATCTGTAGACACATTCAACTGTGCTGATACAGTCAGTGAGGTTAGAAATAGTAAAGTATAAAGTAAATTTTTCATCATATTAACATTTTTCTTGGTAGTCTTTTTGACAGGCTTACCTACTTAAAATCATTCAACCTCAAAATTGACAAAATCATAGACGACGTAAATATAATGGATTGTGAGCAATAATACGATGTAAATTGTGTTAATGGAAAGCTAATAAAGTCGCGATAGATACTACAATAACAAACTTGAGATTGAAAAATTATAGTTACTATCTTAGATTAATAAAAAATCGTTGCTAATTCCTGTATTCGTAATAAACTATTCTACATCTAACTAGATGTAGAATAGTTTTCTCGAAAGGAATAAAAAAAGGCCTTCTCATAAATGAGAAGGCCCTGTATATCAGACAGTTACTAAAC
>ERZ1047472.3579-NODE-3579-length-10180-cov-16.451951_pt1 | contig 10180 bp, 10 predicted proteins | sample MGYA00383095_ERZ1047472 | MGnify/ENA primary metagenome ERZ1047472 (study PRJEB29581, sample SAMEA5548365) | metagenome | biome: marine; feature: coastal; material: water | depth 1 m | study: Short-term variability in the microbial, nano- and picoplankton...
GTACGTGTTTGTATAAAAATGGAATATGTAGAAATCGATGTATCCAATAAAAATAAAAACTCTCCCAGATTGGAATTAATAAAAACATCATAATAAACCAAACTGGATGTGCTGCCCAAGTAAGTATAGGAGCATATCCATTTGCAAGAGCCCAAAACATGAGGACTTCATACATCGTCCATATCGTTACTCCACTTGCTAGCGTCCAAAACATGTTGTCTTTTATTTGTCCACCGAGAGTAAATTGGCGGCCATTTTTCATTAAAGGCCGTGGATCAAAGCGTAATTTTTTACCCTGTCTGGTGAAAGTATAAAAATATAGATGGAGGCCACCTGCAACGGTGGTCATTAAGATTATATTTCGTACATACATCTCAAAAACCCAGCCAAAAGCCAGTGTTTTTATTTCATTAAGTGGAGGTTGAAACCAATAAAAGGATATGAGTGCTATACAAACAATAATGAGCTTTTCAGTAATTAGAAACCATGAATTCCAAATCCATGCGACCATATCTAATGGGCGTAATGGCCATCTAAAAAATGGTGAAACTTTAAGTGGTAAAGTTGGAACATGGTTCCATCCTTTTAATTCTGAATTATCCATCCAATTCCGCTCCCCAAATATATTAGGTTTTATTGAATAATCTCATTAGTATGTCTTTTCTACAAGCACCTTATATTATTTATTTTTGAAAATTAACAATTTCGATCCATTAGAATTCTTTATGCATATATTTCTAGAATAAATTTTTCTAATCTAGATCATGTAATTAAGCTAATTATAAATATTTTGACTGGGATATAAAAATGAATCGAAATGAATTTCATTTAAAATTTGGTAGTAAAAAGCCGATAGTTTTACCAGTTATTCATGTTTTAGATCATGAGCAAACCCATAGTAACATTACTACTGCGATTGTTTGTGGATGTCCTGGTGTATTTCTTATTAATCATGACTTTGAAAAAGAAAAACTTATACCAATTATTAAAAGTATTCGTGCTGAGTTCCCTGACTATTGGATTGGAGTAAACTTTTTAGCAGTGACTGGAGAGTTTGCGTTTCCAATTTTGGGAAAAATGCAATCAGAAGGAATTTTTGTTGATGGATATTGGGCAGATGACGCTTGTATCGATGAGCGATGTGCGGAAAATAACCAACTGATTGCAAAAAAAATTAATATCATTCGTAAAGAAAGTGGCTGGCAAGGACTTTATGTTGGGGGTACGGCTTTTAAAAAGCAACGCGAAGTAGATCCATCTATGTATGCATATAGCTCGCGGCTTGCTACAAATCATATGGATATTGTCGTTACATCTGGCATAGCGACTGGCCATGCCGCAGATGTTAACAAGATTAATATTTTCCGAGAGAGCTGTGGTGAAAATACCCTTGCAGTTGCATCGGGAATAACGCCTGAAAATGTTAAAGAATATATAAAAAATGTTGATTTATTTATGGTGGCGACTGGCATAAATTTTGATAATGATTTTTATAATATAGATCCTAATAAATTAAATAAATTAATGAATGTTATTAAAAATGATGGAGAAAATTATGAGCATAGATAAAGGCCCAAGAGATGACCGATGGTATTTTTCCATAATGGCTCCCAACACCAAGGGGGACAAATTTGCATGGTTAGATCCAACATCAATTTATATTAATGGCAGGGCATACCATGATTTGCTTGATGATCTTTGTGATGAATTAAATCCTGAGGAAATAGATGTTGTGGCTGGCCTAGATGCAATGGGATTTGTTTTGGCGGCAGGGATTGCTGCTCGTATTGGATGCGGATTTTTGCCAATTCGTAAAGCAGGAAAATTATGTGTTGAAACCGATAGTGCCTCAATGACAAATTATTCTGGTAAAACACAGTCAATGGAAATGAGATTACCTGCATACGCTCCGGGTACCCGTGTGCTTTTAGTTGACCAGTGGGTGGAAACTGGCGGCACAATGCACGGTGCAATCCAGTTGATAGAAAGACAAAAAGGAATTGTCGCTGGTATGGTAGCTGTCGTGATGGAAGATAACAAAAATACTGAAATATATAGAAAAAAATATAAATGTATTACAGCAATTTTGCCAAATACAAAGTGGCAAGATCAAGCAAATGCGCAATATTTAGATAGCTTTAAAACTTATGATCCTGAAGAAGCTTTTCCAAAATAAATTTGTTTTTGGCATATTTTGTGTACTGTAGTTTTTCTAGATGTCTGTAATTAGATTACAAATATTAGATTTATATAATAACTCTAAATCTGTCTTTAATTTATATTTATATTATTTATAGTGATTTCATGAAAATTATTAATCTCCCGACTGATTTATTGCGTACGTTTGTGACTGTTGTTGAAGTTGAAGGTTTTACAAAAGCAGCAGATATTTTAGGGCGTACTCAACCAGCCATAAGCTTGCAAGTGCAACGGTTAGAACAGCTTGTTGGGCATAAATTAATTTTGCGAGTTGGAAAAAATGTTTCTCTTACTGAACAAGGAGAGTCACTAACTGTATATGCCAGGCAAATTTTACGCTTAAATGATATTGCAATTGCTCGTTTTGAACCACGAAATAAGGGTGAGGTCATTCGCGTTGGGTTGCCGTTAGATTATGCGGTGAATTTATTGCAAGAAAAATTAACTAAGATTATAATTAAACATCCAGAATTGAGAATAGAAATTCGTTGTGATCTTTCGAGGAATTTAATTGAACTTTTAAGAAAAAATGAAATTGATATTGCAGTCGCTTTATTTGAAGGGAATGACCAACAGTTTTTATTTCAAAACTGGACAGAACAACCGACTTGGGTTGGAGCGCAAAAGTTTACACCAAATGTTGATCAAGAGATTCCTTTAGTAGTCCATCCACATGGGTGCGTTTACAGAGAGCGAATGATTACTGCATTAAAGCTAGCAGGATTGAGATGGCGCATTGCATTTTCAAGTCCAGGTATTGGGGCGCTACAAAAAGCTGTATCTGATGGTTTGGGGCTTTCATGTTTGACAGAGCCAACTCTTCAGAAAAATATGGTTAGTTATTCTATCAAAGATGAATTGCCAGCTTTGGAGCCACTGCATATTGGTTTGTTTGCTCGACAAGCACAGTTGGGAAGTGAAGGGTATGTGATTATCGATCAGATAGAGAATACCTTTTCCAATAAGCTTAATTATTAATCTTATGCGTTCAAAAATTGAGCTTTTATGTATTAATAAAACTTATAGAATTATATAAATGATAAATTTCCTTTTGTAATTTTCATTTAATAGTATTGTATTAATATGGCCGTTTTGGTCTTAATAAAAACGTATATATATGGGGGAAGTATAGATGTCGAATTCAATTCAAAATATATTTAAAACGCCAAATAGGCGCAATCTTTTAAAAGTAAGTGGAGCTGCTGTTTTAACTACACCTTTTGTGAGCCGGGCTTGGGCTGCCACAACAGAAATAAATATGTTGGCTTGGTATGGCCATGGTGAGCCAGATATTGTTGCAGAATTTGAAGCTGCAAATAATGTTAAGTTTGTGTCAAAATATTATGCTGGTGGTGATAATATGATGGCATTGATAGCTCAATCACCTCCTGGGACATATGATATTATTTTATCGGATGGGGAATTTGTACAACAACTTAACGCTGCTGGTTATGTCGAAGAGATGAACGCAGCTGATTATCCATTTGATGATATGCTACATGACGATTTTACAAAATTTCCAGGTCATTGGTCAGATGGAAAGCTGTACTCAGTGATGGTTAGAGGTGGGCATTTAGGTGTGTCTTATAATAAAAATGCAATTTCTGCTGAAGAAGCTCAAAGCTATTCATGTTTTTGGAAGCCAGAAATTAAAGGCAAATTAGGTCATTTTGATTGGCATTTACCAAGTCTAGGGATGATAAGCTTGTACAATGGTAACGGCTCAAGTTTGTGGGATCTTGATGATTCTGCGTGGGCAGCTGTTCAAGAAAATACATTAAGTCTTCGCCCTCAAGTTGGTGGGTATTTTGATTATGGTGGGACATTCAATGGTCTTAAAAACGGTGAAATGTTGGCAATGTGTGGTATTGGTGATTGGATAACAGGTGTTTTAGAAAAAGATGGTGCTCCAGTTGGCTCAGTTATTCCAAAAGAGGGTGGTATTCAATGGACTGAAAGCTATTCTATTGGCAAAGGGACAGAGAAGGCTGATATTGTTAAGAAGTTTATCCAATATATGCTCTCACCAACCGGACAAGTTAAGTCTGCTCAAATGTTAGCTTATCCTGGTTTTTGTATTACAAAAGCTGGGCGAGCTGCTTTGATTGAAGCTGATCCTGCAGAAGCTAAACGCTCTCATCAAATGGACGGCATGGCTAATGAGCCAATTTCACTAATAAATGATGGGCGAATTCATTATCGTGATATTCCTAAGCAGCAGTCTTTAGAGGATTGGAATGATTTCTGGTCTGAATATAAAAACTCATAATTGATATACATAAAGTTTAGTGAGCAAAATCAATTTTTGCTCACTTTATTTGGAGTTTTTTTATGCTTATTAAAAAAATACAAAAAATTAATGTTTATGCAGTGACTTGGCGGTTACCAATTATTGTTTGGCAATTATTATTTTTTGTGGGGCCAGTAATATTCATGATTGCAATGTCGTTTTTTCTGGTAAAAAATTACCGGATGACTGAGGCGTTTGAATTTGTAAACTGGTCTAAAATGTTTTCAAAAAATTATTTCTGGGATAGCTATCTTCATACAGTGACTATCGCAAGTGTTTCAACAGTATTTGCGATGATTATTGCTTTTCCGGCCTCATTTGCACTAGCGTTTAAGGCATCTGAAAAACTTCGAAGATGGGCTATTTTTCTTTTAATTATTCCATTTTTTACAAGTTACCTTGTAAGGACATTTTCATGGTTTGTTATTTTATCTGAAAACGGAGTAGTTAATGCATTGCTCGGTTATATTGGATTTGGACCTTATACAATGTTAAATACAAACTTCGGTACTTTAGTAGGATATATGACACTTACTTTGCCTCTAGTTGTTATCTTACAAACGATAACAATGGCTAGTATAGATAGAACGTTAATTGAAGCAGCGAGAAACTTGGGGTGCAAACCATTAGCAACAATATGGAGAGTAATTATTCCTTTATCTAAAGCTGGACTAATTGTTGCTGCAATTTTTTGTTTTATTTTATCATTTGGTGATTTTGTTGCACCATTCTATCTTGGAGGTTCACAAGAACCTACTTTGCCTATTCTTATTTTAGATACTACAAAATCTGGTCAACAGTGGCCTCGAGCGGCGGTTGTTGCAATTGTAATGATGATTACTTTGTTTTCTGTAGCATTTATTGGTATTGCGATGGCATACCGAAAGAAAGCAAAAAAATGAATTCAAACCGAATTTTCAACATTGCTTTGGGTGCTTATGTAGGTGCGATCTTCGTATTTGTTTTTGCGCCAATTGTATTTAGTGTGGTGTTTTCTTTTAATTCGCAACGTTTCCCAACTATTCCTCTAGGAAGCTTTTCTACTGAATGGTATGTGAAAATCTTAAATGACCCAGATATTTGGAAGGCTGCATTAAATAGTTTAATTGTGTCGTCTTCAACTGCAGTAATTGCAACAGTGCTTGGTTTTTGTACTGCTTATTCTGATTTTCGATATAACTTTCGTTTCAAAGGCCCATATATTGCGCTTATTTTACTTCCACCCACCATTCCTTTGATAATTATGGCACTTGCTATGCTGGCTTGGCTCTCAAAGTTAGGAATATCGGGGCAGCTTTGGTCAGTTGTTATAGCGCATAGTGTTTTAACTGCACCATTTGCGATGGCGATCATTCGGTTACGCTTGAATCAAATGGATCCTGATCTAGAATCTGCATCTTGGAATTTGGGAGGATCTGAATGGGCAACTATGCGATATGTCATAATACCATTTTGCAAACCAGCAATCATATCTGGGCTTTGTCTAGCAGCTGCAGTTTCATTCGATGAGTTTGCTGTTTCTTGGTTTGTATCTGGCTTAAATAAAACTTTGCCAGTTGTTATTCTTGAAATTGTACAAGGGAATATTGATCCCCAAGTTAATGCAATTGGTACCTTTGTATTTTTCACCTCTATGACGCTCGTAATCCTTGCGCAAATATTCTTTGTCCAACGCCAAATAAAAAGTACAAAATCATGACAAAACCTCTCGTTATCTTAGAAAAAGTTCAAAAGCATTTTGGGGATTTTATCGCTGTAAAAGAAATAAACCTTGAAATAAATGAGGGTGAGTTTTTAGCTATAATGGGGCCTTCTGGATGTGGAAAGACTACAACACTGCGAATGCTTTCAGGTCTTGAAGAGCCTACAATTGGTGAAGTTCGAATGAATGGCCAAGTTATGAACAAGGTTAAGCCTCATGAACGTGATACGCCTTTGGTCTGGCAGTCATTGGCGTTGTTCCCCTTTCTATCTGTTATTGAAAATGTGGAATTTGGCCTAAAAATGCGTGGGGTAGATAAGTTAGAACGTAAAAAAAGAGCATTAGAATGGTTGGAGAAATTAGATATATTAGAATTTTCAGAACGTGATATTTCTACATTATCTGGGGGGCAAAAACAGCGTGTTGCTTTAGCTAGATCATTAGTTCTGGAGCCAAAAATTCTATTATTGGACGAACCATTATCGGCACTTGATGCCCATTTAGTAATACGGATGCAGGCTGTATTAGTTCAATTGCAACGTGAACTTGGAATAACTTTTGTCTATGTAACGCATTCGCAATCTGAAGCATTTGCTATGGCTGATAGAGTCGTGATTATGGGAAATGGTGAGATTGCACAGGTGGGAACTCCTAAAGACATTTATCGTTCACCACAAAATAAGTTTGTTGCGGAATTTGTGGGACGAAATAATATATTAACGGGAATCGTTTCTGACGTTAAAAAAACTAAAGCTAAGATTGAAACAGGTTCTGGGGTCTTTTCAGTAGTATTAGAAAAAAATTCACTTAAAAAAGGTGAACAAGCAAGTTTTGTTATTTCTGCTGATCTCGTTCATCTTTCGACTTCTGAGCCAAAAACTGATAATACTGTATATTGTAAATTAATATCTGAAGAATTTGTGGGTTCTATGGTTACGTTGTTTCTAGAGGATCAAAATAATCATGAGTTTAAAGTTCAAATGCAAGAGCGTGAGTTATCCAAATTTGAATTAAAGCCAGGTAGTAAGATTTGGTTGAGTTGGAGTTTGAAAAATACTCACCTATTGGAGGTAAACTAAAGCGATGATACGCAATCCTATTCCGTGGCCAAATGGCACAAAATGCGCAGTTGCAATCACATTTGATATGGATGCGGATAGTCTTATCCATGTTGCAAAACCAGATGACAGCATTGATAGATTGTACCCAATTTCAATGGGCCGATATGGACCACAAGTAGCTATCCCTCGTATTCTAGAAACATATAGAAGGCTTGGCTTAAAGCAGTCTTTTTTTATACCAGGATGGTGTCTAGAAACTTACCCAAATATAGTAGAATCAATTTTAAAAGATGGCCATGAAATTGGACATCATGGTTATATTCACGAGGATCCGATAAACACGCGTGGACATCAGCGAGAATGGTTTGAACGTACTTTAGAAAGCCATAAACGTATTTGTGGCACACTTCCAAGAGGATATCGTGCACCTGTTTATAACATTACTGATGAAGTTATTAATTTAATGGTTGAGCACGGAATGCGATACGATAGTTCAATGATGGCAGATGATATCCCATATCAATTAGAAACACCAAAAGGGTCATTGTATGAAATGCCTGTACATTGGGGAACAGACGATTGGCCACCTTTTGCACACTATGATGAAATTGGATATATGATGCCAGTTAAATCACCTTCTGAGGGCTTATCTGGTTTTTGGGAAGAATTCGAAGCTCAATACGCTTCAGGGGGGTTTTTTATGATGATCTTACACCCATTTTTGACTGGAAGGTTAGCACGATGGAAACAAGTTGAGACATGGATTGAGAAAACTATGTCTGAGAAAAACGTATGGATCGCCACATTAGATGAGATCGCTGAGCATATGGATGATCTGATAGAAAAAAATATCTGGAAGCCCAGTATTGAAAAGTTACCATATTATAAGAATACTGTGTTTGATAAAAAAGGATAAGTTTTTATGAATGATGATGATAAAAGGTTATTACGCATTGCTTACAAAGAAGCTAAGCAAGGCTTTGAAGAAGGTGGGTGTCCAATTGGTTCTGTTTTGGCACGAGGTGCAGAGATTGTTTCACAAGGGCGAAATCAAAGAGTACAAAAAGGTGACCCAATTGCACATGGAGAAATGGATGCTTTACGTAAAGCAGGGCGACAAAAAACTTATCGAGATACAACCCTCTATACTTCATTAAGTCCTTGCATGATGTGTACTGGCACTATTTTACAGTTTGGCATTCCAAGAGTTGTCATCGGAGAAAATAAAAATTTTGGAGGTAATGAAGAGTTTTTACGCTCAAAAGGAGTTGAGGTTCTTATAGCCAACGATGAGGATTGCATTGAATTAATGACCAGGTTCATAAATGAAAAACCAGAACTTTGGGCGGAGGATATTGCAGAATAACATCTGCATAGTTCTATTATAATAATTTTTAGCCCATCTTTATCTTTTGTTTATAGCTTCTATTAATAGATCTGATACGGCTTCTGTTGATTGTGGATTTTGTCCGGTAACTAAACGCCCATCACGAACAGCATGGCTTGTAAAATTTTTACTACATTCAAACTTAGCACCTAATTCACGTAATCTACTTTCAAGTAAAAAAGGCTCTATTCCTGTAAGTCCTATTTGGTCTGTTTCTGCATCTGTAAAGCTGTTTACTCTTAGGTCTTTAACAAGAGGCTCTCCATCAGTCCGTTTGGCTTGTAATAATCCAGATGGGCCATGGCAAACCGCACCAATAACTGCACCTGATGCCCATGCATCACTAAGGATTTTACCAATATCTTTTGTATCAAAATCCCACATAGTGCCGTGGCCGCCTGGTAAAAATATACACTCATATGTCTCACCATTTAATTCTTTCAAGACATATGAATTATTGAGTTTTGTCATTGCTTTATCATTACTCATAAAGCGTGCAACCATTGGAGGGCGATCATTTAGCTCAACTAATGTTTTTGGATCAGGTGGTGCAATTCCACCTTTAACTGATGCTATATCTACATCAAACCCAGCATCAATTAATCTCCAATATGGTGTTGCCATCTCATCATAATAAAATCCTGTTTTCCGACCTGTTGTGCCAAGGTCAGTATGAGAAGTTAAAATTATGAGTGCTTTTTTTGTAGTTAGAGCCACGTGTTTCACCTCTTAGTATTTTAGATTTTCTAAATATTTATTTTTAAATATAGTTTTATAATTTTTGTTTGTAATACAAGCTTTATTTATAATAAGAAGTTTGTCGCCCTTAGGATAGTTGTTGGCGAATTTGTAGAAGAATTAAAATCACATTTGAATTACATTTATAATGATAAAAAATGCACTCTTGCTGCCTATGTGGGATATTCTAGAATTGAAAAAATTAAAGCCAATTGAGGTGCTAATGGCCTTAACAGTCCCTCTGGTTTGGGGAATGGGATTAGTTTTTGCCAAAGGTGCAATAGATCATTTCCCTCCAATACTATTAATGGCATTGCGATTTACACTAACTGCATCTGTATTAGTTTGGTTCGTCCCTATTCCAAAAAAACATTTAAAAAGTTTATTTGGAATTGCAATCATTGCTGCTGCTATTCAGTACAGTCTAACGTTTACTGGTTTAAAGGGTTTAGATGCTGGGATAGCGGCTTTGATTGTTCAATTGGAAGTCCCATTTCTTGTAATATTAGGCATTATATTTTTAAAAGAAAAAGCCGAAAAGAAAACATTTATTGGTATTACTATGGCATTTACAGGAGTAGCTATAATGACCCAACAAAACGATATTAGAGTAAATATAAATTCAGTATTCCTTGTTGTTTTAGGAGGTTTAGCATGGGCAGTCGGTCAGGTACTTATTCGAAAACTAATTGATATTAGGGTCATGCAAATAACTGCTTGGGTTGCTGTATTTGCTGTTCCACAACTTTTTTTTATGTCTGCAATATTTGAAACTGGACAAATAGAAGCAATTAAAAATGCTT
>ERZ1047472.3581-NODE-3581-length-10179-cov-8.422363_pt1 | contig 10179 bp, 6 predicted proteins | sample MGYA00383095_ERZ1047472 | MGnify/ENA primary metagenome ERZ1047472 (study PRJEB29581, sample SAMEA5548365) | metagenome | biome: marine; feature: coastal; material: water | depth 1 m | study: Short-term variability in the microbial, nano- and picoplankton...
TGCCTTTCAGAGTTTCCTCTCGCGATAATACATTTTCCATTTGAAACCCATCTTCGGGGTAGTTATGAATATCTTTTCGAATGGTTGCTGCATAAAAAGTTAAAAATGGATTTACATGTTCTACTGGAAAGTCTGTTCCCAAAGCAATTTTCCCATATCGATTGAGTAGTTCTTTAAATGCGTATGCGCCTTTCATTCGTTTCGCTCCAATTCGATCCGCTGCCCAGTACATGTCTGAAGTTGCATGTGTTGGTTGTACAGAAGGTAAAATATTGTCAAAGTTTTTGAAATCTTCTGGGGCTACTATCTGTGCATGTTCAATTCTCCATCTTCGATTCTTTGTGTTGGCTAAAACTTCTTTGTAGGTTTTCAGCATCCAAGTATTTGCAGAATCTCCAATGGCATGTGTATTCATTTGATAGTCGGATGTTGCAATCTGTTTTGCGATTTCTTGATATCTTTTTGCAGGATAGATCAATGCACCAAAATGATTTTCTCGATCGGCATAGGGTGTTCGCATTGCTGCACCTCTAGAGCCTAAAGCACCATCGCCGTATATTTTAAAGGAACGAACATGCAAACGATCTGTCTTCACAATTCCTTTCTGAATATAATAGTCTAAATTTTCTTGAGTATCTCCAGAAACCATCGCATATATCCTCATTTTTAATGCATTTGTTTTCTGAAGACTGTCAATCAATTCGATCGTTTGTCTCCCGAGTCCAGCATCATCAACAGTTGTTAAACCATAAGAAAAAGAAATCTTTTGGGCATCCAATAATCCTTGAATCGCCTCTTGTTTTGTAGTGGATGGAAATTTAACAAAGTCCATGGCCGCATCAATTAAAACCCCTGTCATTATACCATTTTTAAGAATGATTTCGCCACCCGTAACTTTGGTGTCTTTGGTAATTCCAGAAAGATTTATCGTTGCCTGATTTACTAATAAGGCATGCCCATCAACTCTTCCAACAGCAACAGGAGTGTTTGGAAACAAGGCGTCTAATTTGTCTTTTGTAGGAAATGCTTTCACTTCCCAGTCGTTTTGGTCCCAACCTCGACCGGTAATAAAAGCAACCTTTTTTTCTTTTTGAAAAGCGACAATTTTTGCTAAAACTTCATCATAACTTTTGGTGCCTTCTAGGCTTACTTTTTGTTGCTGAAGTCCCATTCTGTAGAAGTGACAATGCGCATCAATCAAACCTGGTAGAATTGTTTTATTTTTGGCATCAACAGTTTTCAAAGCTTTGTACCTTTTTAGCATTTCTTGATCGGTTCCTATCCCAATAAATTTTCCGTCTTTTATAGCAAATGCAGTTACTTTTTCAAAAGTGCTATTGACCGTGTAGGTGTTTGAATTGATGATCACTAAATCTGCAGGTTCTTGTTTGCAAGAAGTGAAAACCAATAGTAGGCTAAAAATGAAGTATGTTTTTTTCATGAGTGTGTATAGATTAGATAGGAAAGATATAGCAGTAAAAATTGTAGTGGAATTCGAATTATTGCTAGTTTTTTTGAGCCTATGGAAGGCCTTTCTTTTGTTAGATCCCAGATATGAATTGGTAAAAAAAGAAGCATCAAAATAAAAATACCTGCAGCAGCCTTATTCACTGTTTGCGAAAAAAACAAAGCAATTCCTAAGATAATTTCAATAGCTCCGAAGAGGTAATTCAACACTAATTTGGGTAAAAAATCAGGGATAAAATGCTTGAAAAATTGTGGTTTTATAAAATGCGTGATGCCTGCATAGAGGAAAAATATTCCGAATACAATTTTTAAAACAACCAGAAATGTATTCATTGTTTAGGGTTTTACAGGGGTGTTCTTGTAAAGGTATTTGTCCATTAAATAAAGAATACTTGCCATAGAAGCACTACCAAGCGCTAGTTCTCTTTTGTTCACTTTATCAAAAGTATCGATGCCGGTATGGTGGTAGTCAAAGTATCGCTGACTGTCTGGTCTGTAGCCTACTAGAGTAACAGCATCCCCTTTTAAAGGAGAAATATCTGCACCACTACCTCCTTTTTCAATATCGTGTAATCCATAGGGAGCCAGTAATTTTTTCCAGCTTTGTAAAAGCGCTGTGTTCGCAAGGTTTGCATCGATAGAAAAACCTCTTGGGGTATGTCCGCCAGCGTCAGATTCCAAGCCACCAATATGATTTTCTTTATTTAGGATTGCCAATTCCGCATATTTTTTCGCACCTCGGGTTCCATTTTCTTCATTCATAAAAAAGACAACTCTAAGGGTGTTTTTTGGTCTGATATTGTTCTTTTTAAACAAGGCCGCTACTTCAAGGGATTGTACAATTCCAGTACCATCATCATGCGCGCCATCTGCCAAGTCCCAGGAGTCTAAATGCCCTCCTACGACCAGAATATTTTCAGGAGTTTCACTTCCCGTAATCTGTCCCACAACATTGAATGAGGGTGCATCTGGAAGGGTTTCACAACTTTGTTTAAAATAGAATTGTAAGTTTGGATTTTCTTTTAAATCAGCACTTAAAATAGTAGCAGCTCTGGAACTAATGGCTGCAGTTGGAATGTGCATTTCTTTTGGTAAGTTGCCATAACTCATGGTTCCTGTGTGTGGATAATCGTCAATACCATTGGTCATAGAACGCACAATCACTCCTTTTGCACCATAGCGTCCACAAACAGCAGCGCCTTGGACTCGCTGATCTACACAACCTCCATAGGCCGCAAATGTATTGATGAGGGTATTGTCGAAAGGACGGTTGAAAAATACAATTTTACCTCGCATTTTTTCGCCCAAATCTTTTGCTTCTTCCAAACTTTTTACTTCTAATACTGCTGCAGAAACTCCTTCTTGGGGTGTTGCAACTGAAAAGCCGAGTGCACAAATTGGGACTTTCTTTTTTTCGCCATTCACCAAGTAATTTGCAATTTCTTTTTCTCCACGAACCCAATGCGGAACCATAACGGGCTGTAACCAAACAGAGTCTAAACCAACTGTATTCATTAGTTTTTCTCCCCAAATGACTGCTTTTTCCGCTTCTGGAGATCCAGACAATCGGCCACCAATATTTTGTGTCAAATCGCGCAACCATTCGTAGGATTGACCTTCTGTTAAAACGGAATTGAAAAGGGTTTTAATATTTGTAGAATCTATTTTTTCTTCTTTAGATAAATTGGATGCATCGCTTATTTGTTCTCTTTTTTGTAGGCATGAAAAAAGAAATAGTGAAATGGATAATACAAGCAGTATTTTTTTCATTGTATGTAATTTTATCAAAGCATAAAGCTACAAAAATGAAATTGATAAATTAGGTCACATTTCGTTTATTAAAAATCAAATTTATAAGTGACGCCTCCCAGGGCTTGAAACCCTTGCACATTGAAGTTTGAAAATCGCTGGTAATTGGTATTTAAAACATTATTCAATTTTAAGAAAACAGAAAGCGCATCATTAAAATGATAGCCACCGTTTAGGTTAACATCTACAAAAGAACCTAAGCGATCTGTACCAATGGCACTTGAAGGAAATGGCGAAGTATAGGTTACAGTTTTACGTTCATCCACATAGAAAATATTTGTGGTTGCATACCATTTTTCACTTTTATATTTTCCAAATACAGCAACCTGTACGGCTGGTAAATTCCAGGCTTCCTCTAGATTTTTAACTTGGTAATCATCATATTGTATGCTTCCTCCTGCTGCTATTTTATTGGTAACGTCATATTCGAATTCGCCTAAAAAAGAGGTGGTTGTTACATCATCATAAGAAATGCTAAAAGAGTTTCCAAAGTCATAGTTCTCCAGGGGAATATTATTAGCAATTAAGTTCGTTCCGTTCGATTTCGAATTGTTTCTGATAAAAAAAGGACTGTCTTCTTCTTCTTTATAACTGGCTTTAAAATTAAAGCTAAAGACCTTATTGATATTCCCACTAGCACCCAAAAAAATGTTCATTTTTTCGCTGGTTTGGGTGATGAAAAGTGTTGGAGAAACATATGGGTTTTCTTGGGAAAAGTCTTGGTAAGTATTTGTTTTTAAATCTCCTGACACCCCTGTGTAGAAAATTAATGCATCTTTGTTGATGGATTTAGAAATTTGTACATCTGGATATGCTAAGATGTTTGTAGCACTATTTTCAGTATCTACTGATGCAAATAATTTCATTCCTGTTTTGATTGAAAAATCAAAGAGCATAAAATTGTATGTTGGGTGAATTTTACTTGTAATTATTGCATAGTTTATTTCTGAATTGTCAAAAGAATTGTTTTTGAAAGCACCATTTAATACCTCAATTTTTGTATCGACTGAAAGGGCATTTAAGTCATAACTTATAAAATCTAATGAGAAGTTAAAGGTGGTTTCTAAGTGCATAAGAAGTTCCTTACTTTGATATGCATCTGAGAAAGAAGAAATGCTAATCTTCGTGTTTTCTATGATAGCTTTTTCAAAATCTAGTGCTCCAATTAGTTGAAAGTAATTGTTTTCTTGTTCGCTGTTTATCGTTTCAATTGCAGGACTTGCTTTCAGGTTTTCTGGTATGCCATACCAATTGTATTTGTTTTGAGCAGAATTTAAAGAGACTTTCCAATCAAAATAACGCTCTTGTTGTTTGTAAAAAAGGGAAGTTTTAAAATTCGAAAATGTGCTTGTTAAAGCGGTGTTCTCAATATCTTCATTTGAAGAAATATACTTCGTATAGATGCCCATTTCGTTCTTAAAACGCGTTTCATAATGCAAATCAGCTTCTATAAAAGGAGTGGAGTAATTTCCAAATCCACCAGCAATATAGTTTCTGTATATACGTTCTTTTACACCCACATCGATTCCTTTTACAACGCCTGTTTTAGGCATAAATGTAGAGGCTACAGGTATGGAGAAAATAGTATATTTAAGTTGCTTTTTTTTACTTTTCTCTGAGAGTTTAATTTCTGGAGTTCTTTGTATTTTATTTGCGTCTGCAATTTTGGGATTGTAGGTTGTAATGACATTTACAACCTCTGTTTTTACAGTATCTTTTGCCGTCTCTTTTTTCTTTTCTTGTGCTTTTAGCCCGAGAAAAGAGAAAAATAATAGTAATAATACGCCTCCTTTGTTCATTAATTTTTTGTTTTTTCTTCAGTTGGAATCTCCTCTTCTTGTTTCACAGAACGATTTATTTTCGCCTCGTTTTCTTTTATTTTATCTAGTGTTGTTTGTGCTTCAAGGATTACATCATCAAACTCTTTAAAGTTTTTAATAATATTTTCCAATACATAAGTGGCCTGATATGCATCTTTTAATCCATCATAATTTTTAGCCATGATCACATAGCTTTTTACGCCCCAATATTTATAGGCTGAATAATCCGCAATAAGTTTTTGGACGATCTTATTTGAACTTTCGTAGGCTTTTTCTTTGTTCTTAAAAAAAGCATTGTAATACAGAGATTCTGCTTTTAATACTCCAGTTGCATTTTTGGCTACTGCTGCATAATAGGCTTCAGCGGTTGAGAAATCTTCATTCTTATAAGCAGATCTGGCAATAATTATTTGGGCATCATTTTTTAATAGTTTGTCTAGCTTTTCTCTTTCCAGTATTTTTTTTGCGTACTCAATTGCCAATCCATAGGCTTGGTTTTTATAATAGCCTTGCATAAGGTTGCTCTCTGCATACAGAATGTTTGTAGGAGAATTGGCTTCAAGTTCAAGTCGCTTTAGCAAAGGGATGGCATTGTCCAAGTCTTCTTTGAAAAGATAGATTTGGGACAGCTTGTTGAGAGATGCTTCGCTAAAGTCACTTTGTGCTTCACTTAAGACCCTCGTATAGCTTGGTATTGCTTGGTCAAACAATTCTTTTTTATACAGTGTCTCTGCTAAATAAAAATTGGCTTTAAGGGCGTGAATTCCTTCTGGAAAACTACTTGTATATCCTTGTAAGCTAGTAATAATTTTTTCTTGATTTGTAGTGTTCAAATACTTCTTTTCAGCGGCTGCAAAAGTAGTGTTGTCTAATTCTGAATTGGTAATATTAATGAATTTTAATCCTTTTACCCAGGTGGCATAAGCGGCTACATTGTCATTATCTATGTAAATATTACGGGCATTTGCAACTGCTTCAAATGCTTCTGGTGAGTTTGGAAACAAGCGAACAATTTGCTTGAATTTTTCAAGGGCTTTGTTATTTTCTCCATCATTGTAATACAGCAAGCCTTGTCGGATCAATGTCTTTGCAATAAAGATGCTGTTACCGTGCTTTTCGATAAGACTACTATACGCAATGTGTGCCTCGGCATTTTTGTTTATTTTAGAGTAGGTGTTTCCTAATTGATATAATGCGTCGTCTTTTAATGAGGACGTTTTGTAGTTCGTAATCACCTTATTTAAAGCGGCTATTTTGGCTTCATTTTCGTCCCTAAAACCCTCGCCCATACCGATTTGATATTGCGCATAATCAGCAGCAACCCCGTTATTGACGATTACTTTTTGATAAGAAATTGTTGCTTTCTCGTAGGCACTTGTAGCAAAGTAACTATCTCCAAGACGAATGAATGCATCTTCTAGTACTTCGCGCTCTAGTGAATTTTGCTTTGTAGTTGCTTCAAAAAATGGAATTGCTTCTGCGTATTTTTTTAGTTTGAAATAATTGTATCCAATGGTATAATTTAACTCCAAAAACTCAGGATCTTTATTGTTTTTTAAAGCCATTTTGAAGCGGATGAAATTAGCAAGAGATTCTTGATGATTTCCCAAGTGATATTGCGCTTCCGCTTCCCAGTAACTTGCTCTTAAAGAAACACTGCGATTGCTCGTTTTTTTTGCACTCGTAAAAAAGGGTAAAGCTTCTTTAATTTTTTTTGATTGATATAATTGAATTCCTCTGTAAAGTGAAACCTCCAAATGGAGTTTGTTGTTATTTTTCGTTTTGTTTTTTGCTAAATACTCCAAAGCACCCAGATAATCTTGCTGGTTCAGAAAGGAACTGACAATTAAGTTGTTTATTTCATCATAAGCTTTGGATTTTGGATAGGATTTTAAGTACTCTTGTAAAACCACCGCAACATTTTTAAAGGGGTTGCCCTCCTCATAGCTTAGTTTTGCATAGTTCAGGGCAGAGTCTTCCTTTATTTTGAGATCAAAATCCATTTCACTCGCCGCTTTAAAGGCACTTAAAGCCTCTGTTTTTTTCTCGCTATTTAAATAACATTCTGCTAAGTGATAGTACGCATTTTGTGAAACACTGTTCTTTTCGTCGAGTATTTTATTAAAGTTATTGATGGCATTTTTAAAATCGTTTTGCTTGTAATAGGCATATCCTAACTGATAAAAATCGGTGTTGTTCCATTTTCCTCTTTTCCCGCGATAAACTTTTAGATAGGGAATGGCTTCTTGATACATCTGTAAATTAAAGTAACTTTCACCAATAATTTTAGAAATATTGGAAGCTTTCTTTCTATTTGCAGTGGCTAACAATTTCAATCCTACGGCAACGCATCGATTGAATCGGCCCGCTTTAAAGCTAATATCCAGAAGATAGTATGAAATTTCTGCTTTGTAGGAGTCATTGTCAGCAATTTCTCTTAAGGTAGTCTCTGCAACTGCATAATCCTCTAGCTTATAGGCTAAATATCCGTAATAATAGCGTGCATCATTCCCATACTTTCCGTCATTTATAAGCGGTAAGAAACGTTCCTTCGCTAATTTGTAATGATTGGTTTTTAAAAGCGCATAGCCCATTTTAAAATCCAATTCCTTTTTGTTTTCTTTTGAGAGTTGTTCAGGAGCTACTTTTTGAAACCATTTTAAAGCATAGGCAGCTTTTTTATTGGCAAAGTAGTAGTTTCCAACATTAAAATAAGCCTTGTTTTTTTTAACACTTGTTGGATTTTCTGCTACAAATTTTAAAACTTTTTCATCCGCATCGGTTTTATTTAGTTTTACGGCACACATGGCTTCGTAGTAGGAAGCATCGCTTTTTACATTGGTGTTGTTTGTTGCAGTTCTTGCCACGGTGCCAAATATTTTTAGCGCAGGAGCGTAAGCCTTACTGTGGTATAATTTTAGTGCAGCATTGAAATCAGTCAAAACCGCTGTATCTACAAAAGATTGTTGCGCAAATGTTGGCGTATATGTCAGAAAAAAAAGGGAGCAAGTTAAAAAGAACTTACTAAAAAAAAGCTTCATAGATTTGTTTGTATTTCTTTATTGGGTAACGTACTTTTTTTAAATTTGTTTGATTTAAATCTTAAAAATTATTCTAATACTAACCAAAAGTAAGAATAGTTTGCAATTTTTAGTTAAAAATAGAAAGAAACTTCTAAGTTTGTAAAAACTACACTGTTGTATGGAAAATGCTGTTTTACATCTTGAAAATGCAGATATTTATCAAAGAGATAACTTGGTCTTGTCTAAAGTGAATTTAACGATAGAGAAAGGGGGCTTTTATTACCTAATTGGAAAAACCGGGAGTGGTAAGAGTAGTTTAATGAAAACACTATACGGTGATTTGAAATTACAAAGCGGTATCGGAACCATTGTAGATTTTGATTTAAAAAAATTAAAAGAAAAAGAAATCCCTTTTTTAAGAAGAAAAATAGGCATTGTTTTTCAAGATTTTAAATTATTAAGTGATCGAAATGTATACGAAAACTTAGAATTTGTGTTGAAAGCTACTGGCTGGAAAGATAAAACAGCAATGAAAGATAAAATCACTGAAGTTTTAGAAAATGTGGGCATTCAAAATAAATTTTACAAAAAACCACATGAACTATCTGGAGGAGAACAACAAAGGGTTGCCATTGCGCGCGCTTTATTAAATGATCCAGAATTGATTTTGGCAGATGAACCCACCGGGAATTTAGATCCAAAAACATCTTTAGAAGTCATGGAATTACTCAATAAGATACATCATAGTGGAAAAACCATTTTAATGGCTACCCACGATTATCAGTTGATTGTTAAATTTAAACAAAAAACAATTAAATGTGAAGGTGGTCAATTGTTTGAAGTCGCACAACAAGTTATTGTATAATGCTATCGGTACTTATTCCAACATATAACTACAATGCTTTTGCGCTCGTAAATGAGCTTCATAAACAATTGCTGAAATCGAAGGTGCAGTTTGAGATTATTTGTGTTGATGATGGTTCAAAGTCCACTTTAAATCAACAAAATGAAAAAATAAATACCCTAGCAAACGCACGATTTTATCCATTAAAAGACAATGTTGGAAGAAGCGCAATTCGAAATTATTTGTCAGAAGAAGCGGCATACAATTGGTTGTTATTTTTAGACAGTGATGTTTTGCCAGCAAGTCCTTTATTTATTGACAATTATTTAAAAGAGGCTTCCCAAAAAACAGGCGCTGTTTTTTGCGGGGGAATTCGCTATTTAGCATCCGATGAAAATAAAAAATTGTTGCGTTACAAATACGGTGTTAAGTTTGAAGAAATGAATGTGGACAAGCGAAACAAAAGACCCTATAAGTTTTTTTTTACTGCTAATTTTTTAATTTATAAAGCGACCTTTAACAAGATACGATTTGAAGAGAAACTTATAAAATATGGACGCGAAGATTTGTTGTTTTCACAAACATTAAAAGCAAGGGGGTTTCCCGTGATCCATCTTAAAAATGAGGTGTATCACCACGGTATTGATACTGATGCAGCATTTGTATTGAAAACCAAACACGCGATGGAGAATATTGCTTTTTTAGCAGATACGAATTTGATTTTACCCAAAGATGGGAATCTATTAAAGACGGTCTATTATTTTTCTCTGTTTGGGATTTCTTATGCTGTCGGGAAACTTACCCCTTTCTTTGAGAAAAAAGCAATCAAAAATGCTTCAATTTTTTATTTAAATTGTTTCAAAGTCAGTTATTTATGTTCTTTAAAAAAAGCATTATAAATGAAAAGAGCAGCAATCTCAAAATTGATTTATCAAAATATAAAAAACCATCAATTGCAGTTGAAGGAGCAATTCTTGGCCAGTAAAAATCAAATAGGGTACTTTTATTTAGATGCGCTATTGCCCGAAGAAATCGCTTTAAAAATTTATAATAAGTTTCCCAATATAGAACGCACTATAGAAAGGAAGAGTTTGAGAGAACAAAAATTTACAGCCTATCAAATGAATGCCTATGACTCCCTTCTAGAAGAAGTAGTATTTGCCTTTCAAGATAAAAAAGTAGTGCAACTCGTTTCAGAAATTTGCGGAATTAAAGA
>ERZ1047472.3582-NODE-3582-length-10177-cov-3.942501_pt1 | contig 10177 bp, 5 predicted proteins | sample MGYA00383095_ERZ1047472 | MGnify/ENA primary metagenome ERZ1047472 (study PRJEB29581, sample SAMEA5548365) | metagenome | biome: marine; feature: coastal; material: water | depth 1 m | study: Short-term variability in the microbial, nano- and picoplankton...
AAACGCCCCACCGCCCCTTTTTCCTCTACCTCGCCCACAGCATGCCGCACGTGCCGCTCTATCTGCCCGATGAGCTCTACAACCCCGACCCCAAGCGCGCCTACATCTCCGTCATCGAGCATATTGACGCCGAGGTCGGCCGTATCCTAGACACCCTGCGCAAGGAAGGTCTCGATAAAAACACCTACGTCATCTTCACCTCCGACAACGGCCCATGGCTCAGATTCGAACACCACGCCGGCAAGGCCAAACCTCTACGTAACGGCAAGGGCAGCACCTTCGAGGGTGGCATGCGTGTCCCCTGTATCACCTGGGCACCTGGGCGCATTCCTGCTGGCAGCAAATCCAGCGACATGGCATCCACCATTGACCTGCTCCCCACCATCGCCAGCATCGCCGGTATTGAGCCCAAGACCAAGGGCCCGATCGACGGACTCAATATCGCCGATTTCCTGCACGCCAAATCCCCCTCGCCACGCACAGAGTTCCTTTACTACACATCCCAGATCCAGTGCATTCGCCAAGGAGATTGGAAGCTGCGCCAGCAGGGCAAAGCACACCAGCTCTACAACCTCGCCGAGGACATAGGTGAAAGCAAGAACCTCGCCAAAAAGCATCCGGAAAAAGTCGCCGCGCTCAAAGCCCGCATGACGGAACTGGATGCCAAGGTTATCGCCGGCGCCCGTCCGCTGGGCCAGCTAGCTACCGCCCCAAAGTAGAAACACCACGGCTCAAAACTTGAGGTAGTCTACTATTCTTTGCTCGAGAAAAAACTTTGGCCGCAGCGGGCTGCCACCTGAAATAAAGCCAACGTGCCCACCGTGAGCATAGAGCTCATAGCTCACATGATCTGCTAGCTGCTCAGCTTCGGGGATCACAGCATCCGTCATGAACGGATCATCGGCCGCATGCATGATAAGCGTGGGTATGGCGATGGATGAGAGGAACTGAAGGCCACTGCACTGTGTATAATAATCATGCACATCAGCAAACCCGTGCAAGGGAGCAGTGACTTGATCGTCAAAGTCATAGAAGGTTTTCAACTCCATCACCTCATCCGATTCGACCGGCATCATCTCTTTTAACTTTGGGTTGGCCAGCTTGTCCGTGGTTTTGCGCTGCAGCTGTTTGATGAGATGGCGTTGATAAATGCGCGAAAAGCCCCCCTCCAACCGCTTGGCACAGGCAGAGAGCTGCAAGGGAGCCGAGACAATCACCGCACGATCCACGAGTGATGCTTCCTTGTGCTCACCCAGATATTTGGCCAGGGCATTGCCACCAAGGCTATAGCCAACGGCATCGATATGGGCGTCCGGGCAGAGCCTCCTAATGTGCTGCAAGGTCTGCTGCATGTCTCCGGTTTCCCCGCTATGGTAGCTGCGTGCCAAACGATTATTTTCGCCCGAGCAACTGCGATGATGATGCACGACTACCGATACCTGATGCTCACCACACCTTTTGATCAAACGCCGCACATAAGGCGAGCTGGAGCTTCCTTCCAGACCATGAAACACCACTAATACTCGCTTTGTTTGCTCTCCAGCATCCGACCAATCAAGATCGATGAAGTCTCCATCAGCAAGCTCAAGACGTTCCCGTCTTAGCGAGGTATCGGGCGCTCTCAGCACAGAGCTCAATATCGTCTGCACGTGCGGATTTTTCGCCCACCACGGAGTGGGGAAATATCTCTGCTCGTGCTCTTTATCTTCGGTCATCTTCGCACGCGCTAATTTTCGCGCTCGTTAATACTCATCTCGCATGATCATTTGTAAATACCGTGAACACGGGGTGCACGAAGTTGATTTTTTTGGTATAATGAGTAACGCTGTTGGATGAGTTTATTTATCATGCGACTCCATCATAAAACGACGGCGCTCACAGCACGACAGAACATAGCCCAAACAACCTAAATAAAAACCACAATAAAAACTCCACACAATTTTACCCACAGCCAGAATTCACAAACATCATAAACCTCCGATCTTACTCCACCCCAACAAGCCCGCATCACACAGATGGGGGGGAGCAGTAATTTATTGAAATGACCACCCCCTCAATCAAGTATACATCCCATGTTAATTCGCCAGTTTACTAGCCTCGCCATTCTCACACTCACCAGCCTGCTGACGATCTTCCTTGCAGGCACAACATACGCAGAGACACCTACCACCAAAATCAAAGTCGCCTGTGTCGGGGACAGCATCACCTTTGGCTCAGGGATCGCGGATCGCGACAATGCCAGCTACCCCGCCCAGTTGCAGAAACTTCTTGGAGAAGGCTTTGAGGTAAAGAACTACGGGGTCAGTGGGCGGACGATGATTTCCAAGTCACCCTCCGCATGGACCAAAACCCAGCAATATAAAGACGCCCTCGCCTTTCACCCAGACATCGTCCTCATCAAGCTCGGCACCAATGACAGTAAGCATAAAGAATACAAGCAAAGGCAAAACTTTGACCATGATTACAGCGGTTCTGCACGACTCTTGATCCGCGAGTTTCGCAATCTGCCGAGCAAGCCAACGGTCTGGCTGATGAACCCCGCTCCCTCTTTCATACGCCACGGGCTCAACATTAACGGAGCCTTTATTGAAGATGAAGTCCTGCCCCAGATCAAAAAAATCGCCCGCCTCACCCGCACCCCGGTCATCGATCTCCATGGTCCCTTTTTGAATCGCGCGGACCTCTTCCCGGATAAAATCCACCCGAATGCCGCGGGGGCAGCGGAGATGGCAAAAATCATCGCTCCCATTCTGCAAAAGCATGGCAAAAACGCGCCACAGCCTCCCGCGCATCACGTCTCTCACCCGCCCGCAGAGAACCTGGTCATTTGGGATGATGAGCCCGCCTATGACTGGGAGGGCACCTATCCAGTAGGCAATGGCCGACTTGGAGCCACCCCCTACAGCTTATTCCCCAGGGAGCAGATCGTCATCAACGAAGAGACCATCTGGAGAAATAACGGCCCTCAATTTATGGAGGAGAACTCCTTCCCACACTTTGAAAAAATCCGTGAGCTCGTCGCCGCGGAAGACTACAAAGAAGCGGACGCCTATTTCCGTAAGCATATCTCGACAAAAGGTTCTCAACATAAAAGCCCCTACAGCTACCAGCCCGCTGGTCGGTTGAGGCTCGCCTATGAGAACACCGCTAAAATTGCCAGCACCCACCGCCAGCTCGATCTGCGAACCGGGGTAACAACTAGCACTTACACGCTCCAAGATGGCTCTAAGATCAGCCAAGAAGTATTTGCCTCTGCCCAGTGGGACTGCCTGGTGGTGCAGATCACCTCTGACAAGCCACTTGATTTGGTCACTTGGATGGACGGTGCCCGTATCGAGGGCAAAGACTGTGTCATGAGAGGCCAAGGCAGCGGCAAGCTGGGAACGAAGTTCAAAAACCACATCCGCCTCAAAGGGGCCAGCGCCTCGGCAGATGGAATAAAGCTGGAGATGAAGGGCACCCAGCAGGCCACCATCCTCATGACCGTGGCGACCAATTTTAACCGTGCAAACTGCGCCGCCCCCCTCGCGGACGGCTGGCAAAAGAAGACCACCGAAATTTTAGACCGGGCACAGGCTCAGACTACCGAGCAACTCAAAAGCAATGCCATCAGTGACCATGCGCGGTTTGCCAATCGCGTGCAGTTCGACATCGGCAAGACGGCAGACTCCATCATGAAGCTCCCTACCAAGGCGCGCCTGCAACGGCTCAAACAAGGAAAACATGATGACCCGGATCTAATGGAAACCTACTATCAGTTTGGCCGCTACCTGCTGATCGCCTCCTCACGTCCCGGGAGCCTTCCTGCCAACTTGCAGGGCATTTGGAACCCCTATGAATTCGCCCCATGGGCCTCTGACTACCACCTCAACATCAACCTCCAGATGAACTACTGGCCAGCCGAGACATGTAACCTGGCCGAGCTGCACCCACCCCTCTTTGACCTGCTGAAGAGCTGGCTACCCCAAGGCAAGGACCTGACCCGCCGCATGGGCATGAAGGGCTGGGCCATGGGGCACTCGACCGACGTCTGGGGCAGCGCCCGTTCCATGGGCACAGCCCCACTCTGGGCTGCGACTTACCTGGGAGGGCAATGGGCCTCCTTCCACATCCTTGAGCACTACCGCTTTAACCAAGACCCGAAAGTCCTCGAGCCATACTGGGAGTTGCTCACCGAGTCCGCCACCTTTTGCGAAAGCTGGCTCATCCCTGGACCAAAGAATGACAAAGGCGAAGGAACCCTCATGGCACGCCCCGCCACCTCCCCAGAGAACAAGTTCAAATACATCGATAAAGACGGCAACGAGCAAGAAGCCGCCCTCAGTGCCGGCACCTCCGTTGAGCAGTGGATGATCATGCAGGTCTTCAAGGACTATGTGGAAGCTGCCACCGCTCTGGGAAAACAGGATGACGCCTTCGTCAAACGTATCGAGAGTCTCATTCCAAAACTCTACGTCCCGAAGGTAGCAGAAGACGGCCGCCTCATGGAGTGGATCAAGCCCTTCAAAGAGTGGTCCCCATCACACCGCCATATCTCCCACGTCATCGGCGCCTACCCAGGCAACGTCATCGACATCGACGATGATCCGGTCATGCGCGACGCGGTCACCAAGTCCATCGACGGCCGCCTCGCGGCAGGTGGAGCCGGCACTGGCTGGAGCCGCGCCTGGACTATCGGCATGTATGCCCGCTTCTCAGACGGAGCCAAGGCCTACGACAACTTCCACGCTATTCTGGTGCGCTCCACCTTGGACAACCTCTGGGACAACCACCCGCCCTTCCAGATCGATGGAAACTTCGGTGCTACTGCCGCTGTGGCTGAGATGCTGCTGCACAGCCACAACGAGGAGCTCAAGCTTCTGCCCGCACTGCCGCCCAAGTGGCAAAATGGAAGTATGAAAGGCCTGCGCGCACGGGGTGACTACACCGTGGATCTCTCTTGGAAGGACGGCAAGCTGGCCGAGGCTACCATCACCGCCGGGCCTAACTGCACAGGGCAAACAAAAGTCGTCTGCCAGGGCAAGTCCAAGCAAGTCACTATCAAAGCCGGCGAAAGCCTGACCCTGACAGCGGACCATTTTTAACTCATCCCATGACTATATACCATAATACCGCCCTGAGCTCAGGGCTAAGACTGCTACTCCTGTTTGCTCTTCCCCTGACAAGTCAGGCCAATGACACTGAAAATCTAGCCACCGAGCGCCCCAACACCCTCTGGTATGACGAGCCGGCCAAGGATTGGGAAAAGCATGCCCTGCCCATCGGCAACGGACGCTTGGGGGGCATGGTGTTTGGCGGAGTCTCTAACGAGCGTATCCAGTTCAACGAGGACAGCCTCTGGATTGGCGATGAATTAGACACTGGAGCCTATCAGGCTTTTGGTGATCTCTACTTCAGCTTACATGAGGACGCCATCACTAACTCTGAACAAAAAAACTACCGACGCGAGCTCGACATCAATCGGGCCGTGCACACGACCAGCTATCACCTCGATGGGGTGAACTACAAGCGAGAGTACTTTGCCAGCCACCCAGCCCAGGTCATGGTGTTTCAATTCACCGCGGACAAGCCCGGCGCCTACTCAGGAAAGATCGACCTGACCGACGCCCACAAAGCGGTGATTAAAGCAGTTGGCAACAAGCTGATCTCCAAGGGATCACTCAAGGGCTATCAGTTCGAGGGTAACCGGAGCAAGCACAAGAAAGATTACAGCATCAATCTGGATTACGAAGCCCAGGTTCAGGTGCTGCACCAAGGTGGATCACTGACCACCGAGGGAAACAGCCTGGTTTTCAAGGACTGTGATTCGCTCACCGTTCTGCTGGCCGCGGATACCAATTATCTCAACCAGCGTGACCAAGGCTGGATGAAAGCTCACCCGCACGAGGAGCTTAACGCTCAGCTGGCGGCAGCTTCCGCAAAGCCCTACTCATCACTGCTAAATGAGCACATCAAGGATTACCAGTCCCTGTTCAATCGCCTCAAAATCGAGCTAGGGAGCTCATCTGCGCATAGTGGCCAGATGACTACCGACCAGCGGCTCGATGCCTACCGCAGAGCCAAATTAAAAACATCGTCCAAGGTCCTTTATGATCAACAAAAAGAGCCCGACACCACAGCAGGCACTGCCGACTACGACCTTGAAGAACTCCTCTTCCAGTACGCGCGCTACTTGATGATCGCCAGCTCCCGCCCGGGCGGGCTCCCCGCCAACCTGCAGGGACTATGGAACGACAAGAACAGTCCACCATGGCGCTCTGACTACCACACCGATGTTAACGTCCAGATGAACTACTGGTTTGTTGACCGAGCCAATCTCTCCGAGTGCTTCACACCCCTTTCAGAGTGGCTGTACTCCATCGTCGAAGTCAAAAAGGAAAAGACCAACAAGAACTTCAAGGTGCGCGGCTGGGCACTGCGTTCAGAGAACGGCATCTTCGGTGGTGACAGCTACATCTACGTTCCCGGTGACGCCGCCTGGCTGATGCAAAACATCTGGGACCACTACGCCTTCACCCGGGACCGAGACTATCTGGAAAACCGCGCCTACCCCCTGCTCAAAAGCCTCTGTGAATACTGGGAAGACTCCCTCATCGAGTGGCCTAACGGCAAACTCGTCAGCCCCGCGAGCATCTCACCTGAGCACGGCCCGAAGGTCGAAGGCAACTCCTATGAGCAACAGCTCGTCCACAACCTCTTCGGCAACTTCATCGAAGCCTCGGAAACCCTCGGCCGCGATGAGGAGTTTCGCAAAAAAATCCAATCCATGCGGGAGCGCTTGCTAGGACCCCAAATCGGCAAATGGGGCCAGCTCCAGGAATGGGCCAAAGACATGGATGACCCGAATAACAAGCACCGCCACCTCTCCCACCTGATCGCCGTTCACCCCGGACAACAGATCTCCCCGCTTACCACTCCGAAACTTGCCGAGGCCGCCAAGGTATCGATGAACGCCCGGGGAGACGGGGCCACAGGCTGGAGCAAGGCGTGGAAAATCAATATTTGGGCACGTCTCCAGGATGGCAACCGCGCTTACAAACTGCTCAATGAGCAAGTCAAAAGCAAGTACCACCCCAACCTACTCAGCTTCCACCCACCGTTCCAGATCGATGGCAACTTCGGCTACGCTTCCGGAGTTTGCGAGATGCTGCTGCAGAGCCACACGGGGGTGATTGATCTTCTGCCCGCACTGCCCGATGCTTGGCAGAATGGTCAGATCAAGGGACTCAAGGCACACGGAGACTTCATCGTGGATATCTCATGGAAAAACGGCAAACTAGCCTCTACCACCATCTATGCCGGAGAAAAGATCAAAGGCCATTCTCACGACCTTGTCTACCTTGGCAAAACCAAAAATATCTCCATCAAACCGGGTCAGAGCCTGACTCTCACCTCTGCAGATTTCTAATCAATTCCATGTCTCTGCTCCGCCACACTTTTCTGTGCTCTGCGCTTGCCCTTGTTGTATTTCCAATCACAGGCTACGCCAATAAGGTTGAAAAGAATGTTACTCAGCGCCCTAACATCCTCTGGCTGGTCAGTGAGGACAACAGCACCTATTGGGTATCCTGCTACGGCAGCCCCAACGCCAAAACGCCCAATATCGACCAGCTCGCTGCCGAGGGTTTCCGCTACACCCACTGCTATGACAACTCCGCAGTCTGCGCGCCCACCCGCAACACATGGCTGACCGGGATTCACTGCATTTCCACCGGCAACCAGCCGATGCGCAGCTTCTACGAGATCCCCGCTGAAGTTCTCGATCACACCTACATCGATCAGCTCATGGCTGCGGGTTATCAGGTATCTGCCAAATACAAGCAGGACTTTAACTTCGAGCAACGTCATTGGAAAAAGCTCAAAGGCAACCTCAAACAGGATTGGGGCAAGATTCCCGGTAGCAAACCCTTCTTTATTGTGCGCAACTACGCGGAAAGTCATGAGAGCCGTGCCTTCCCGGATAAGAAAAAGCCCGTCAAGACCGATCCCGCCTCGATGACCCTGCATGCCTATCACCCGGACCTACCGGCTATCCGCCAAAGCTACGCCCGCTACACCGATGCCGTTGCCAACATGGACAAGCGCATCGGTGAAAACATCGCCTGGCTAAAGAAAACCGGTCAGTATGAAAACACCATTATCATCTACTGCTCCGACCATGGTGGGGTCATGCCACGCTCTAAACGATTCATGTATAACTCTGGCACCCACTGCCCGCTTGTCATCCGCATTCCGGAGAAATACAAACACCTCTGGCCCGCTGAAAAACCCGGCAGCACGGTGGATCGTCTGGTGTCATTCGTCGACATGCCCAAGACTTGGCTGGCACTCACCGGAGCCGAGATTCCCGAGACCTACCAGGGCACGATCTTTCTCGGGCCGGACACCGAGCCTGAGCCAGATCACCACTTCGCCTACCGCGGCCGCGCCGATGAAGCTCTGGACATGGCACGCGCTATCCGCGACAAGCATCATACCTACATCAAAAACTACTACCCCTACATTCCCAACGGCCAGCACCTTACCTACCAGTGGCGCATCCTCGCCACCCAAGCCTGGGAGAAGCATTTCAAGGAAGGTAAAACCAACCCGGTTCAGAGCCGCTATTTCCTACCGCGCGAGACCGAGCAATTCTTCGATGACAAGGCGGACTGGGCCAACATCAACAACCTCATCGACCAGACTCAGCACCAGCAGAAAGTCGCCAGCTTAAAACAAGCGCTGCGCCAGCAGCAGACCCAATACTTCGACAGCGGCTTACTCCCCGAGGACATGCGCAACCGCCGCGCCGCCAAGCATGGCATTACCCTCTACCAACTTGTCCGTGACCCTAAACTTTATCCCCTAGCACAGTATCTGGATGCTGCCGACCTCGCCCTTGGAGCGAACCCAGAGAACCTCCCCGCATTTGTAAAAAACCTATCTAACTCAGATGAAGGCATGCGCTGGTGGGCGATCAACGGGCTCAAAAACCTCGGCCCCAAAGCCAAGTCCGCACAAAAAGAAATCCTCCACGCCGCCCACAATGACACCACCCAAGAAGTCCGCATCCTAGCCGCATGGATCCTACACGACTTCGGCCAGGTGGACGCCTACCGCCAAGTCATCGACGACATCAAAAAAGCCGGCATTCAAACCAAGTCTCACTACGAGACCACCATTAAGCTGGTCGATTCAAAATCCTAAACATGTTCACATTGAACGCATAAATAACAGATCTGAGGCATTATACGTGTCATCTGCTCTGAGGATCACTCAATCTGCACCAGCCTGCCATAGAAAGAAGAACACAGCGCAAAGGTAAATCCACAGCATCGTAAACACAATGTGGGCCACGGTTTCGAACAGACGGCCTCGCCACAGCTTTGGAGAATACCAAAAGAATTGGATACACAACCTCAGGAACCAGAAAACAAACAATCCAAGCGCTACTTTCCTCCCCAAGCTGCTACCTATTTCCTCAGGACTTATCACAAGGCATAATAGCCCCATCAAGAATACCACCAAGGCAATGAAGAAGGTATGCACTTGCATCATCTGTCGGTTGACAAGCTCCAGCTCGGCCAACTCCTTTTTCCAGTTAAAGTATCTCGGAAAGCTTACATGAATAAGCGCGAGGACAACCAGTAGCCAGCCAATGATTTTAAGGTGTAATTCCATCATTTTTTTCTAGGACAAAAATTGAAATAAAAGGGGTGTGTTTTATCGCATTGCGAAGCCGCATTCCCGAAGATTTGAATGTCCGCAGCCAGTCGCCGCGAGACAAAAAATGAAGGAAACCAACGTTGTAGGCGATGAAGTTTGGGACGTCCCTGATGTGCTCCACGACGATCACCTGACCTTGGTTTCGGAGCACCCGGTTGATTTCCTTGAAAAAATTAATCCTCTCTGAGGCATCCCTGACTTCGTGTGCAGCAAAAATAAGAAACACCTTATCCACGGAATGATCGGCTAAGGGTATTTTGCTTAAATCTATTTCCAGCGCATCGCTTGACAAGGGGTATGCTTTCTTTGCCCTCTGGATGGATATTTCTTTTTCTCCTAGTGAGTGGTAAAAATCCATCACGTGGTGGGTTGCGCTACTGTATCTTGATTTCAACAGCCCACTCGTCTCGTCAAAACCCGCACTCAGACTAAGGATGACATCAGCCCTCTTGTCATCTTCACCATCCAGCCA
>ERZ1047472.3584-NODE-3584-length-10174-cov-5.482656_pt1 | contig 10174 bp, 8 predicted proteins | sample MGYA00383095_ERZ1047472 | MGnify/ENA primary metagenome ERZ1047472 (study PRJEB29581, sample SAMEA5548365) | metagenome | biome: marine; feature: coastal; material: water | depth 1 m | study: Short-term variability in the microbial, nano- and picoplankton...
CAGCGAGATACTCAGCCTTCGCGGCGGCATACTGAGCATCATTCCTCACAGCTTCACGATAAATCTCCATCAGATCAACGGCCTGAGCGAAGCTAGAAAACATCAAAAATAACAAAGTAACTACACGAATCATTTCAAAACTGTCCCTATTTTTTTGGATATACGAAAAAAGGTTACGGTTGACAATATACCTTTAAACCTCACGATTTGCTCCCAACCTATCAGTAATTGGACATTTCAGAGGATCTTATTGTGTTCTCCAGCAGCATTGTGATGGTCATAGGACCCACCCCACCGGGCACTGGCGTTAGAAACCCGGCAACAGTCAGGGCGGACTGATAGTCCACATCACCCACGAGGGATCCGTTTTCAAGACGATTGATTCCGACATCAATAACAGCGGCACCTTTCTTAATCATCGATGCCTCTAACATGTTGGGTTTTCCCACAGCGACCACAACGATGTCTGCCTGCCTTGTAAACATGCTCAAATCTGCCGTCTTGGAAGTACAAATCGATACAGTAGCACCTTTTTCCAGCAACATTAAGGCCATAGGCTTTCCGACAATGTTACTTCGTCCAATCACAACCGCATGTTGACCTTCGATTGGGATGCCATAGAAGTCCAGGAGCATCATGATGCCGTGGGGGGTGCATGGGTAAAACTTAGCATTGCCAGTAACCATAGCTCCCACATTGACTTTATGAAACCCATCGACGTCCTTTTCAGGAGATATTGTTTCTAATATTTTATTTTCATTTATATGCGCGGGGAGCGGAAGTTGTACCAAAATACCATTAACGGTTGGGTCATTATTCAATTGGACTAGGTTCTCCAAGACCACTCGCTCCGGCACATCCACTGGCAATCGGATTTCAGTGGATTGAATCCCAATCGAATCACAAGCTGCGACTTTGTTGCGCACATAAACCTGTGAGGCTGCATTTTCCCCTATTAAAATAACCGCGAGTCCGGGTTTAACTCCGCAATCTAACATAGCATCAACTCTGCATTTCATTTTATCTCTTAGGACCTGAGATACCAACTTACCATCTACCAGTACTGCGCTCATTTTCTACCTACCCAACTCGATCATCTTAAATACTTGCATCTACCACAAGCGCCTTAAACCCTCAGTCATCAAGACATGTATCCACTATCTCAATATCCGCTAGCGTCGAGTAGTATACAGGGCCTCGCCCCATATCTGCCTCTTCTTGACTAGTAAGCGCATTTATATTGAATCCATTTTTCATTTTGGAGCCTTGTAACTGCTTGGGCGCGCCAACGACGCCCTCTCTCAGCCCATTCACAATGTGTGCATGACCAAAAACCTCTCCTCGATTGTTGAATAATCGACATAGATCTCCGTCCGTTATAGCTCGTTTTGCGGCGTCTGATGGGTTCAACTCAAAAGTTGGGCGTGACAACATATTTTGCAAATGTTCAACATGTTGGAAAGTAGATCCTATGAAATAATGAGTTGCCCCGCTGACAACCTGCAAAGGATACGGGCTTGATGAATTGACACTCGAGAGCCCCTCCTTCTCTGGAACATGTCCGGGCATAGGGTCGAGCCCAAGATCGGCCATTTTTTGCGAATAAATCTCAATTTTTCCAGAGGGGGTTGGCCAGACTCCCGAATTTATACCCTTCCGTCTCGGGGAATCAACGGCGCCTCTTAACCAACCATTTTTTATAAGTAAATCTAACGTGACTCCTTCGAAAAGCGGATTAAATTCCGGATCAATGATCTCTTCGATCATTTCTTCATCAGTCTGCTCGAAGCACTCCTCGGTGTACCCCATTTTTTTTGCAAGTCGACGAAATAACTCACTATTGTCCAGGCTTTCACCTATTTTTTCGATGGCAGGAAAAGATAAGCCGTAATAGTAGGCTCCATATCCAGCCAGCAAGTCCATTCGCTCAAGAGCCGTATCGGCTGGCAACAAGATATCTGCGTAGGAGGTAGAGTCCGTGTAAAACGTATCATGCACAACGGTAAACAAATCAGGTCTCGATAGTCCTTGCCTTGCGGCCTTTGTATCCGGTACGCAGTTAGCTGGGTCCGCGTTCCAAACAAATAACGCCTTAACTTCGGGAGCAGCATTAGTGAGAGCATCGCCCAGCTGAATCATATTAAAATTTCTAGGTTTCCGACCCCTCAGTAATTCAGATCGATAGAATTTACTTTCGTCAAAAACCCGTAATTCTCCGCCAGTTGAAACGCAAACTCCGCCATCGCCTCCAGCAGCCCCAGTGACCGTTGGAAGCAATTTAATTGCTCTCATCATAGACCCACCGTTCTCGTGCCTTTGAATGCCCCAGTTACAACGTATAAAAGACTGTTTGGTAGATGCGTATAGTTCAGCCAGCTTCAATATATCCGACTCCTTCAAACCAGTAATTTTGGCAACGCGTGATAAACCATAGTCGGGTAACCGCTCTCGGAGAAAACGACTCCACCCTTCCGTGTTTTGATCAAGAAACTCTTGATCGTGCAACTGCTTTTCGACAATGATTTTCATCATACCTAACGCCAGCGCGGCATCTGTGCCAGGTTTCGGGGTTATGTGCCAATCAGCAAACTCTGTCGTACGTGTGACTCTGGGGTCAATCGCTATAATTTGAGCTCCGTTTTTTCGCGCTTGCTCCAAAAAAGGAACTGCATGAACGCCCGTGCTGATGATGTTGGTACCCCAAAGAAGAATGACCTTCATTTGAGGAAGATTTTCAATATTTGCATCGCCGACCCGGCCAAAAGTATATTGCTCAGCTGCAGCACCGGCCGCGGTGCAAATTGTCCGTTCTAACTGGCACGCCCCCATGCGATTAAAAAAACGTTGTCCCATGCCGAGGAATCCAGCCATCCCCATCGTGCCCGAATAAGAAAATGGTAGCACTGATTCAGGACCATTCGTTTCGATGATACGCTTTAATCGTGTCGACACTTCGTCCAAAGCCTCGTCCCATGTGATCCGCTCCCACTTTGCACCAGCCCCTTTGGGGCCGATTCTTCTTTGTGGATAAAGAACTCTGCGATCGCTGTAAACATAGTCAAGATAGCTATTAACCTTCCCACACAAGAAGCCTCTCGTCACAGGGTGCGTCTTATCTCCCTCAACCTTAACAGCGCGACCAGTACTCTGGTCAACGGATACAGTCATCGAGCACCCATCCGGGCAGTCATGCGGACAAGAAACATGCACTTTTTTAATATCGCCGCTCTCCAAAGTCAGCTTCTCCATAACCACTTCTCCAGGCAAAGTTGGATACGTTGCTTTTTGAACGAACCCAAGGTCGTATTTGTCACTACAATATGATGAATTAAATTCTACCAAATACGGTTGTACTGCGGTAAGCCATTTTTGCTTAAAATTAACTTTTCTGAACCATCTAAAACAGAATCCAAAACAAGGCTAAATATAGTGCTAGAACATAAGACGGTATCAATCAAAAAGCTACATCACCTAGCCATGCGCTGCCAAGACACGGAGCAAACACGGCACTTTTATGAAGATTTTTTAGGCTTACCACTGGTTCACGCCATCAACATTACCGAAACCAAAACGGGACGAGCCACGAACACCTTGCATACCTTCTTCCAGCTGAATGACCAATCTCACATAGCTTTTTTTGAGAATCCTGAAAAACCGTTCATTTTTAAAAAGCAACACGACTTTGACCTTCATGTTGCACTTGAGGTCGAGGAACAAGTCATGCTTAGTCTTTTCGAAAAAGCAAAAAAGCAAAAAATAGAAGCTCGCGGAATAAGTGATCATGATTTCATACACTCTGTTTATTTCAGAGATCCAAATGGCTATGTCGTAGAGCTTTCTACGAAGCAACCTCAACATGACGAAACCCTGGATCCACGAAAGAATGATGCTCGTGAAATACTTAGTTCTTGGCAAAAAACTAAAAATAGATAGTTATTACATTAGGAGGAATAGCAAAGATGAAATTCGATCAAATTTTGTATCAAGTGGAAGATGGTGTAGCGACGATAACGTTAAACCAACCAGAGTCACTGAACAGCTTCACGACCAGCATGCTCAACGAACTCAGCGAAGCGCTTAAAAATGCAAATACAGACAAGTTAGTTCGCGTAATAGTTTTAACGGGTTCTGGTAGAGGTTTCTGTGCAGGACAAAACTTAAAAGAACGACAACGATCGGCAGATCAACCAAAAACTGATATTGGCGATTCGTTAAAGAAACGTTATGTGCCGATTGTCAGCGCGATCCGCAATGCGTGCAAACCAGTCATAGGCGCCGTTAACGGGATCGCGGCCGGAGCGGGTGCAAACGTTGCTTTATCTTGCGACTTAGTCTTAGCTAAGGAGTCAGCAAAATTCCTTCAAGCATTCACGCGCATTGGACTAATGCCAGACGCCGGAGGAACATTTTTTCTAACGAGAGCTGCCGGTCGCCAAAGAGCCATGGGTATGTCCTTACTCGCTCAGCCCATTACCTCCCGCCAAGCCGAATCCTGGGGATTAATTTGGAAAGCCGTTCCTGATGAAGAATTTGAAAACGAAGTCGCCCAGGTTGCCAAACATCTGGCAAATGGTCCTACCTTAGCTTTCGCGAAGACAAAACAAGCCATTATTGCCGCAGAAAAAAATGACTTCGATTCTGCAATTGAATTGGAGTGTGAACTGCAAAGTGGGTTGGGATTCAGCAAAGATTATGAAGAAGGTGTCAATGCGTTTTGGGAAAAAAGACCACCAGCCTTCAGCGGTACTTAGCGGAACCAAATGCAGACACCTTCTGAGAGACGTAATTAATGCTATCCAAAAACAAAAGCCTCATCTTCGTTTTAGTCTCTAGCGCGGCTATCCTGCTGTCAGGTTGCAGTGCATTGCAACCGTCTTTCGAAGAGTCAACGCTCGACTTGCCCGAGAGTTGGGCGAACTTGGAAAATGACAACCTGTACATAGTCAACACGACGGACATAGCACGTCTTCAATGGTGGGAAATGTTCAATGATTCCAATCTCTCTTCGCTTATAAAATCTGGACTGAAGGCTAACCCTGATTTTACGATCGCAAAAATCAGAATCATCCAAGCTCAAGAACAATTAATATCGGTAGGTGCCGACAAAAACCCAAGCGTGGATGCAAATTTAAGGTCCAGCAAAGCAACCAGTAGTTCCGAGACTAGTTTAGGCCGCACGAGCACCGTTATGAATACTCAATTCCAGACCAGTTGGGAATTTGACATCTTCGGAAAGTTCGATAGAACCATAGAGGCTTCAAAGGCTAATCTTCAGAAGAAAATTGCGGCTAGTCACGGAGTGAAAGTAAGGCTAATTGCGGACATCGTTGAGTCTTACATCACATTTAGATCGGTTCAGGAAGACTTGAAGTTAAACATCGAAGCAGCTAAATATCTTACGGATTTCCTGAAGCTCTCATCGCTAGAATCACGAGTTGGAATCAGCTCTCAAGAAGAGGTTTTCTTAGCGCGATCTCGTCTTTTGAACACGAAGACCACGATCACTGGAAAAACGAGTGACCTAAAAGAGCTAGGGATGACGATTGATTTATTGATAGGGAACAGCGCTGGAGATACATTCGACACACTGATGGATTCAAAAAACTCATTGAAATCCCCGTCAAATATCGCGATATCAATTCCCGGAGAAACCATTCTACAAAGACCAGACATTCAGGAAGCTCTTTTTGCCTTACAAGAGGAGACGGCAAAAGTTGGAGTCGCCGAAGCACAGCGCTACCCCAGCTTTTCATTTACTGGGTCATTAGGGTTAGAGGCCCTTACAATTAACGCTTTAGGAAGTTCGAGCGCTAACTTCTCATCGATTCAAGCTAATCTCCTAGCACCCATTTTTAATTCCGGGGGGCTCACTGCAAACGTAAACGCACAAGTTGCAACCCGAGATGCAGCGTTAGAATCATATAAAAATGTGATCTCCAATGGATTGATGGAAACAGAACAAGCGTTAGTCAAGTTGTTATCGATCAAAGATCAGTTAAGCGACATCAGTAGATCCGTTAAGGCAGGGGGAAAACATTTAGAATTAACGCAGTATAAGTATCAAAGTGGCTTAGTCAGCCATAGAGACGTTCTAGATTCACTGAACGAATTGAATTCTTTGAAGACGAAACAGTCTCAGATCCAGTTTAGTGAGTTAACCAGCATTACGCAGCTCTATAAAACACTTGGCGGTGGCTGGGCACAAACCGTGAAAAATTAACTACAAGTTGCCCTGAAACAATTTAATATTTACCGATGATGACATCCTCTGAAAAATCACTACAAGACTTACTCGATAACGAAAAAGAGGGGAAATTAATATCGAAAAAAGTCGTCAAATATTTCGTTATTCTCGCTATCGCATTAGGTATCGTCAGTTACTTTTGGCGATCGGAGGAAGATAACAGCTTCGTCTACAAAACCGAAGAAGTAAAGTTAGGTTCATTGACGGTCACTGTCTCCGCGACAGGAAAATTAACGCCTACAAACCAAATTGAGGTCGGTAGTGAGTTATCAGGAATCATCGAATCAGTTTTTGTGGATGAGAACGACGTGGTCGAGTCCGGGCAAGTCCTTGCTCAGCTAGACACTGCTAAACTAAACGATGCAGTGGAAAAATCCCAAGCTGCCCTGATAGGACAGCAGGCCTCAGTGGCCCAAGCGCTCGCGACTTTGGCTGAGACACGTACGAACCTTTATCGCCTACGCCAACTCTACGAGCTATCCGACGGCGAGATCCCTTCTCAATCTCAAATTGATACCGCTGTTGCAAATTTGCGTCGAGCTCAAGCCGATGAGAAAAGCTCGAACGCGGCAGTGCAGCAAGCTGAGGCCAACCTAAGGTCGGATAAAACGAATTTATCAAAGGCAACTTTAATCTCACCCATAGATGGAGTCGTACTGAAACGCTCGGTTGCATCCGGACAGACAGTGGCTGCATCCTTTCAAGCACCCGTTTTGTTTACGATTGCTGAAGATTTAAGAAAAATGGAATTACATGTTGACGTTGATGAAGCTGACGTCGGCAGCATCGTCAAAGGGCAGAATTCTTACTTCACAGTAGATGCTTGGCCGGACCGACAGTACTCAGCAAGCATTCACAGGGTTAGCTTCGCAGCTGACAATACCGACGATGTAGTCACGTATCCGACCATTCTAGACGTCGTTAATACCGATTTGTCACTCAGACCAGGTATGACTGGCACAGCCGTCATAACTACGTTGAATTTAGAAAATCAAATTTTGGTTCCAAACGCTGTATTTCGAATAAATCTAAGTGCAAATATAGATACGGTAGAGCCGAAAAAAAGTGTATTTGGATTCTTATTTCCCCGATCCAAAAAACCTAAACGCGAAGTCCATACCGAACAAAAAGCAGGACTATCGAAATTATGGGTGCTATCCAAAGACGGCCCCACAGAGATTGCGGTTGAAATTATCGCAACCAATCAAAAATACAGTGCTGTTTTATCCGATCAACTAAAAATCGGATCAAAGGTGATAACCAGTGCGATAAAAGAAGACCTTTAGAGCCTTAAGGGGATAATCGTAATGGCACTCATTGAACTCAAAAATGTAACAAAAACCTACGGCACAGAAGGTGCCACATTTGAAGCGCTCAAAGGCCTAAATTTGCAGATAGAGGACGGGGAGTTTTTAGCACTGATGGGGCCAAGCGGTTCTGGGAAATCAACCACCATGAATATCGCTGCCTGTTTGGATACGCTTACTAGTGGAAGCTATCTTTTCCAAGATATCGCTGTTGAGTCCCTAAACGGATATCAGCGAACACTACTCAGGAGGCATTTTTTAGGATTTATTTTCCAAGGGTTCAATTTACTTGCCAGGAGTTCCGCGCTAGAGAATGTGGAGCTTCCTCTCATTTATCGAGGTGATACGAGGCGCGAGCGACGGCTCGCCGCTGCTGAGGCGCTTGAAAAAGTTGGCCTGTTGAATTGGACACGCCATACCCCCAACGAACTTTCCGGAGGGCAGCAACAACGAGTAGCGATTGCGAGGGCAATTGTTACAAAACCAAAAATCCTGCTAGCTGATGAGCCTACTGGAAATTTAGATTCAGTGACGAGTACAGAAATCATGTCACTGCTCAAGGCACTAAATAGAGATTCAGGTATCACCGTCATTATGGTCACCCATGAACAGGATATGGCCGAGAACGCCTCAAGAGTGGTACATTTTTTAGATGGCCAAATTGTTAATTAAGCGATACTAAATTATGGTCTGGAACTCCCTAATTTTGGCCTTAAACGCCATAAGAAAAAATCTGCTTCGAAGCTTCCTGACTGTTTTAGGAATTATCATCGGTGTTGCTGCTGTGATCACTATGGTAACTATCGGCCGCGGCGCGACAAAGTCGGTTAGTGATCAAATTTCTGATATGGGAACCAACCAATTAATAGTTCGGCCCGGCCAACGTAGAGGTTCGGGCTCAAATGTCGCAAAATTTAAACAAAAAGAAGTCGATTTAATAAAGACTCAAGTTCAAGGCTTAGCTGGGGTAGCACCCTATTCGACGAGCTCTGCAACAGTAATTTTTCAGGCAAGAAACTATGCCACTTTAATCACCGGGACGACTAACGACTTTTTTAACGTCGGTAACTGGGAATTACAAGCGGGAAGGGAATTTCACGACAGTGAGCTAAAATCGGGTAAGGCATCTTGTATCCTGGGCACCACGGTGAAGAGCAATCTATTTGGCGAGAAAGACCCTCTAGGCGAAAGAATTCGCATCAAACAATTTACATGTGAAGTTATAGGGGTCCTAACTTCAAAAGGACAATCAACCTGGGGAACTGATCAAGACGATAAGGTCGTCATGCCCCTGAAAACTCTACACAGACGTTTGTTGGGAAATGTTGAAATTGAACGACTGGCAGTTGAAGTTGAGGACAGCGCGAACATAACCAACGCGCAAAACGAAATAACAGAGCTATTAAGGACTGCTCGGCGCTTACCGGATAACGTAGAAAATGATTTCAGAGTTCTAGACATGCGCCAAGTCATTAAAACCTTGACGGGTACGACGCGAGTATTGACCATGCTTTTAAGTGCGGTGGCCGCAGTGAGTCTACTTGTAGGGGGCATAGGCATCATGAACATAATGTTAGTGTCTGTAACAGAACGTACTAAGGAAATTGGCATTCGATTAGCAGTCGGAGCTTTGGAAAAGCACGTGTTATTACAGTTTCTAATTGAATCGGTAGTGCTGTCTAGTATTGGGGGAGTTCTCGGATTAATTCTTGCCACCGCTTTGTCGATATTAGGTTCAAGCCTGATGGGTGTTCCGTTCATTTTCGACCTGAAAATAAATATCATTGCGTTTTTGTTCGCGGCTTCGATTGGCATTTTATTTGGATTTGTACCGGCAAAGCGAGCAGCGAAGCTAAACCCGATTGACGCTCTTCGCCATGAATAGTCGTATAGTTGTAATGAATATAAAAACTAAATCTCAGGGACATCGTCATGTTAACAGTTGGAGTCGTTGGTGCAGGAACTATGGGGAGCGGTATAGCGCAGGTCGCAATTGCCGCAGGTGAAAACGTAAAACTCTTCGACCCTTTTCCAGAGACCATTGAACGCGGTCGGAGCATGATCGATGAAAATCTTAATTTTTTAGTCAGTAAAGGAAAATTGACAGCGGAGGAGTCAACACAGACTCTTGCTAGGTTAGAGGTGGTAGATTCAATCGAGGACTTAGTGGGCTGTGATTTGGTTATCGAAGCCATTATCGAAAATGAATCAATAAAAAAAGAGCTATTTCGCAACCTAGAAACCATTATCTCGTCGGACGCCATTCTAGCGACAAATACCTCTTCGATTTCCATAACAGCACTGTCCAACGAGCTAAATCACCCTGAGAGATTAGTCGGTATGCATTTTTTTAACCCAGCACCTCGGATGAAGCTTGTTGAAGTTATACGAGGGCTTAGAACATCCGAAAAATCAATTGACGACATCGTCGAATTATCGAAACGTTGGGGCAAGGAGCCTGTGACAGCTAATTCAACGCCAGGTTTTATTGTCAACCGAGTAGCACGGCCATTCTACGGCGAAGCGCTGAGAGTTCTAATGGAAAAAGGAATTGATCATTCAAGCTTGGACCGAGTAGTAAGGGAATGTGGTGGATTCCCGCTGGGCCCTTGTCAACTGATGG
>ERZ1047472.3588-NODE-3588-length-10172-cov-4.219729_pt1 | contig 10172 bp, 10 predicted proteins | sample MGYA00383095_ERZ1047472 | MGnify/ENA primary metagenome ERZ1047472 (study PRJEB29581, sample SAMEA5548365) | metagenome | biome: marine; feature: coastal; material: water | depth 1 m | study: Short-term variability in the microbial, nano- and picoplankton...
TTTAATATTGGGCCAAGAATAAATGCTGCTGGAAGAATGGATGATGCTAAGAATGCAGTTCGACTACTGATTGCGGAATCTGAACAAACTGCTTCAGAATTTGCAGATGAACTACAGAAGCATAATTCAGAACGTAAGCTTGTTGATCAGAAAATTACTGCAGATTTTCAAGAGATTGTAGCAAAGCATCCGCAGCTACTTGAGAGAAAAACACATGTTTTTTTTAAAGAAGACTGGCATAAAGGAGTTGTTGGTATAGCTGCAAGTAGAGCTATAGAACTTTATCATCGCCCTACAATTATTCTTACGAAAAGCGGGGAGGGAATGTTAGCAGGGAGTGCCAGAAGTGTAAAGGGTTTTGATGTGCATGCTGCATTAGAAAAGTGTAGTGAATTTTTAGAGCAATTTGGTGGTCACATGTATGCCGCCGGTATGCTTCTCAAAGAGGAGAATTTAGATGACTTCAGACAAGCATTCGAAGAAGTAGGAGAGGGAATGCTCACTGAGGAAATGCTTACACCAAAAGTGTTTTATGACGAAGAGATAGATGTGAATGCAGTGGATTATAAGTTGCTTGGTATCCTGCAGCGTATGAAACCTTTCGGGCCATCTAATATGACTCCAGTATTTTATGCAAAAGGATTAAAGGATAATGGTACCGGAAAAATTATCGGTAAAACGGAGGAGCATATACGCTTGAATCTAAAACGAGAAACTGATGATTTACCAGCTGTAGGTTTTGGTTTAGCCTCTAAACTGGACGACATAAAAAAAGCAGACTCTTTTGAAGCCTGCTTTCAAGTCAATGAAAATTTTTTCAGAGGTAATCGAAGTATTCAGCTTATGCTGCAAGATGTTCGAACTACCAACGGTGTTTGATATGACGTCTCTTTGTCAAAGCAAAATCAAAAGAGATATGCCCTACAGCTGCAAGATTATTAGCAGACCCTAGCTTTTCGTCTTTATAAATATCGTTTAAACCATAGTTTAGTCTACCACCGATATTCATTTTATTCATATTCTCAAATTCGTAGCTTAAACCAAGACCTACCGTAACTCCATAATCAATGTCTTTTGTAGATTGATTAGCTTCAGCTACTGGTTCTTCAGTGCCTTCCCATACTGCCACTATAGAAGGGTTGATCCAAGGGGTTTGACTTAAAGCATAGGCGAAATATGGTCCACCTTCTACATAGAAGCTGGTTTTGGAATCATACATTCTGTAAGGTACTAACTCCTCTCTTTCTAGTAGCCAATTGAAATGAGCAGTAATAGGTATTTGAATATAAGTTGCTGAACTTGCGAAGTATATTGTATTTCCAGCAGCATCTAAATTTCCAGTAGAGAATTCATTGCTTCTTGTGTCTAGAAGAATATCTCCTTCCAAAATCATAAAGTTAGTCATTTGATGCTTGTACCCGATACCACTATTTATAGCTAGTCCAGGATTTATATCCATATCACTACTGTACGTTGCGAGTCCACCACCACCTTTTACTGTAAGCCAGTATTGTGCATTTGCAAAAAAGGGTAAACACAAGGCTACCATTACCACAAAAAGTCCTTTCTTCATCATCGATTATTTATAATTCGACAAATATAGTGGAAAACGAATATTAGTTAATCAATAGTATAGTACTTTTGAGCAGACGATGCGACTAAGGGCAGAAAATCTCGTAAAACAGTACAAAAAACGGAAGGTGGTAAACGATATGTCACTGGAAGTAGAGCAAGGAGAAATTGTTGGATTATTAGGCCCGAACGGAGCTGGAAAGACAACAACATTCTATATGGTTGTTGGTTTGGTACAACCCAATCAAGGCAGAGTGTTTTTAGATGATGAAGATATTACTGGTAAAGCTATGTACCAACGAGCAAAAAAAGGTGTTGGTTATCTACCACAGGAAGCGTCAGTTTTCAGAGATTTAACTGTTGAAGATAATATCAAAGCTGTACTGGAAATGACGAATAAGTCAAAAGATGAGCAGCAAGCAAAAACTGAATCCCTAATTGCTGAATTTGGCCTCGAAAAGGTTAGAAATAATCTGGGTAAGGTGCTTAGTGGTGGTGAGCGAAGACGTACAGAGATAGCTAGGGCACTGGCTGTAGATCCTAAATTTATTTTGCTTGATGAACCTTTTGCAGGAGTAGATCCTATTGCTGTGGAAGACATACAGTTCATAGTTAAAAAGCTAGTAGAGAAAAATATCGGAGTACTTATTACCGATCACGATGTCAATGCTACGCTCAATCTGGTAGACAGAGCATACCTGCTCTTTGAGGGACGATTACTTAAAAAAGGAACTGCTCAAGAACTCGCCGATGATGAAATGGTGCGAAATGTTTACCTAGGTAAAAACTTTGAGTTAAGACCACAGGATTTTAACGGGAAGTAAATTGTAACTAAGTTATTCACCTCCCAAAGTACTCCTTCACCTTTTGTTGGTAGTAAGGCTGCAGCTCAGGGGTTACCGTACGAAGTAATTCTGTTTCTTTTCGTTTTTCTTCCAGATACTTTTGAATACTAGGTGGTATGGGTCGGTCAATCTCTTTGCCTTCATTGCTCGAGCGTTTATTGTCTTGCTCCTGCTCTTTTTGAGCACGTTCGTGTTCCGATAGTTTGATTTCTATCTGGTTCAGTTTTTTGAAGGTTTGATTATTGAGTCTCTTGTTGTATAGATCTTCCTCTAGGTCATCCATCATGTCTTGAGTCTTCTTCAAATCACCAAGAGTTCCGCCTTTTCCTTCTTTGCGTAGAGCATTGTCTAGCTCTTGCATCTTTTTTCGAATAGCGGCTTGTTTTGCAGCCATCTCAGCGAAGTCTTTACTGCTTGGTTTACCATCTCCTTTTTTCTGACCATCTTGAAGTTGTTTCATCTGGTCGGCAAGCTCCTTCTGCATTTTTTTAATAGCAGCAGGATTTGGTTTGCCGTTCTGTGGCTTTCCTTGGCCTTGTCCACCAGGGTTTTTACAGCTTCCTTTACTAGGCTTGTTTTGCTTCATTTGCTCCTGCATTTTCTTCAGAGATTCAGCCAACATCAGAGCTAGGTTGTTATATCCCGTCATAGCGTACTGCTGATAAACCACCGCATTGTTAGTACGGCGTTCGCCTAGTTGAACAAGTGACTTATCTAGGTTGTCATTTACACGAGCAACTTCATCATTTACAAATGACTTTATTTCTAAGTTTCGCTTACTTAGAGCAAGTAGTGAATCCTCTACCATTTTAGTCTCGTCCTTGATCTTACGTTGACGTTGGCGAAGTTCTACATACTTTGGGCTGTATTTTCTATTTTGTTTGAATCCGTTTAACACGTTTTCTTGATCGAACGAAAGCTGAACTAGATTCTCTAATATTTGTCGAAGATTGTTGTAGTCTTCTTCTTGCCGCTCTTCCTGAGAATCTTGTATCTCTTGCTGCAACTGGTCAGCCATATCTTGCATTTCTTCTGCAGCATCTTCCATTTGTTCTCCAGCATCTTGATTTTTGCCTTTTTGCTGCTTCTGGCTTGCGTTGTCCATTTTTTGGTCTACGCTTTCTTGTTTCTCTTTTTGCTCGCTTAGTTTCATTGGAGACTCCAGGGCTTTATTCTTTTTCTGAATGTCTTCCATATTTTTCTTAGCCTTATTAAACTCGTCTTTTAGCTTCTCTTGTTGCTTTTCGAGTTGCTCATTTTTGCCTTTTTCCTTTTTTGTTTTCTCCGCGAGTTCTTGTTGCTTTTTGGCTAGTTCGTTTAGCTTATTGATGGTCTCGTTGAGTTTTTTCTCCAGTTCTAGTTCCTTAAATAATTCGAGCATACGATCCATCTCTTTGCTCATTTCTTTCTCACTAAACTTAAACTCGTCTAAAGCTTTTTGTAGTTCATTCTTTTTGTTCTCTTCTAAAAGTTGTTCTATTTTTTCCATCAACTTTCGAGTTTCATCATCTAGGACTTCGTCCATTAGCTCTTCCAGCTGCTTCTGTTTTTCTAGCATCTGTTCTTCTGCAGGATTAAACTCATTCTCCTTTTGATTTTTTTCCAGATTCTTATTAATGGAATTACGGATTTTTTCTTCTAGTTCTTTTTGTTTGTTGAGTAGATCCTGAATTTTTTTCTTGTCGTTCCAGTCTAAGTTCTTCTTCTCAGTAAGCATCTGTTCTACGCTCTTGATTTCTTTCTCTAAATCTGCAGCATCAGATTGAGCACCAGCTAGACTGTTTTTTATTTCCTTATTTGCTTCTTCTGTTTGTTCTTCTATTTCTTCAAGTGAAGGAGCTCTGTAAGTAATTACATCGGTTTTATTGGGCTTGGCTCCTTTTACCCCGTCATTGTCCCACACAGTGAAAAAATACTCCAACTCATCTTCAGGTTGTACGTTAAGTGGTTCTAGACTCCAATAGTGGTAGAAACTTTGAGAGGTTACGGATGGATCTATGGTAACAGGTAGTTTACCAGACTTTTCTTGATTTTCTGCAACCGAAGACTTTTTGAATCTGTAGTTGAACTGCAATTTAGAAAAACCGTGATCGTCACTTATGTCGCCAAGGAAGTAGAAAACTTTGTTACTTAGACTATCCTTTTTTTGTTCTATTGCTATCTGCGGAAATTCATCTTTCACTACATTGATTTGATAAAACACAGAATCTCCCTCATTCACTTGACTATTCTTAGTGTTTACGTTTACTAATGTAGAAGTCCTGAACCGCTTAGAAAATGAAATGTTCCCATTTTTAGGTTTGAGTATTTTTTTTATCTGGATTGATTACCAACTCACTTACATTTTTTGTGTTAAACTTCCATTCTATTGTGGTTCCTTCGGGTACGCTTAACTCGCCTATATTCCGGATTACTTTATTTGAGATGTTCAGATAGCTTGGGTAAGAAACTTTTGCACTGTAACCAATAAGACTAGGCTTCAAAGCAATGTCGAGCTCATATTGTTTACTAGTAAACCCACCGGATTCAAAATAAATCTGCTCTGTTTTTTGGATATTAGTCAATGTATAATTAAACACACCTATACCCTTGGTTTTCATTTTATATCGACGAGAGCCAATGTGTATGTAAGCATCTCTTGGAATCTTATTTCCTTCTAAATTTAATGGGATTTCTATATTTTGATTTTGAATAGCTTTTTTGTTATCTAAATCTGTAATGAAGTTAAATGGAGCTTCAATTTCAAAGTGCTGATTGAAATTAACAACTCTCTCGCTGCTTTTTTTAAACCCTGGACTAACTACAAGGATAAATAACAATGCTAAAGCTGGGAGCAAAGCATACTTTACGTATTTCAAATTTCCTTGAAAGGGAATTGCCTTAGAAAATGGAATTGGACTAAGCTCGGCTGTGCGTTGATCAATACTGGCAGATAACAAAGAATTTCTCTGTTGACTTGCTTCTTCCTTTAGTTGTAATGTGTTAATTAATTTGTCTTTAACTTCTGGAAAGTGATTACCTATGAGTCTTGATGCTTCCTTGATACCGAAATTTCTATTGATATTTATCAGGCCCAAGATTGGACGGATGATATACCAGATTAAGGTAAAGAGAGCAATTCCAATAAATAGGTAGAATAGTGTGGTTCGAGTTTGGATTCCAAACCTTCCTAAATATTCGAAAAATGTCAAGGTGAAAAATACAACTCCAACCAACGAAAAGGATAGGATTAACCCTTTGAGCAATTGGTTCTGATAGTACTTCTTTATGAAATTCTCTAACTTCTGTATGAGTGTATCTGTCTGCAAAATTTATATCGTGCCGTTATAACGCAAATGTAGCCTATTTGTTGTGTTCAGATGCAGCGTTTAAGGCCTCTTTTAAGGTAACTATTTCTTCATCTATTCTACCCACGATAATACTCTTTTTAATTCCTATTCTCCTTAGGTCTCGTTCAAAAGCTACTGCTTTTTGATAAGAACGAAAACGACCCAATAATAGCTCCGTTTCTTCTTCGTATTTCTCCTGTCGCAGATAAGCTAGGTTTTCATTATAATCATCAAGATTGAATTGTTTGAATTTGCCTAATTGTATTTCAAAAAAAACACCTTTTGGAGTTTCGTAATTCTCTAATAAGATTTCATTAGCTGCTACGAGTTTCAGTATTTCCACCTCCAAAGAGTCTATAGTTTGATTTTGGATTTCGATTTTGTCTCTAGTCTTAATCAACTGTATCTGATTGGATTGAGCTTGTTTAAGCTCCTGTTGTTGTTTTCTCCGATCAAGATAAAGAAAAGTCAATGCTAAAGTAGCTGCTATGAAAAGTATTCCGAAAAGAATGGCTAATGAGAGCCGGGTTCTACTTTTTTTTTCAAGTTCGAGGCTTTTTGATTCTGAACTTTTTTTGTTCTTCACCTCTCCAGCTAGTTTAAATTTTCCTTCAACGTTGGTTTTATCGGAATTCACTTTACTTACATCAATAGTGTGTAAAAATAAGGCCTTGCGTATAATTATAACGTGTTGATTAAGTTATTTTCGTGATGAAAGTCATGAGAATTTTTAAATTATTGATAGTTTTAGCCTTATTCGTGTCAGCATCTGCCCCTGAAGGCGAGGGCCCATCAAAAATCAAGTGGGTTGATTTTAACACAGGTTTTATGCAGGCTCAAGAAGAAGGTAAAATTGCTATAATAGACTGCTATACAGACTGGTGTGGATGGTGTAAGGTGATGGATAAAAAAACATTTACTAACGATACAATCATAAATCGTATCAATGACAATTACATCGCTATCAAGTTTAATCCAGAGAAGCCAGGTAAATATTTAGCAGGTACCGGTGATTCCTTGACGGGAAGACAGCTTCTTTTGGACCTTTCTAATAGCAAACCAAGCGGTTACCCTACCTTCTTTTATTTTGTCCCTCAATCAAAAAAAATGTTTCAGGTGCCAGGCTATAAAGATGTAAATGCACTGAACGAAATTTTGGACAACGTGGAGCGTTATCAAGAGTCTGTACTTTCACAGAAACCTTAGACATTGGGAAGAAATCGTAAGAACAGGCAACAGTTTTATGAAAATGTAGAACTGCTAGCTGCTGGTGGTGAAGGTCATGCCCTTGCCAAGATAGAAGGTAAAGTAATATTCGTCAAATACGGTGCACCTGGGGATGTCGTAGACCTCAAAATAGTTGGTAGGAAAAAGAAATTTAGTTTAGCCAACATCACTAAAATTCATCAAGCATCGACAGATAGAGTAGAACCATTTTGTGAGCATTATGGCACCTGCGGAGGATGTAAATGGCAACACATCGATTATTCTGTTCAGCAGCAACTCAAATACCAATGGGCTAGAGATTGTATGCAGCGTATAGGAAAAATTGAAATACAAGAGACGCTTCCTATAGTAGGTTCCATGGAGCAGCAGTTTTATAGAAATAAGATGGAGTATACTTTTTCTAATAAAAGATGGCTCTATGACCACGAAGATTTAAGAGAATTAGAGCATACGAATGCTTTAGGGTTTCACGCTCCTGGAAGATTTGATAAGGTATTAGCTATAGATAAATGTTGGCTTCAAAATGATGTTGGAAACCAAATCAGAAATTTTGTCTTTCAGTACTGTTTAGAAAATGAATATACGTTTTATGATCTAAGAGAGCATACTGGATTAATGCGAAACTTAATGCTTCGAAATACCAAATCTGGTGATTGGATGGTAAATGTAGTTTTTGCAAAAGAAGAGAAAGAAAGAATAGAAAAATTACTAGCAGCCACCAAAGAGCAGTTCAATCCTAAGGCTCTTAATTATTGTATAAATACAAAGCTGAACGATAGTATTTTTGATCAGGAGTTCATCTCTTACAGTGGGGATTATGAGATTCAAGAAGAGCTTTGTGGTTTAAGGTTTAATATTTCTCCAAAATCTTTTTTTCAAACGAATCCGAAACAAGCTGAAACGCTATATAATGTAGCGTTAGACTTTGCGGAAATTAGCAAGTCTGATGTAGTTTATGATTTGTATTGTGGTACAGGCACAATAACCTGTGTAGCAGCAAACTCCGCGAAAAATGCCATAGGTGTAGAAATAGTGGAAGAAGCGATAGCAGCAGCAAAAGTGAATGCTGAAATAAATAATTTGGATAATGTCAAATTTTTAGCGGGAGATATGAAAGATGTTTTCAATCCCGAATTTTATAAAGAACATGGTGCTCCAGATATTATTATTACTGATCCACCAAGGAGTGGAATGCATCCCAAGGTGGTAGAATATCTAGCAGAAATTGCCTGTCCTAAAATAGTATATGTAAGTTGTAATCCAGCTACTCAGGCCAGAGACCTGGCTATGTTAGATGAGAAATACAAAGTTGTAAAATCTCAAGCAGTAGATATGTTTCCACAGACGCATCACGTTGAGAATGTGGTGTTGTTAGAATTACGATAGATTTTTAACCATCTCGAAATCATCCATTACGTAACCTCCCCCTATATCTGTGACGAGTTCCCTTTTATTTTCAAAACCTAGCGATTCATAGAAGGAAATAGTATTGCTGTTTTGTTTGTTGACAATAAGTCTTAGTGCACTTAGCCGATTTGATTTTGCTTTTTTTTCTGCGAATGATATAAGCTTTTTACCATATCCATTTCCCCGTTGAGAATGATGAATATAGATTTTGCTGATGAATAAGTAATTGCCTTGTGATTTGATGCATAAATATCCGATTGAATTGGAGTTTTTTGCTAAATAGTAGGAGTAGCCATTTTTCATTTGCTCTTTCATTGGCTTAGCAGATTGAAATTTATCGAGCATATATTCAATTTGTGCAGCACCAACTATTGGGATATAGTGATGTTCCCATATCTCTTTTGCCAAACGCTCTAATACTAAAATCTGTTCCTCAGAACTTGGATCTACATCCTCAATTTGTAATTTACTTTCTACCAAAATTGTAACCTAAGGAGACGCTGAGTGGCACGTAAAATCGCTGTCCTTTTCCTTTTTCAAAATGAAGGAACAAGGGGTTAAGGTTTTCTTCAATTCTGATATAGTTGGGAATGTCTGCGTCATTACTTTGAGCTTGAACATTCACGTTACTCCAACCTATGCCAATGTTACCATCAAAATAGAGCTTATCCCCAAGTTTCGTTTGTCCTCCAAGAAGATATGCTATACCTGTACGAATACGCTGATATTCATTGAATTGAATGATTTCAGTTTCTCCTGGGAGAGAAAAATTATCTTTAAAGTATCTGTCTCTTAATGAAAAGTTAGCTAGTCTTCCGTCCATTGCCACTCCCATATAAAAACCCTCTGCAGCTAGGCTAGCTTTATTCTTTCTTCTTTGATAAAACCTGAGTTCTACACCTCCTTCTATTCCATTAGCTACTTCCACATCTTCATTTAGACTATTAAAAGGAACGTAAAGATTGAATTGTATTGTAGGTAAATTATTAGCGTTTTGATTCATTGGAGAAACTTCAAATCCCAAATGGAATTTCTGAACTCCGATACCCATTAAATTAAGAGCATCAAATTTGAGAATTTTGTAATCTCCTTTTTCTACCGGATTATTTGATTCCTGACCAAAGGAAAAAGCATAGATCCCTATAAATAGGAGTATAAAAAGTTTAGATCGTTTCATAATGTCTAGAGTCAAAGTTAATAATTTTATAGCTTGAGTATTATTCATAATGTGAAGATTCTCTAGAGTCGAGTGAAAATGATCCAAAAAGTACACCTTTGCAAACCAATATAGCTGGAATTGAAATAGATATGACAGAACAAATCAATCCAAAGGAACAAGAGATTTTAAGTAATCTAGAGGCAGATATTAGAACCATTAAGAAAGAGCTTGATGAAACAATAAAAGCTATAGTAGATGGCGGATACTCTAAGTTTCCTATACTTCTAGCACACGAGGAGAACATAGCTATAGCACAAAAGGTGATAGATAAAAAGGACTACCACACCCATTTTAATTTTTCGGCTAGTACTATGGAAGAAATGGTAGCCCGTAAAATCATACTGGATGAACGTAAAGCTGATTTTGAACGCAGATTTAAGACTAACGCAGATAAGTTTTGTGTACTCCTAGTGCACCCCGAAAGTATGAAGTTTGTTTTTGCACAACGATAAATCATAAAATATGAAGAGTTTACAGCCCAAAGTTGCTGTTGTTATTTTAAACTACAATACACAGTCGCTTCTTGAACGGTTCCTACCAGGTGTATTAGCTACTAGATATAAGAATAAAGAG
>ERZ1047472.3590-NODE-3590-length-10167-cov-5.010878_pt1 | contig 10167 bp, 9 predicted proteins | sample MGYA00383095_ERZ1047472 | MGnify/ENA primary metagenome ERZ1047472 (study PRJEB29581, sample SAMEA5548365) | metagenome | biome: marine; feature: coastal; material: water | depth 1 m | study: Short-term variability in the microbial, nano- and picoplankton...
TTTAAACTGATTTTCTAAAACTTTTTGGCGGGTTTCTAAAACTTCTCGCGAAGTGATGACATCACTTTGCGGGGAAACATGAGCGCCAATTTGACTGCCTTTTGGTCTTGAAGCAAAATAAGCATCTGATACTTCAGGAGTAACTTTCTGTGCTGTTCCGGATATGATGACTTGCCGTTCTAGATTTGGCCAAAAAAAGGACAAACTTACTTTGGGGTTGGCAAAAAGCGCTTTACTCTTATCGCTGTTGTAATTGGTATAAAAAACAAAGCCATCAGCAGACAGCTCTTTAAGCAACACGATGCGTCCCTTAATTGTTCCAGCATCGTCAATGGTACTTAGCGTCATGGCATTTACTTCCGTAACGCCACCACTTTGTGTTACCTCATCAAACCATTGATTGAATAGATCAATAGGGGAATTGGGAAGTATTGTCTCGTCAAGCACGTTAGCCTCATAGTTTTTACGAAGATGCCCAAAGTCTCTTTCCATTTTATAAATGTACAAAAATGCGTTAGGAAATCACAGCACCATCTGCCGCTAAAATTACATTTGGAAATATAGCTTTTGCTTCATCAACAAATAGCCCTAAATCTTTGTATCTAGATGAGTAGTGGCCTAAAATTAAAAGACCGACTTCGGCTTTTTTAGCAATCTCAGCTGCCTGCTGTGCAGTGCTATGCTTGGTTTGCTCCGCTAGCGCTGCATGTTGATTTAAAAAAGTAGCCTCGTGGTACAGCCAATCCGCTTTGTGAATGATGTCAATTATAGGAGCATGATAGGCCGTGTCACTACAATAAGCGTATTTCTTAACTGGGTGAGGCGCAAAAGTGACCTTTGTGTTTTCAACAATATGTCCATCATTGCTTTCCACATCTTGACCCTGTTGTAATAAACGATATTGGCTTTTATCTATCCCTGCTGCTTGGGCAGCATCTGCATCAATTCTTCTAAGCCCTATTTTTTCTTCAAACAAAAAACCGTTGGTATAAATACGGTGTTTCAGTGGTATAGTGCGTACTATTACATTTTCGTCTTCGTAAACACACTCAGGTTGGTTAGATGACAATTCGTGAAAATGAAGGGGGTAATTCATGTTAGACTTGGACAACTTTAACAATAGAAGCAAGGCTTCCTTGATACCCTTTGGTCCATAGATATGCAAAGGGGCCTCGCGACCCAACAAACGAAAAGAAGATACCAAGCCGGGTAAACCATAAAAATGATCTCCGTGCAAGTGAGAAATAAATATATGCTTGATATGAACAAAAGAAACCTTGGCTTTGCGCAATTGCACTTGTGTGCCCTCGCCGCAGTCAATGAGGAAACGATGCCCCTTAATTTCTAACACTTGGGCAGTGGGATTTTTGTTCTCGTGTGGAGTAGCCGAATGGCAACCCAATATGGTTAGCTTCATTAATAACCTAAATCGCGTTCAATTTCTTCCATCTCAACAATATCAAGTGCTTCTTGTAGTGTTGGTGCCGTAGCTATAACATCGGGTATTTTAGACACAGACATTGTGCCAACAACAACGACAAATGATTTAGATACTTTTTCTTTATTATATATATTGAGCTCAGAAAATTCCAAAACGTGTTTTGATTTTAGGGGTTTGATGGAAGATATATCAATAATAATATTTTGCTGGTGCATGTTTTTATAGTTCCTCTTGACAAGGTTTCTAAAGTCTATGCCTATTGGGTCTGAGTTCTCCCAATAAAAAACAGTAGTATTATTGTGTTGACTAATTTTCATGATTAATTTTTTGCGGCAAGTAAATATAAAACAGCCATTCGGATTGCCACCCCATTTTCCACTTGATCCAAAATAATCGCTTGATTTGAATCAACTACTGCACTTGACAATTCGACACCTCTATTGATTGGCCCCGGATGCATGATGACAATTTCTTTATCTAAAGCATCAAGCATGGGTTTTGTAATACCATAAAAAGCAGCATACTCTCTGTTGGAAGGGAAATAGCTTGCAGACATACGTTCAAATTGCACTCTTAAAACATTGGCTACATCACACCATTTCAAGGCTTTATTCACATCCGTTTCTACCTTAACACCTAAGCTAGTAATATGCTTGGGAATCAATGTTTTTGGGCCGCACACACAAACCTCAGCACCTAATTTTTGTAAGGCAAAAATATTAGACAATGCTACTCTTGAATGAAGAATATCGCCTATGATAACTACTTTTTTTCCCGCAACATCACCAAGGCGTTCATTAATGGAAAAAGTATCGAGTAATGCCTGTGTGGGGTGCTCATGTGCACCATCGCCGGCATTTATGATGGTTGCATCAACGTGTTTTGACAGAAAGCTGGCAGCACCTGGACTGGAGTGACGCATCACTACCATATCAACCTTCATGGATAAAATATTATTTACCGTGTCGATTAAGGTCTCCCCTTTTTTCAAGGAAGACATGGAAGAGGCAAAGTTTATCACATCGGCCGATAATCTTTTTTGTGCCAGTTCAAAAGATAACTTAGTGCGTGTGCTGTTTTCAAAGAAGAGATTGGCTATGGTAATGTCGCGTAATGAAGGAACCTTTTTGATTGGACGATTAATCACTTCTTTAAATTGGGTTGCTGTATCAAAAATAAGCTGGATATCTACCTCTGTGAGATATTTGATGCCCAATAAATGTTTTACGCTTAATTCGCTCATATTATTTATTTACCAGATATACTGCATCTTCATTATCTTCTTCTTGCCAACAAACCACAACACGCTCGTTTTGAATCGCATCAACTTGTCGTCCGCAAAAATCAGATTGTATGGGCAGATGTCTTGAAAATCTACGATCAATTAAGGTTAGGAGTTGCACTTCTTCAGGACGTCCGTAAGAATCAATGGCTGTAAGTGCAGCACGAACACTTCGACCTGTGTACAAAACATCATCTATTAACACAATGCGCTTGTTCTCAACACCAACTTCCATATCGTTGACATTGGCGTTTAATACCTTGTCACTTCTTCTAAAATCATCCCTAAAAAAAGTAATATCAAGCTGACTGAGCTTTACATCAGTAACCTTATAGTGATGTTGTAAAATATGCAATAGACGTTCTGCCAATCGAACACCACGTGGCTGTAAGCCAACAAGGACTGTTTTGGAGAAGTTTCCGTGGGTTTCTTTAAGTTGACAAGCTAGACGAAAAAGGATGATGCGCAGGTCTTCGGCACTAAGTAGTTGCTTTTGGCTCATCCAAAATATTTTTACAAAAATAGAAAAATTTGATGGTTTTCAAGCCTTTCTCCATTTTTCCAAAAAAATACGTAATTTTAATGTCCCTTAATCTTACAAATATGCTTAACAATGCCTACCGTTATTTTGCCGGAAGTTACTTCCAACTCATACCCTTAACCATCATCATTCAAGCCTGTATTGGCTCTATAGCTGTCTATTATATACTGCAAGGAATCCCTGATTTTTGGGATATGCTCCAATTGCTCTTATGTGTTGCAGTTTCAACCATATATCTAGGTTCAATATTGGCGCAAATACACGTGAAAAAAGTATTTTATATTTTCATATTTGGGTTGATAGTCAACATACTGCTTTTAACAATTCAATTAGCAGGTTGATTTTTGCTATTTTAGTAAAAATTAAGCGTCATGATACTTCGTTCTTTATCCCTATTCTTCTTATTTCTAATTGCCTTGAGCTGTACCAACCCAATTCCTGAAACACCGAAAGCTGTACTTGTTATTCACGGTGGAGCAGGTTGGATTTCCAAAGAAAGCGTCTCTGATAGTATGGAACAGGCGTATATCAAAACACTTGGTGAGGCATTAATCAAAGGAAGGGCGGTTATCAAAGATGGAGGAAGCAGCCTAGATGCCGTACAGCTTACTATTGAGCACCTTGAAGATTCACCCCTATTCAATGCAGGAAAAGGCTCGGTATTTACATATAATGAAACCAATGAAATGGATAGTGCCATCATGGATGGTGCCACTGGAGGTGCAGGTGCAGCTAGTGGAATAACTACAATTAAAAACCCGATTCAAGTTGCACGTGCAGTGCTGGACCATTCCGTTCATGTGTTTTTGAGTGGCCCCGGTGCAGAAGAATTTGCCATGGAGCAAGGGCTCAAACAAGTTGATCCCTCTTACTTTTTTACTCAAAAGAACTACGATAGACTTAAAGAGGTTAGGGTTTCGACTACCATGCCAACTCAAGAAAAATTAGGCACAGTAGGTGCTGTAGCTCTAGATGGAAATGGGAATTTAGCTGCTGGAACATCAACAGGCGGCATGACTAATAAGCGTTATGGTCGCATTGGTGACGTACCCGTTATTGGTGCAGGCACCTATGCAGAAAACGGCGTTTGTGGCATTTCAGCTACAGGGCATGGAGAATTTTTTATTCGAAATGTAGTGGCACACGACATAGCCGCACGCATAAAATACGCAGACTACACTATCGATAAAGCAGCAACAGAAGTAATTACTGAGCTGAAAGAAAAAGGAGGTGCAGGAGGTGTTATTGGGCTAGATAGCCAAGGCCATGTAGTCATGCCTTTTAACACACCCGGAATGTTTAGAGGTTATATTTCGCTAGATGGCAGTCCTGTTGTAGCCATCTATGCCGAAGACTAAGCATCAACAGTAGCTGCTAGGTTTTCCGACAAGCGCTTATACACACCAGAAGTTAGCTTTTCACGAATCGAAGAAAAGGCTTCCAGCGTTTCATTTACATCTTCAAGTGTGTGTGAAGACGTTGGAATAAGGCGTAATAGAATCAATCCTTTAGGAATCACGGGGTAAACCACGATAGAACAGAATATACCATAATTCTCACGAAGGTCTCTTACCAATACCATCGCCTCTAAAACACTGCCTTTTAGATAGACTGGTGTAACACAACTTTGTGTGGTACCAATGTCAAATCCGCGTTCTTTTAAACCTGACTGAAGTGCATTCACGTTTTCCCAAAGCTTGGCTTTTAACTCAGGCATGGTACGCAACATCTCTAATCTTTTCAATGCTCCTTTAACCAATACCATTTGCAATGACTTGGCAAATACTTGTGAACGCATATTGTATTTCATGAAGTCCATGATTTCCTTGTCACCAGCGATAAAAGCGCCTGTGCTTGCCATAGACTTGGCAAATGTGGCAAAGTAAACATCTATATCATCCATGACACCTTGCTCCTCGCCTGCCCCAGCGCCAGTGGCGCCAAGCGTTCCGAAGCCGTGTGCATCATCAACCAAAAAGCGGAACCCGTATTTTTCTTTGAGGGCAGCAATTTCACGTAAACGCCCTTGTTCGCCACGCATTCCAAATACACCTTCAGAAATAACCAAAATACCACCTCCAGTTTCATTGGCAACACGTGTGGCGCGTTGTAAGTTTTTTTCAAGACTCTCAATGTCATTGTGGCGAAACGTAAAGCGTTTACCTACGTGTAAGCGAACACCATCAACAATACATGCGTGAGAATCGACATCATAAACAATAACATCGTTTTTAGAAACCAAGGTGTCAATGGTGGAGAGTATGCCCTGATAACCAAAGTTCAGCACATAAGCTGCTTCCTTACCAACAAATTCAGCCAACTCATCTTGTAGTTGTTCGTGGAATGAAGTGTGACCTGACATAAGACGTGCACCCATAGGGTAAGCAGAGCCGTGTTCAGCAGCAGCCTTGGCATCAACCTCACGAACTTGCGGATGATTGGCAAGCCCTAAATAATCATTAACACTCCAAGTGATTACTTCTTTCCCTTGAAAATACATACGGTTACCTATTTCCCCTTCGAGTTTGGGAAATGCGAAATAACCTTCAGCTACAGAAGCCCACTTTCCAAGTGGCCCCTTATTATTGCGGATTCTTGCAAATAAGTCGTTAGTCAATGTATTGGTTTTAAGTTGTTACAAATATAGGTATAAAGCTGATATGAGCTATTATGGATTTAACGAATATGCTCAATGGGTTTTTCCTTTTCGATATTTTTGGCATCGAAAAAACCTTGTTCTCGCATCCACTCATCGCTGTAGATTTTGCTCATATAACGAGAGCCATGATCGCAAAAAATAACAACTATAACACTATTTTCATCGAAAAATGTACCTGCTTTATCCAACTGACGGGCAGCTTGAAGTGCTGCTCCAGAAGTATATCCCACAAATAAACCTTCTTTTTTGGCAATGTCACGTGCTGCATGCGCACTTTCCTCGTCTGTTACCTTTTCGAAATGATCAATAACATCAAAATCTGTAGCAGAAGGAATGAGGTTTTTGCCAAGACCCTCTATGCGATACGGGTATATTTCGTTTGGATCGAATTCTTGTGTCTCGTGAAATTTCTTTAAAACTGAACCATATGCATCAACGCCTATGATTTGAATATTCTTGTTTTGTTCTTTTAAATAACGTCCAATTCCAGATATGGTACCACCTGTACCACTGCTGGCAATCAAGTGAGTAATCTTACCACCTGTTTGATTCCATATTTCTGGACCAGTAGTGAGGTAATGCGCTTCTGTATTTAGATCGTTAAAATATTGGTTGATATAAATAGACCCCTCAATCTCGTCACTCAATCGTTTGGCTACTTGGTAGTAAGAACGTGGGTCGTCGGCACTTACATGCCCTGGACAAACGTATACCTTAGCACCCATAGACCTTAACATATCAATCTTGTCTGGTGAGGATTTAGAAGTCACTGCCAATATGCAATCATAACCTTTAATGATGCTTACCATAGCCAAACTATAACCTGTATTTCCAGATGTAGTTTCGATAATGGTGTTGCCAGGCTTTAAAATGCCTTTTTTTTCAGCCTGTTCTATAATGTGAAGAGCAATCCTATCTTTATTGGAATGACCAGGATTAAAGGCTTCAACTTTAGCATAAAAGTCACCTTTGAAATCTTTAGTGATTTGATTCAGCCGAACAAGGGGCGTGTTTCCAATCAGCTCTAAAGCGCTATTATGTGCAGTTATTTTATTGGTTGTCATATCGTAGCACTATCAGTGCAAAAATATTGGTGAGCAAATTTAATAAAAATCAACTAAATATCCTTTTCACTAGTTCTTTTCTAAATAAAGAAGAAAAGCATATTCCATTGCTATTTCTTTTAAAGCCTCAAATCGGCCAGAAGCACCTCCATGACCAGCATCCATATTGGTATGCAAAAGAATCAGATTATCACCTTGTTGTACGTCTCGAAGTTTGGCCACCCATTTTGCAGGCTCCCAATATTGTACTTGTGAGTCGTGCAGACCCGTTGTTATTAATGTATTGGGGTATGACATTGGCTTCACATTGTCATAAGGTGAATACGATTTAATATAATGGTAGTACGTTTCATCGTTTGGATTACCCCATTCATCATATTCTCCCGTGGTGAGTGGAATAGAATCATCTAGCATGGTCGTTACCACATCAACAAAAGGAACAGCTGCTACAATTCCTTTATAAAGTTCTGGCGCCATATTCATTATAGCCCCCATCAATAATCCGCCAGCGGAGCCACCCATAGCATACAAATGCTCCGGTGAGGTGTATGATTGATTTATTAAAAATTTTGAACAAGCGATAAAGTCTGTAAATGTATTCTTTTTAGCAAGCTGCCGGCCGTTTTCATACCAGGTTCTCCCCAAGTACTCTCCACCCCTGACATGGGCAATAGCAAAAACAAATCCCCTGTCTAACAAACTCAATCGCACCGAAGAAAAGTAAGGGTCAATGGTGTTCCCATACGAACCGTATCCGTATTGGAGTAAGGGTGTTTTTGGGGTCAATGCCGTATCAATGTGTCGGACCATTGAGATCGGAATTTTTGTTCCATCATCGGCTGTAGCCCACAAACGTTCAGCAACATAGTTGGATTTATCAAAAGTACCACCTAAAACTTCTTGTTCTTTTTTAACTTCTTTAGTTTTGGTAATGGTATTATAATCAATGACACTGGAAGGGGTTGTAAGGGAGGTGAAATTATACCTAAAGGTTTGGGCGTCAAAGTCGACATTTGTTCCCAAAGAAGCGGAATAGGTCTCACTTTCAAAATCCATATAATAGTCCTCGCTACCATCCCATTTTACTACTCGCAACTGAAGCAAACCGTTAATGCGTTCAGAAACCACCATAAAGTCACGGAAAAGCTCAACGCCTTCCAACAGGACATTGTCACGATGCGGAAGCACATCAATCCAATTTTTTTTGCTTGGCGATGCAACTGATGCTTTTACTAATTTAAAATTAGTGCTGTTTTCCGCATTTGCGGATATGTAGAACATATCTTCAAAGTGAGCAACATCATATTCAAGACCACGTTGTCGTTTTTGTATGAATTTAAACTTGCCTTTGGGCTTGTTACTAGGTAAAAACTGGTACTCTGAGGTCATGGTGCTAGTGGAACCAATCATGATGTATTCACGAGATTTTGAAGGGTAGACAAACGTGTAAAACGTTTCGTCCTTTTCTTCAAACACCATGGTATCATGCGCTTGGGTGCTGCCAATGTCATGACGGAAAATCTTATCAGTACGAAGTGTTTCTTCGTCTTTTGAGGTGTAAAAGAAAGTTTCGCTATCTGCAGCCCAAGCTGCATAGGAACTCACCCCATGAATTTCATCTTTAAGCATTTTACCGCTGGTCAAATCTTTAACCTTTATGGTGTAAATCCGTCTAGACAAGGTGTCAATGCCGTAAGTTAGTTTGGTATTGTCGGGGCTCACACTGAGTCCTGAAACCTGACAATACGCCAAGTCCTTAGCCAATTCATTTACATCGAGGAGTATTTCTTCCGCTGCATCTAATGTTTTGTGTTTACGGGTAAAAATTGGATAATCCTTACCTTTTTCATATCGTCGAATGTACCAGTATTCATTCAAAAAATAAGGCACAGAGCTGTCGTCTTCTTTGATACGCCCTTTCATTTCTTCAAAAAGCTGCTTTTGCATCTTTTCAGTGGATTCAAGCACAGCCTTTGTGTAGCTATTCTCATCTTCTAAATATTGGATTACTTCTGGATCCTCTCTGTCGTTAAGCCAATAATATGGGTCAAGACGCGTATCGCCGTGAATGGACAGTTCTTTGTCCTTGGGATTAGCATCTGGTGGAGTATGTGTCATGTGGGTGCAACTAAATAGTAAACAAAAATAAGCTGCTAAGGTGAGTTTTGAGGCCATAATGATGTATTTTTATACCCTAAAGTACAAAAATTTGAATCAAGACCAGCTTAAAAGTCTGATAGAGCGCCTGGGAGCGCTGAGGAGGTATCTTTGACATTGATGTCAGAAGCATTGATGTTGCCAATAAAGAAGAAAAAACTTTAGATCCCAACTTTTGGAATGACTCCAAAAAGGCGGAACAATTCATGCGTGAATTGAGAAGTACAAAGCAATGGATTACCGATTATGAAAAAGCCACCCTACTCGTTGAAGAGTTTGAGGTATTGCTTGAATTCTTTAAATCAGGTGAAATCTATGAGGCAGAACTCAAACGTCATTTCGAAGTTACCATCAACCATTTTGAGGAACTGGAGTTCAAAAACATGCTTTCAGACGAAGGCGACAACCTAAGTGCCGTAATTCAAGTAACCGCAGGTGCTGGAGGTACTGAAAGTTGTGATTGGGCGGCCATGCTGATGCGTATGTATCAAATGTGGGCCGATAGGAAAGGGTTTAAAATAAGAGAGCTCAACCACCAGGAGGGTGATGTGGCTGGTATTAAAACGGTCACTTTAGAAATAGAGGGGGAATATGCCTTCGGTTGGCTCAAAGGCGAAAACGGCGTGCACAGACTGGTGCGCATCTCCCCTTTTGACAGCAACGCAAAGCGTCATACAAGTTTTGCATCTGTTTATGTATATCCGTTGGTCGATGATTCCATTGAAATAGAAATAAACAGTGCCGATATTGAAATTACAACAGCACGTTCTAGTGGTGCGGGTGGTCAGAATGTGAACAAAGTTGAAACCAAAGTACAGCTTGTACACAAACCCTCAGGTATCCAAATATCTTGTTCCGAAACAAGATCACAACACGACAACCGCGATCGTGCCATGCAAATGCTTCGCTCTCAACTGTATGAAATTGAATTGCAAAAACGCATGGCGGCACGTGAAGATATCGAGGCGGGTAAAATGAAAATTGAATGGGGATCACAAATCAGAAACTATGTACTCCATCCCT
>ERZ1047472.3592-NODE-3592-length-10154-cov-4.618774_pt1 | contig 10154 bp, 9 predicted proteins | sample MGYA00383095_ERZ1047472 | MGnify/ENA primary metagenome ERZ1047472 (study PRJEB29581, sample SAMEA5548365) | metagenome | biome: marine; feature: coastal; material: water | depth 1 m | study: Short-term variability in the microbial, nano- and picoplankton...
ACAGCAGTGGCAAATCAATCTGGAAGCGGCACATTAGATCTTCGATCATGCTGGCGATAAGGTGATCCTGAGATGAAAGCGCAAAGCCCTTGTTACCCGCAAAGCCGCCCTCCGCGATCCGGCCCTGATAGGCTGAGGTTGCGACCGCGTTTTGGGCATAACCTTGGGCGAACCGTGATATCGCGGATGCGCCGAAACCGATCAGAGTCGGGCTCGTGTCATCCGTATATCCTTGAAAGTTGCGGCGCAGCTTACCCGTCGCATCCGCAATCGCGAGGCTGTCGCTTGGCAAGGCAAAGTGGTCAATGCCAACAGGTTTGTAGCCTGCATTGATAAAGGCGTTCTTTGCCTGTTCTGAAAGTTGCAAACGTGTGAGCGGATCGGGCAGATCATCGTCCTTGATCATCACCTGTCGTTTGGACATCCACGGAACATGGGCATAGCCGTAAATAGCAAGGCGGTCTGGCCTCATCTTGAGAACGTTCTCGATCGTTTTTGCGAATGTATCCTCGGTTTGATGCGGAAGCCCATAGAGCAGATCAAAGTTTAAACTTTGAATCCCGGCGTTGTTCAACCAATCGACGACCCAGTTTGTCAGCGCGATGCTTTGCTGCCGTCCAATCGCATTCTGCACCTCGGGGTCAAAGTCTTGCACGCCGATACTGGCGCGGTTCAAGCCGAAATCAGAGAGGGTTTGCAAAAGGTCCGCGCCGACATCTGTTGGGTCGATTTCAACCGAAAATTCGAACTCATCTGATGGAACGAAGGCCTCAAACACGACTGTGAGAAGTCTTTCCATCAACGCTGGTGAAAGGATTGTCGGCGTGCCGCCCCCAAGATGCAGACGTGCCATGCGGATTGATGCAGGCAAAGATGCCTTCACTGCCAATATTTCCTTGGTCAGGGTCGCCACATACCCTACGACGGGATCAAGGGTTTTGGTGCCTTGCGTGCGGCATGCGCAGAACCAACACAGGCGTTTGCAAAACGGAATGTGGATGTAGACCGATATATCACTGGCGTCGGGAACGGCGCTGAGCCATTGCTTTTGAGACTGCAGGCCGACACCGTTTTGAAAATGGTTCGCAGGCGGGTAGCTTGTGTAACGCGGTACTTTTGCGTCAAATAGTCCATAGCGTTCGAGAAGGGGTAGATTTTCCATAGGCTGATGTCATAAACGAATAACCCTCAACGTCTTTGATCCAGATCAACACCATGCAAATCGCTTTGAAACAACAGGTTCGGTGCGCGGAATGCCCGATCAGGCATCGCGCCGTATGCGCGCGCTGCGACGACGATGAACTGACGCTTCTTGAAAGCATGAAGTCTTACAAATCCTACGAAGCAGGCGAGCCGATTTTATGGCGTGGGGATGATCTGATGTTTGTGGCATCCGTCGTGCAAGGCGTCGCGGCTTTGTCCAAGACTTTGGAAGATGGGCGCACACAAATGGTTGGGTTGCTGCTACCCTCTGACTTTATCGGCCGTCCCGGGCGCACTGAGATCGACTTTGACGTCACAGCAACCACCGATGTCACCCTGTGCTGTTTTAGTCGAAAGCCATTTGAAAAACTGGTTGATGAAACGCCCCATGTGGCCCACCGGTTGATGGAGCTGGCGTTGGACGAGCTGGACGCTGCGCGCGATTGGATGTTGTTGCTGGGTCGCAAAACGGCGCGTGAAAAGATAGCGACCTTTATCCAGATGTTCGTGCGCCGGACCAATATCGATCCTGCGTTTGGCGACCTGCACCACGTGAATATGCCCATGACCCGCGATCAGATCGCTAACTATCTTGGGCTGACACTGGAAACTGTCAGCCGCCAATTTAGTCGTCTTAAGAAAGATGGCGTGATCACCTTTACCGACCGAAAGACACTTTCGGTGATCGATATGGCTGCATTGAACAACGCCACCGGTGACGACGCTGATGGCGGGATAATCACCTAAGGTTTTTGCGCGGCATTGATCCAGATCAAAGAAGCCCGCAGCATTTGATTCCATACCACCCTTGCGAACAGGAGCACCTTTTGGGCTGCCTGACAAAGGACAAGGGGTCAAAATGGATTACGTCAAACTTCTTATACTTGCGCTGATCACGCTTGTTGCTGCGATTGGAACCAATTGGGCACATGATCTGGCCTATCAGGTGCATGCCGCATTGATCATGGTCATCTCCGGTGGGCTATTCGTCTGGGTTTTACGCCAGACGGACGAACCAAAACACGTCGTAGAAACCGGACGCTATGCGGATGGGGTGATCCGCGCAGGCGTTATTGCCACCGCCTTTTGGGGCATTGCCGGCTTTCTGGTCGGGACGTTCATCGCGTTTCAGCTTGCGTTTCCCGCGTTGAATTTTGACTGGGGACAACCCTTTACAAACTTCGGTCGGTTGCGCCCCTTGCACACGAGCGCGGTGATTTTCGCATTTGGGGGCAACGCTTTGATCGCCACCTCTTTCTATGTGGTACAGCGCACCAGCGGTGTTCGCCTTTGGGGCGGCAAAGCCCATTGGTTCGTGTTCTGGGGTTATCAACTCTTCATCGTTCTTGCGGCGACCGGCTATTTGCTCGGCGCGACCCAATCCAAAGAATACGCTGAACCTGAATGGTATGTAGATATCTGGCTGACCCTCGTTTGGGTGACCTATCTGGCGGTGTTCCTTGGGACAATTTTCAAACGCAAAGAGCGGCATATCTACGTCGCTAATTGGTTCTTCCTCGCCTTTATCGTCACCGTCGCGATGCTGCATGTGGTCAACAATCTGTCGATCCCCGTCAGCATCTGGGGAAGCAAATCTGTGCAGGTGTTTAGCGGTGTTCAGGATGCGATGACCCAATGGTGGTACGGGCACAACGCGGTTGGCTTCTTCCTGACCGCGGGCTTCTTGGGCATGATGTACTACTTTGTACCCAAGCAAGCGAACCGGCCTGTGTTCAGCTACAAACTATCTATCATTCATTTCTGGGCACTGATTTTCCTGTATATCTGGGCGGGCCCGCACCACCTGCACTACACGGCTTTACCCGATTGGGCGTCGACCCTTGGCATGGTGTTCTCGATCGTCCTTTGGATGCCAAGCTGGGGAGGTATGATCAACGGTTTGATGACCCTACAAGGGGCATGGGACAAGCTGCGCACTGACCCGATCCTGCGGATGTTCGTTTTGTCGCTCGGGTTCTATGGCATGTCCACATTCGAGGGCCCGATGATGTCAATTCGCGCGGTCAACTCCTTGTCGCACTACACCGACTGGACCATTGGGCACGTACATTCCGGCGCATTGGGCTGGAACGGCATGATCACATTTGCTTGCATCTACTTTCTCACACCCAAGCTATGGGGGCGCAAAGAAATGTACTCAATGTCCGCGATCAATTGGCACTTCTGGCTCGCGACATTGGGCATCGTCCTCTACGCGGCATCCATGTGGGTGACCGGCATCATGGAAGGCCTGATGTGGCGCGAGGTGGATGATCAAGGGTTCCTCGTCAACAGCTTTGCAGACACTGTTTCGGCCAAATTCCCGATGTATGTCGTGCGCGGATTGGGCGGGGTTATGTTCCTCGCAGGTGCACTGATCATGTGCTGGAACATGTTCATGACCATCAAAGGTACAGCGCCTGCGCGTACCGCCCTTCCCAATGCAACCCCTGCTGAATAAGGATAGAACCAATGGCAATTCTTGATAAACACGCCATCTTGGAACGCAGCCCGACCTTGCTGCTGGTTTCATCCTTGCTGGTCGTCACCATAGGCGGGATCGTCGAAATAGCGCCCTTGTTCTGGTTGGAAAACACCATCGAAGAGGTAGATGGGATGCGACCCTATAGCCCGCTTGAGCTAACAGGTCGCGATATCTACGTCCGCGAAGGCTGTTATGTCTGTCATAGCCAAATGATCCGCCCAATGCGCGACGAGGTTGAACGCTACGGCCATTATTCTCTGGCCGCGGAGTCGATGTATGACCACCCGTTCCAATGGGGGTCCAAACGCACAGGGCCTGATGTCGCCCGCGTCGGCGGTCGATATTCCGACGACTGGCATGTCGCTCACCTGATGGATCCGCAATCGGTCGTGCCCGAAAGCGTTATGCCCAAATATGCGTTTCTTGCAGACGCGAAAATCGATGGGGAACATGTCGAAGATTTGATGCGCACCCACAAGTTCGTCGGCGTTCCATACACGGACGCACAGATCACGAGCGCCTATGCAGATTTCCATGTGCAGGCCGATCCCGACGGAGACTGGGACGCATTGGTCGACCGCTACCCCGGCGCAGTTGTGTCCAATTTTGATGGACAGGCTGAGCTGACCGAGATGGATGCGCTCATTGCCTATCTGCAGATGCTTGGCACCTTGGTCGACTTTTCAACATTCACCCCTGACCCAAGCCGATAGGAGGCCAAAATGGATACATATTCTTTTCTGCGTGAACTGGCAGACAGCTGGGTTCTATTGGCAATGTTCGGGTTTTTTGCGGGCGCCGCGATTTGGGCGTTTTGGCCTGGCCTGAACGGCGCGCGCGAGGATGCCAGCATGATCCCGTTCCGAAACGACACACCAAAGACGGCATGTAGCGGTCGTTGTGCCAATTGCCAAAGCGCCGACCAATGGAAAGGTAAGTGCGATGTCTGATAATCATATCGACGATGAAACCGGTGTTGAAACGACGGGTCACGTGTGGGACGGCATTCGCGAATTGAACAATCCGTTGCCACGGTGGTGGCTGTGGACGTTCTATGGATGTATCGCTTGGGGCATTGGCTATACCATTGCCTATCCGGCATGGCCGATGATTTCGGGGGCGACCAAGGGGGTTCTGGAATTTTCGACACGCGGGGAAGTGGCAAAAGACATCTTTGCACATGAAGCGAAAAATGCGGATCTTGTGGCCGCGCTGAATACGGCCGATCTGATGACATTGCCCCCATCGGACGATTTGCATCGCTACGCCGTCGCCCGCGGTGGGTCCGTTTTTACCGCTCAATGCAGCCAGTGCCATGGGCAAGGTGCAGCTGGGACCGAAGGCTTTCCCAACCTCTTGGACAACGATTGGCTTTGGGGTGGCGATCAAGAGGCAATTGCTTATTCGATCCGTCACGGCATCCGAAACGAAACCGATTTGGATGCGCGATACTCTGAAATGCCTGCATATGGCGATATCCTTGAGAACGACGAGATCACATCCGTTGTCGAATATGTCTTTAGCCTAAGTGCCACTGATTATGATGCGCAGCTTGCCGCAACAGGGGCCGGTGTGTTCATGGACAATTGCGCCGCTTGTCATGGCGACGAGGCGAAAGGTGATCGCAACATAGGCGCACCCAATCTTGCGGATGCAATCTGGCTTTATGGTGGTGACCGCGAAACGCTAACTGAAACGGTTACCAACGCACGTTACGGCGTCATGCCCGCTTGGGGCCCACGCCTAAGTGAAGAAGACGTGCGCGCTGTTGCTGTCTACGTTCATTCTCTGGGAGGAGGAGAGTAGACAGATCGCGCGGCGCGTTTTTGCCGCGCACGCCCCAAGGTGGTCCTGTTCGCAAAACGTGCCGCCTTGGGGTTTTTGATTGCCTTGTTTGACTCAGATCAAGGAACGGCACGTCAGTACATCCTAGACAGATCTTGCGAACAGGAGACCTTTGATGGCTGACACTCAACTTTACGCCCCGCGCGAACCGATTTTTCCGCGCCGCGTTTCCGGCAAATTCCGTCGTTTGAAATGGGGAATTATGGCGGTGACATTGGGCATCTATTATCTCACCCCCTGGATCAGGTGGGACCGTGGCCCGAACCTGCCCGATCAGGCTGTGCTGATAGATATGGCGCACCGCCGCTTCTATTTCTTCTGGATCGAAATCTGGCCGCATGAATTCTATTTCGTCGCGGGCTTGCTCATCATGGCAGGTCTTGGATTGTTTTTATTCACCTCTGCCTTGGGTCGGGTTTGGTGTGGCTATACCTGCCCGCAAACCGTCTGGACCGATCTTTTCATTCTGGTCGAGCGTTGGATCGAAGGGGACCGGAACGCCCGCGTCCGTCTGCATCACGCGAAATGGAACTTGCGTAAATGGCGACTGCGCCTGACCAAGTGGACAGTCTGGCTGCTAATCGGCTTGGCCACGGGTGGGGCATGGGTGTTCTATTTCACCGACGCCCCCAAGCTTGCCCGCGATTTGGTCCAGTTCTCCGCCCACCCTTTAGCCTATGGCACGATTGCCGTCTTGACCGCGACGACCTTCGTGTTCGGCGGATTTATGCGTGAACAGGTTTGTAATTACATGTGCCCATGGCCGCGTATCCAAGCGGCCATGATGGACCCTGATACAATTACAGTCGCCTATCGTGATTGGCGCGGCGAACCGCGGGGTAAAAAGCGGGATGCCAATGCCGGAGACTGCATCGACTGTATGGCCTGCGTGAACGTTTGCCCTGCGGGGATCGACATTCGCGATGGACAGCAGATGGAGTGCATAACCTGCGCGCTTTGTATCGATGCTTGTGATGACATTATGGATAAGATCGGCAAGCCGCGCGGGCTGATCGACTATATGGCGTTGACGGATGAACCTTTGGCGCGTGCGGGCGCGCCTGTTAAATCCGTTTGGCGGCATGTCCTGCGCCCCCGCACGATACTTTATACCGCAATTTGGGCGGCAATGGGCATGGGGCTCGTCTATGCGTTGTTCATCCGTTCTGACATCGAATTGACCGTCGCCGCAGTGCGCAATCCGACTTATGTGGTCCAATCTGATGGCGCGATCCGCAATATCTACGATGTGCGGTTGCGCAACAAACTTGGTGAAGACGCAGTATTTCACCTCAACCTCACCAGCGATGATATTCTGCGGATCACGCTTCAAGGCCGCAACGGCCTGAATACGGTGGCCGTGCCGGCTGACACGACCATCTTGCAACGGGTCTATGTGACAGCACGTCCGCAAGACCCCGCCGCAACACGCAAAGTGACCGATCTGCGGCTTTGGGTCGAAGACCTCGGCACTGGCGAACGCACAAGCCAAGCCACAACATTTAACGGAAGGGAAAGCCAATGACTGAAGTCAAAGGATGGCATGTAGTCGGGGCCTTTGCGCTCTCATTCGGGATTATCATCTCCGTTAACTTAACCCTTGCCTTCAACGCGGTGCGCACGTTTCCGGGTTTAGAGGTCAAAAACTCTTACGTTGCGAGCCAGTCATTTGACGCAAATCGCGCGGCGCAAAATGCTCTGAACTGGGAGGTAAGCGCAGATCTGGTCGGGCCCGAATTGGTGCTTAAGGTGCTCCAGAATGGCAAAGCAATACAGCCGGTGATCGACAGCGCCATATTTGGACGTGCGACGGTCGTCACCGCAGATCAGACGCCAGACTTCATTTTTGACGGGACGTCTTTTCGGGCGGCAGTTGATGCAGGCATTGGCAATTGGAACCTCAGACTGCGGGCAAGGGCAGCTGACGGCACCTTGTTTCAACAACGGATTATCGTGCAGGTGCAACGATGACTGCGGCCTGCCCTGCTTGCGTCGGCATGCCCATGCCGGAGAACATACCCGTTGGTCTGGCATTGCAGTTTTCGCTACCGACCATTCATTGTGCAGCCTGCATCGGCAAGATCGAGCGCGGGCTTGCCCAATTGAACGGTGTTACGCGGGTGCGGGTCAATCTCTCGCTCAAGCGAGTGTCGATCGCAGGACCCGTCGATCCAGAAAGAGCACTGCAAGCGTTAAAAGACCTTGGGTTCGAGGCCTATGCACTTGATGCGAAGGCCTTAGTCTCTGCGCAAGACACCAAAGGACGCGGCCTGCTCATCCGCTTGGCCGTTGCCGGATTTGCGATGATGAATGTCATGCTTTTGTCAGTTGCCGTCTGGTCGGGGGCACAGGATGCAACGCGTGACTTATTTCATCTGATATCCGCGATGATCGCGCTGCCAACCGTGGCCTATGCCGGTCGGCCCTTTTTTACAAACGCCCTTTCTGCCTTGCGCGTGGGGCGATTGAATATGGATGTGCCAATTTCACTCGCGATCCTATTGGCCGCGGGCATGTCGCTGTTTGAGGTTTTGAACGGGGGCCATCACGCCTATTTTGATGCAGCTTTGTCGCTGACCTTTTTCCTGCTGATCGGGCGGTATCTGGACCATCAGACGCGGACTGCGGCACGGTCTGCCGCCAAAGAGCTTTCGGCGCTTGAAATGCATACGGCGCAGGTTGTGGTGGATGGTAAAACCAAGACCACGTCCGTTGAAGATTTACGGGTCGGCGATGTTGTCATGGTGCCCACGGGTGAACGGGTACCCGTAGACGGGATGCTGGCAAGCCAAACAGCCCTTCTTGATCGGTCGTTGCTAACAGGCGAAAGCGCGGCTGCAGGCGTCCAACAGGGTGCGCAACTCCAAGCGGGCGAGATTAATTTGGCCGCACCGCTGATCCTGACGGCCACCGTAGATGGGACAGACACCAGTCTGCGCCGGATGGCAGCATTGGTTGAGACCGCCGAAAACGGACGCAACCGCTACACCAGTCTCGCTGATCGGGCGGCGCAAATCTACGCGCCTGCCGTACATCTTTTGGCGCTATGCGCATTTGTCGGTTGGGTCGTGGTGAACGGGGATGTGCGCCATGCTTTGAATGTCGCAATTGCGGTTTTGATCATCACCTGCCCCTGCGCCCTTGGCCTCGCTGTCCCTGCCGTCAGCACCAGCGCGATCAGCAAGCTTTATAGCCTAGGTTTCCTCGTCAAACATGCGACGGCGTTAGAGCGACTGGCAGAAGTGGACCACGTTGTTTTTGACAAAACGGGCACATTGACCCTGCCTGCGCATGTGGATGTCTCCGGCTTGTCGATATCGCAACAGGCCATTGCTGCCGCACTCGCGCAGGCTTCAAGCCATACATGGTCGAAGGCCTTGCTGTCTGCGGTGCCAGACGTGCCCACCGTTTCATTAGAAGGCATCAAAGAGGATATTGGGAACGGTGTCAGTGCGACCTTTGACAACCAATCGGTCGCGTTAGGGCGGGGTGCATGGTTGGGGGCGGCATTCACTGGACTGGGCCTGAAGATTGCGACAGACCCCGCATTGAGCCTGCAAACATCTGAATACCTGCGCGCGGGTGTCACCGATGCGATCAAGACGATCAATCTGCCTTGCGAAATGGTCACCGGCGACGATGAGGACCCTGCACGCATCATCGCAAACGCCTTACGCATCGACTTCACGGCGCAGGCGCGGCCCGAAGACAAACTTCACCGACTGGACAGCCTTAAGGACGATGGACGCAAAGTCTTGATGGTCGGCGACGGTTTGAATGACACCGCTGCCTTGGCGTCGGCTTTTGCGTCGGTTGCGCCATCGACCGCACTCGATGCGTCGCGCAACGCAGCGGATGTTGTGATCCTGAAAGAGAGCTTTCAAAATATTCCCTTGCTGCTCCGGGTTGCCCGCATGACACGTCATTTGTCACGACAAAACTTTGTCATTGCAGCGCTTTATAACTGCATTGCCGTGCCTATCGCGCTGCTGGGCTTTGCGACACCGCTTGCCGCCGCTTTGGCGATGAGCGCGTCTTCGATCACGGTTCTGATCAACGCCCAACGGATGAGGTTTGTGAAATGAATGTTCTGGTTATCCTCATCCCGGTTTCGTTGATACTTGGCGGCTGTGGCCTGATCGCCTTCCTGTGGACGATCCGGTCAGATCAATATGATGACTCGCGAGGAAATGCGGCGCGAATTCTATTGGATGACGAATAGTGACAGAAGCGCCTGAGTTTATATAAGTCGCCAAACCATTGTTCTATCCAACCAGTGCAGACGTTCGCGGTCACGCAGAAAAACGGAAAAAAGGGCTCTTAGCAGTCATTCGCTGCACCTTACCCAAAGGTCCGCTAAGGCCTGATTGCTAAAGCAACTCCACAGCTTCGCTCAATTGCTCAGAGTTCACATCTATGTATCTTTGTGTCGTGGATATATGGGAGTGTCCGGCAAGAGCAGCAAGCAAGCGCACGCCTACACCCTTGTTGGCCAAACGGGTGATATAGGTGCGTCTTCCCGAATGACTGGATGCGTCCTTGAGCCCAATTGCTTTGTAAATATCCAAGAATAGCTGGCACATTGTGTTGGCCGAGAAGTGACCGCCCTTTTGACTGGCAA
>ERZ1047472.3599-NODE-3599-length-10142-cov-3.135025_pt1 | contig 10142 bp, 5 predicted proteins | sample MGYA00383095_ERZ1047472 | MGnify/ENA primary metagenome ERZ1047472 (study PRJEB29581, sample SAMEA5548365) | metagenome | biome: marine; feature: coastal; material: water | depth 1 m | study: Short-term variability in the microbial, nano- and picoplankton...
GCGGCCATCACCGCTGATGATTATTTTTCGTTTTCGATAACTGCTAGTTCCGGTTTCACGATGTCGCTTACAAACTTGGAATTTAATATGCAGCGCACCACCAGTGGCCCGACCAATGCTGCTGTATTACCAAGTACAGGAGGCTTTTCCGACGGTAGTGAGATTTCTTCATACACGGTTTCAACAGCCACTGGAGGGGGTGACCAAAGCATCGTGCTATCGGGTATGACGAACCTCTCGGGATCTGTTGAGTTCAGGATTTATGGATGGGGAGGCGGGAGCGGAACCACGGATAAATTCCGATTCCGGAATCTTTCGAGTGGCGATTTGGAGATAACCGGAACGACTGCTTCCGCAGTGCCTGAACCCGCATCATTCGCTGGGATGATGGGAGTTTTTGTTTTGGGCTTCATATCCGTTCGTCGACGACGCCGATAAGGTAAATCTGTTGGGCCTTCCGAGGAACGGGTTTTCGCGCTAACCTAATTCTATTCGCCCATGGCGCGTGCGGAAAAGGCGAGATATGTGGAGGATAGGTTGGCGGAGCTTTATCCGGAAACGCCTATTCCGTTGGATCATTCTGATCCATATACGCTGCTGGTGGCGGTGCTCCTTTCGGCTCAGTGCACCGATAAGCGGGTGAATTTGGTCACGCCGGCTCTGTTTAAGCTCGCGGATAACCCGCGGGACATGGCTCGGAAATCGGTCGATGAGATCAATGCGATTGTGCGGCCGTGCGGGCTCGCCCCGCGCAAGGCGTCGGCAATTCAAGGGCTCTCCCGGATACTGATTGATCAACATGGCAGCCAGGTTCCGCGCACGTTTGAGGAGCTGGAGGCTTTGCCGGGAGTGGGGCATAAGACCGCCTCGGTGGTCATGTCGCAGGCGTTTGGTTTTGCTGCGTTCCCGGTCGACACGCACATCCACCGTCTGGCCCATCGCTGGAAGCTCAGCAAAAAGGGCGGGACGGTGCAACGGGTTGAGAAGGACCTGAAACGCATCTTCCCCAAGGACTCGTGGAACGCGTTGCACTTGCGAATCATTTTCTACGGCCGCGAGCATTGTTCCGCCCGTGGCTGCGACGGGCACACCTGCGAAATCTGTGGGTACTTGAATGGTCCGCCGAAAGCCAAGCGGAAGCGGGTGGCGAAAAAAGTTTAGATTTCGGGTGCGGATCCGTTTTGGTCAGAGCACTGGGGGACGACAGGATTCAAGCGATCCGCTTGAAGCGCAACCCTGACAATGATCGGTTGATTTGACTCGGGATCGCTTTCCCCGAGTTTTTAATTTCTCCCAATACTCCTATGTCGAAAAAACGCGTTCTTATCACTGGTGGGGCTGGCAAGGCTGGTCACTGGATTCTCCAACACTTTATCGATCAGGGCTACTCCGTCACCAACGTGGATACGCGTCCGCCGGCAGCGGAGCTGGATTGCCATCACTTGACAGCCGACCTCACCGATTTGGGACAAACCATCGATGCACTCGGTCCACACGCGACCGGGAATCGGACGCCTTACGACGGGGTGGTTCACATGGCGGCGATTCCGCGTCCCCAGATGCATGCCAATCAGGAGGTGTGGCGGGTCAATACGATGACAACTTACAACGTGCTCGAAGCGTGTGGGCTGCTGGGCATTCCTAAAGCCGTTATCGCCTCATCTGAATCGTCCTACGGCATTTGTTTTGCCGATGAGTTTTTCGAGCCGGACTATTTACCGGTCGATGAGGCCCATCCTCAACGCCCCGCCGATACCTATGGTCTGACCAAGGTCGTCAATGAGGAGACGGCCGCGATGTTCCACCGCCGCGACGGCACTCAGATCCTTTCTTATCGTATCGGCAACGTGGTGTGCCCCGACGACTATGAGGCGATCAAGGCGCGCTCCGCCGAGCATCCGGAGGACCGTTTGCGCATCTTGTGGTCCTACATCGATTCGCGCGATTTGGGGAATGCCTGCCGACTTGGTATTGAGGGCGACAATCTGGGTTGTGAGCCGGTAATCATCGCAGCCGATGACTCGTCGTCCGTGCTTTCATCGCAGGAATTGATCACCCGTTTTTTACCGAACGTGACTGATGTGCGAGCAGACTATTCGGAACGCCGATCGCTCATTTCTAACCAGCGTGCCAAGGACTTGCTGGGCTGGAAGCAGGAACACTTTTTCTAGGCTGCATCTCGTCGGAATGTGGCTGTGTTTCGTCCGGAGGGGATAAATCCCCGCACGGTCGGAAATCCCGCCCCGACGAGCCTTCAAGAAGAGATGTAGCGCCGTGCTTCAGCCGGCGTCTGGAAGTGCCGGCTGAAGCACGGCACTACTCAAACATTACGAATCAACTCAAAATGTCGCGGAGGCTGTCGAGGTCCATGACCTTGGTGAGGCTTTCTTCCTGCACGACGGACGCGGCGAGGGCGGCTTTTTCGTGTTGGAGGGCGCGGATCTTTTCTTCGACTGAACTGGCCGTGATGAAGCGGTAGGCGATAACGGGTTTGGTTTGGCCGATGCGGTGGATGCGGTCGATGGCTTGGGCTTCCGCCGCAGGGTTCCACCACGGATCGTAAAGAATCGCGTAACTGGCGGCGGTGAGATTGAGCCCGAAGCCGGCGGCTTTCAGCGAAAGCAGGAACACCGTCTTACTCGGATCCTTTTGGAACGTATCCACCAACTCGGCGCGGTTTTCGGTCGAACCGGTAAGGATAAGATGCCCGATTTCACGTTCTTCCAATCGATCCTTGATGATGTTGAGCATCTGCACGAACTGACTGAAAACGAGCACCTGGTGGCCTTCTTCAGCGAGTTCTTCGACCCGCTCCAAGAGGGCTTCAAGCTTGGCACTCGGCATCTCAGCGTGAGCCGGATCAACCAGCGCCGGGTGGCAACAGATCTGGCGTAACCGCAGCAGACTCGCGAGCACGTGGAAACGGACTTTGCCCAGTTCCTTGGCGGTTTTGACGCCGAGCAGTTCAGCTCGGGCACGTTTCAGTTCGGCGTCGTAGAGTTCCCTCTGTTCGCCTTCGAGATCGATGATGACGTCGTCTTCACTTCGCTTAGGCAGATCGGGCGCGGCCTGTGCCTTGGTGCGACGAAGCAGGAAGTGTTTTACGCGGCGATGAAGGCGTTGGAGTCCTTCGTTACTGGCATCACTATACTGTTTACGAAAATTGACCTGATCGCCCAGTAGACCCGGTTGAGCGAATGCAAACAGGCTCCACAAATCGGTGAGACGATTTTCGATTGGAGTGCCGGTCAGCACTGCGCGGTGACGGGCGGGTAGGGCCCGGGCGGCGAGCGCCACTTGACTCTTGGGATTCTTGATGAACTGCCCCTCGTCGAGCACGACAACATCCCAGGTCACACTGCGGAAACGCTCGGCGTGGCGACGGAGCTGCGTGTAATTAACGACGAGAATATCGGGGTGCTTTCGGTCGGTATCCAGACGACCCGTGTCGGCCGAGAAAACGTTGGTGGTGAGATCCGGAGTGAAACGGGCGGTCTCCGTGACCCAGCCGTGGGTGACACTCTTCGGGCACACGACGAGGGCGCGGAAGGGCTCTGTCGCTTTCTTGGCGTTGGCTGATTTTTTGGCTTTCTCGCCGCTGAGCTGCAGCATCCAAGCCAGAGTCTGAACGGTTTTACCCAAGCCCATGTCATCGGCCAGAATTCCGCCGAATCCCTGTTGGGACAGGTGGGACAAGAAATGGTACCCGTCAGTTTGATACGGGCGAAGATTCGCCTTCAGCTTGGTCGGCAGCTTGGGTGGTTTGATCGATGCGATCTTGGCCGCTCGGTTCTTGAGTCGGTCCACCATACGTTCGTCACGGGCGGCGAGGCGGTTGGCTTCGAGGGCGAGCTGTAGGGTGTGGAAGCGATGTTTGGCGGGATCGCCGCTTTCGAGCACATCGGCCACGCCGAGGCCGAGTCGATCCAATGTTTCGGTGGTTTCTTCATCGACCGCTGCCTCGGCGTCGACCCTCCGCCAACCGTGTTGGGGCAGGTGCACCCATTTACCGCGGGCTTTGAGGAGGAGTTTAATCTCTTCCGTGCTCAAGTCGGTGTCTTCGATTTTGAGCCCGACCGTGAGATCGAACCAATCCTTCTCCGCGTCGGCCGAGGGATCGAGTTGCACTTCAACGTGAGCGCTCAGGGGCTCGTCCAACAGACTCGCGATTTCGGGAGAGAGTTCGGTGTGGATGTGCGGTGAGAGTCGAGCATACCAATGCAAAAAATTCTCGGCGAACTCATCATCAACCGGGCGAATCCAGGCATCGGCCCAGCCGTCCCACATCAGGCGGAATCCCGTGAAGCTTTCACTCGCTTCGCGAGCGTGGGCGAATTCGAACTCCAGGGCGGGTTTGCCCACCTCGCGGGGAGGCGGCTCACCGCTCTTCGTCCACTGCCAGCCAATCGCATCACCGGTCCATTGTTTCTCGCACGGAGGGTGCGTAGAGACGGCGGTGAGTTGGGCGTGCATCTCTCGCTCTTCGCCATCGAAGCCGGCCGTGAGCCAGCACTTGAGACGTGGTTTCAGTTCGACGACTTTTAGTTCTGCGGCGATGCCATCGGGCAAGCGCAGTCCGACGGCACGAAGGCGAGGCAGCAGACGGGCGTCGCTGAGTGCGGCAACCGGGAGCTGGGGGGCGGGTGAAGGGGGAGGTCCGCGCCAGAGTAGGTCTTCGAAAAGGTAAAGCGGTTCGGGGCGCGAAGCGACCAGCAACGCGTTCTCGGCGGGGTGACCGTCCGGGGTGACCATTTGCAGGTCGAGACGGTCGCTGGATTCGGCGGAAACCGTGGCTTCCGGAACCAAGGGATCGTCTTCGATGGTCAGCGGTTGGCCATCGGGCATGACCAGTGCAGGACGAGCGGCGGAGGTGCGCAACAGTTCGGCCACTGCTTCGGCAGGAACGGGACGTTTGGCGGTGAGTCCGGTGGGAAGCAGGCGTGCCTCTGCGGCGATGGCGGCGGCGAGACTGGCTTCAGCGTGCGAGAGCTTTTCTAAGTCGGCGGGGCGGATCTTAGTCAGATCATTCATCCACCGTTGAGCGGGGGCTCGCCACGGGGTTTGCCCCTTGCGGCGAACTTGGATCAGCCAGTTTCCAGCATGATCGAGTCGGAGTCGCAGGCCGTTGAGATCAGCGAAGAGCGGATGTGATTGATCCTGGGCGGCTTCTTCGGCCGATGGCAGAACACGCAGCCAACGGGCAAGTTCCTTCTCGAGGGCGTGTTCGTCGGCGGATGTCACCGCTTGAGTGAAGTTACTCTCCATTCGATGAGGAATGGTGCGCGGATCGCGGCGACCATCAGGTGCTCCTGTCTCGACCGCGGTAATCCATGCGTAACCGGATGCATAGGCATGTTTGCAGTCCTTCTTGTCCGGGCAGGAGCACTGGAAGGTCCATTTGCCACGGGTGAAGAACCACGTGAGGTCATAGCTGGCGTTGCCGAGCACCTCGGCCTTCACCAAGTGATCGGCCTCGGACCAAACGGACGCGACAGCTCCGCCCTTGAGATATTCTTGGCCGCGCTCCTGGGCGCGCTCGCCGAAGGCATCCAGTCGTTCGATCAGAGCCTGGATAGCTTCAGGCGTGCGAACTTCGCGCACGGCGGTGGGACGATAGCGAGGCATTAGGCCGTCTCCTCGGCGCCCGCGGTTACTCGGGCAGCTTGGTCGACGACTTCAGCAAAGACGGTCGGAAATAATGTTCTACGAAAGTGCAATCCTCCCATACGTCAGACAACGACGGCTTTCGCAAGACAATGTGTGAAAACTGAGGCTATTGGGGCCTAATCATGAGCACCGAATCTTGGATACTCCTTGGTGAGATGGAATCGGAAGCATGTTTTTTTCGGCCTATCGGTTGATTGACGGTCCGATTGCCGAGATGATCTGAGATTGTTTATCTTCTGCTATCGATTGCTTAGGGTCTTGAAAAAGAAGAATGTTTTCGTCCGACATCGAAAGCACCACGAAGTAGTTCTGATAGTAGTGATATGGATCAAAGCAGCGTAACTTCCGAACACTGATTTTGTCCGGATTGTAGCGATACCATATATTCGAAAGACTTCTCAAGGGTCCTCGTCGGGTAATATAGATACGTCGATCCTATGGATCTATCACTACATTTATCCTAACGTTGAACGCCAAGAATGCAGCGAAAGCGCTCAGCAACGCTGGAATGAGGATAATGGGGACAGATTGGACAGGTGCGAAAAAGAAGCTGGCCCATAGGACTGAACCGAAAGCGAAAAAGGCTGGCTTGGGCAGGTGGTTACGCGACGAAACAACTGCCGACGGGTAGGATCCGTCGGTTTCACATTTCGTTATAGTCATGGTGAAAATTTTTGAACCAAAGTGACACCATGAATCGCTAGCCGAATCCTAATAAACTTGTTCGTCGAGGAGCTTGAGGAGTTCGTCTTCGGTTACTCGGCGCTGGGCCATGGAGTCGCGTTCGCGGAGAGTGAAGGTGTCGCCTTTGCCTTCGATGGTTTCGAAGTCGATGGTCACACAATACGGCGTGCCGATCTCGTCTTGGCGACGGTAACGTCGGCCGATAGCTCCAGCTTCGTCGTAAAATACGGCGTAGCGGCGTTGAAGCTTGGTGTAGAGCGCCTTGGCGCGGGTGGTGAGTTCTGCCTTCTTTTTGAGGAGGGGCAACACGGCCACTTTGACCGGAGCAATTCTGGGTGAGAGGCGCAGCACGGTACGTGTTTCGGTGCGACCTTTGTCGTCGGTGACGTCTTCTTCGGCGTAGGCAGCGGTGAGCACGGCGAGGAAAATACGGTCCACGCCCACGGCAGGTTCGATGACGTGTGGCACGAACTTCTTCTTCGATTCTTCGTCGAAGATTTCCTGCGGCTTGCCCGAGGCTTCGGCGTGCTGGTTGAGGTCGTAGTTACCGCGTGCGGCGATACCCCAGAGTTCTTGGACGCCAAACGGGTATTTGAACATGATGTCAGTCGTGCCGCGTGAGTAGAACGCGAGCTTCGCCTTTTCATGTTCGTCGAGTGAGAGGTGCGACTCGGGGAGGCCGATGGAAACGAGCCAGTCCCAGCACCACTGGATCCACTCCTTGTGGGAACTTTCCCAGTCGGCGTCTTCGTGGATGAAATATTCCATCTCCATCTGTTCGAATTCGCGCGAGCGGAAGATGAAGTTTCGGGGCGTGATTTCGTTGCGGAAGGATTTGCCGATTTGGGCGATACCGAAGGGTAACTTCACGCGGCCGGTGTCGACGACGTTTTTGAAATCAACAAACATACCCTGCGCGGTTTCGGGACGCAGGTAGGATTTTGATGAACCGTCGCGCAGCGCGCCGACGTTGGTGTCGAACATCATGTTGAAGTCGCGGGGTGGCGTGAGGCTGCCAGGCTCACCGGTGGCCGGTGAGGGAATGAGAGGGATCTGCTCAGGCGTGGCCTCCGTGAACTCTTGGGCGACGACGGCAGCGAGTTCGCCTTGGATGGCTTGCTTGCGCTTTACCTTTTCGGCGGCGGCTTGGAGTTCGCCGGTGGTGTCTTCGGATTCAAGGGCGGATACATAGCCGTGGGTAGTGCTATCAACGACGACGGCGGCGAAGAAAAGTTGATCGGCGCGGAAGCGTTGCTTGGATGCTTTGCAATCGACGAGCGGATCGGTGAAGCCACCGACGTGGCCGGAGGCTTCCCACACCTTGGGGTGCATGATGATTGAGGTTTCGATGCCGACGACGTCGTCGCGGCGGCGCACCATATCATCCCACCAGCAGTCGCGGATGTTCTTCTTGAGCTCGATACCGAGCGGGCCGAAGTCGAAGAAGCCATTATAGCCGCCGTAAATTTCGGACGACTGGAAGACGAACCCACGACGCTTCGCGAGGGAAACGATGGACTCCATTTGGTTGGCGGATGACTCGGTCTTTGACATAAGGGAACAGAGTTAGCGAACACGGCCCCAACCGCTCAAGTTTCAAGTGCGGCGAGGCAGAATTGGGTTTTCCAACCACGAAAGGATCCGAATGGCGCTTTGTCTACCGGCTCCGCGTACCTCTGAATACTTGGAATATGGTGGAGTAGGTTTCAGTGCGTAGCGGTAGCCTAGCGTATTTGTGCCCATTGTCTCAGGTGTCGCGTTGCTCAGTAGCGGTTAGAGCTACGGAGGGGGGTATGAATGAAATTTCAGGGACAATTACGTTGCTGAATCAGGGGTGGGTTTCAGAACGAAGAGTCCGTCCTTGCCCCTGTGTCACCGCGTTTGGTGACCGATTCTCGTTCGCCCCATGCATCTCGAATACATCACCCTCGGCGCCTATTTTGTGTTGCTGATCATTATCGGCGCGGTCTTCGCCCGTTTTAACAACAATTTGAGTGACTTCGTGCGGGGAGGGAGTCGCGGCACGTGGTGGATGGTCGGCACGAGTATGCTCATGGCGGGTATCAGTGCATTCACCTTCACCGGCAACGCGTCGGCGATTTATGAGGCAGGACCGTCGGCGATCATCATCTATGGCGCCAATATTCTAGGATTTATCATGGGCGCGACGTTTCTGGGACGTTGGTGGCGGCAAAGTAGGTCACACACGTCGGGCGATTTGGTTCGGGCCCGTTTTGGGCTCGGCGCGGAACAAACGTTTGTGGTGACAGGGGTCATTCTGAACCCGTTGCAGGCCGCGATTCAGTTGTGGGCGCTGGCGGTCTTTGTGAGTGCGGTGTTTGGCATTCCGGTGATGTGGATGATCATTATCATCGGTCTAATAACATTGGCCTATTCAACGTCCGGTGGCATGTGGGGCGTGATGGCAACTGATGTCATCCAAGGCGTGATCATGTATGGCATGACGATGTTGATGGGCGTGCTCTGCATCATGGATGTCGGCGGCGTAGGCGCGTTTATCGAAAATTACCAAAAGATGGTCGCTGAAGGCAGTTTCATTTTCGTGAAAGAAGAGGGGCAATTCGCGAATGATCGCTACACGGGGCTCTGGATGTTGATGGCGCTCATCATGCAGATCATTTCCCAAATTCACCTCGGCGCGGCCAATAAGTTTCTGGCGTCCAAGGATGGGAACACCGCGTCCAAAGCCAGTTGGTTCTGCATGGGGCTGATGGCGCTGGGTGTGGCGGTGTGGTTCATTCCGCCGATGGTCGCGCGTTTCCTTTACGCCGATGAAGTGATGGCTATGGCGGTGGGTGATCCCTCCACGACGTCCTACGCGGTCATCGCCAAGCACGTGCTCCCCAATGGTCTACTCGGTGTAATGATCGCCGCAATGTTCTCCGCGACGATGAGTAGCATGGATTGGGGGCTGAATACGACGACCGGTATTCTCGTGAACAATTTCATTCTGCCTCTCCGTCGTTGGAGGGGTAAGGCCAAGCTCAGCGATCTTTTCCAACTTCGCCTGTGCCGCACGATCACGGTTATCTTGGGAATCCTGATTATCTCGATATCGATCGGGCTCTCCAACCAGACCCGCTTCGCGATGTTCGATGCCTATATGGTATTGTCGTCGGTTTTGGCGGTGCCACTCACTCTACCGCTGGTCGTCGGGATCTTCATTCGCAAGATGCCGGGGTGGTATTATTTCGTGATGCTTGGCGGCGGCATGGCACTTTCGATCTACACCATGGTGGACGAGAAATTAAACGGCAACGTGTGGGCCCTGCAGGAGCGCAGTTTTGTGGTCGTGCTGGGAGCCTTGGTGGCACTCATGATCGCCTGGCCGTGGCGCCACAAACGCAGCAACGAAGACCTCGAGCGCGAAACCGAACTCTGGAAACGCACCGCAACGCCGGTCGATTTCGAAAAGGAAGTCGGCGGTTCGCTCGATGGCGCGCAGGCGCGCATCACGGGGAATCTCATCCTCGTCACCGCCGGATTGTTGGCCGCGTTCCTACTCGTGCCCAACACGCTTGGTGATCGATTCGTGATTCTTTGTCTCGTCGGCTTCGTGGCGGCCTGCGGCAGCTGGCTGCGATTCATCGAAGGTCGCAAAGACTGAATACGCGATTGCGGCGGTCTGGTCGCGACGCGATAACCGCCGCTCATTCGTCGCATCATGAAGGAATCGTTTTCACCGCAAGAGTTCGCTCGTCTGTTGGAGTTGGTCCATTTGGGCATGCGCACGGTGATGTCCCGGCAAGGAGGTCAGTCGCCGCACCACG
>ERZ1047472.3601-NODE-3601-length-10139-cov-5.267850_pt1 | contig 10139 bp, 4 predicted proteins | sample MGYA00383095_ERZ1047472 | MGnify/ENA primary metagenome ERZ1047472 (study PRJEB29581, sample SAMEA5548365) | metagenome | biome: marine; feature: coastal; material: water | depth 1 m | study: Short-term variability in the microbial, nano- and picoplankton...
GCTGGCCCTGAGCCCACCACGGCGACGCGTTTCCCAGTCTTGACCTTTGAAGCCTGCGGTACGATCCAATCATTACTCCATCCTTTGTCTACAATGGCATGCTCGATTGATTTAATTGCCACCGCCGAATCATTGATATTCAAAGTGCAAGATGCCTCACACGGTGCTGGGCAAATCCGGCCCGTGAACTCGGGAAAATTATTCGTAGAGTGTAATGTTTGTAGCGCTGATTGCCAGTCATGGCGGTAAACCAGGTCATTCCAATCAGGGATGATATTGTTCACTGGGCAGCCGCTTTGGCAAAATGGAATACCACAATCCATGCAACGCGCTCCCTGGCGAGAAGCCTCGTCATCTGAATGCGTGATGACAAATTCCTTATAATTCTTCGTCCTGGCGTCCACAGGAACGCTTGATTCATTGACCCGATCATGCTCCAAAAATCCGGTTGGTTTACCCATCCTACGCTGCCTCCCGTTCACTTTTATTACTCTGAGAAAGCTCAGTCAGAGCTCTTTGATATTCATGTGGAAATACCTTAACAAATCTGCCTCTTGCTTCCCCCCATTGCGCTAGAATTTCCCTAGCAATGATGCTGCCCGTTCGTCTTTCATGCTCAGAAACAAGCTGCTTCAACAATTCCTCATCGCTTTTATCGCAGTGGAGATTTTCGTTAGGTTGCTCCTCTGTCGGAAGCACAGGCTCTAAATCAACCATCGATGGATTACATCGAAGATTAAAGTGACCCTTCGGGTCGTATACGTATGCAACCCCACCGCTCATACCCGCTGCAAAGTTTCTTCCAGTATCCCCTAAAACGACTACCGTACCCCCTGTCATGTACTCACAACAGTGATCACCGACCCCTTCAACGACGGCAGTTGCGCCGCTATTTCTGACTGCAAACCTTTCTCCGGCGACACCTGAAAAATAAGCTTCCCCTTCTACCGCTCCGTATAACACGGTATTCCCAATCACAATATTTTTGTTAGAAGGTCCACTGAAGTCACTCGACGGATAAATGGCAATACGCCCCCCTGATAAACCTTTACCGACATAATCGTTCGCATCGCCCTTCAAGTTAAAAGTAATTCCATGTGCCAGAAAAACTCCGAAACTTTGACCGGCGCTTCCTTCCAAATTGACTGTAACTGTGTCATCGGGAAGGCCCGCATGTCCGTATCGAGTTACAACTTGGTTAGATAGCATAGCGCCTACACTTCTGTTCGCGCTAATAACTTTACTATTTATGCGCACGGCCTTTTGATTTTCAAGAGCCGGCTTTGCTTGCTCAATTAAGGTATTGTCTAAGCCTTTATCTAGGCCGTGATCTTGTTGCTCACAATGTCGCCTAGCTACCTCATCCGACATCTCAGGTCGATAGAAAATCTTGGAAAAATCCAATCCCTTCGCCTTCCAATGGTCAACCCCTTCTCGCATATCTAACAAGTCAGATCGGCCAATGATTTCATTTAGACTTCTTACGCCCATACTCGCCATTATTTCTCGCATTTCCTGAGCGACAAAATGAAAATAATTTATAACGTGCTCCGGCTTACCAGAAAATTTCTCTCTGAGAATGGGGTCCTGGGTCGCAATACCAACAGGACATGTGTTTAGATGACATTTTCGCATCATAATGCATCCTTCTACCACCAGAGGTGCAGTTGCAAACCCAAATTCGTCTGCTCCGAGCAAAGCGCCTATGATCACATCACGACCAGTCTTCATCTGACCATCGACTTGCACAACAATCCGACCTCGAAGTTGATTTAAGACTAAAGTTTGTTGCGTTTCCGACAACCCCAACTCCCAAGGTGCTCCAGCGTGCTTGATAGACGAGAGTGGCGAAGCGCCTGTTCCACCATCATAACCAGCAATTACCACATGGTCTGACTTAGCTTTTGACACACCCGCGGCGACCGTTCCAACACCAATTTCTGAGACCAGCTTAACGCTTACGGCTGCCTTTGGATTTGCATTTTTTAGATCGTGAATCAGTTGCGCTAAATCCTCAATGGAATAAATATCATGATGAGGTGGCGGCGAGATTAACCCCACCCCAGGAACCGAAAACCGCAACTTCGCGATGTATTGCGATACTTTATGTCCAGGCAGTTGACCGCCCTCTCCAGGTTTTGCGCCCTGAGAAACTTTGATTTGAATTTGATCGGCATTGGCTAAATACTCCGCAGTCACACCAAAGCGACCGGAGGCGACTTGCTTAATTTTAGACCGTAAAGTATCGCCTTTTTTTAACTGGACGTCGCTAATAACTACATCCCCTAATAACTTTTTCGTACTTGTATCTGATGCCACAGGTTTAAACCGTCCTGGGTCTTCTCCACCTTCGCCAGTGTTCGATTTCCCCCCAATTCGATTCATAGCAATCGCTAGTGTCGAGTGTGCCTCGGTCGATATCGAACCTAGTGACATAGCACCTGTCGCGAACCGAGTAACGATAGCCGTCCAAGGCTCAACTTGGTCAATGGGAATAGCATTAGATAAAGGGGTGATTTGAAACAAACCGCGCAATGTCATGTGTCTGCGATTTTGCTCATTAATCATCTCAGCATACTGTTTATAGGTCGAATACTCATTCGTTCGCGTCGCTCTCTGAAGCGTTGCGACAGATTCAGGCGTCCACATGTGCGCCTCTCCACGAGTTCTATACGCATACTCACCACCTGCATCTAAAGCAGCGACTAACGTTGGGTCTTTTTCACTAAAACCACGAGAATGCTCGTTAATCGTCTCAACCGCAATTTCCTCTAAACCTATTCCCTCAACATTGCTTGATGTACCCGTGAAAAAGCGATGAACGAAATTAGTATTTAGGCCAATAGCTTCAAAAATTTGAGCCCCGCAATACGATTGATACGTACATATGCCCATCTTGGACATCACCTTATTCAATCCCTTACCGACCGCTTTAATAAAGTTTTTTTGATGCGTCACGATCTCTTGATTCGAGCCAGCAGTCACCGCAGCAAGCGTTTCCATCGTCAACCAAGGGTGAACGGCCTCTGCGCCATACCCAGCAAGAAGAGCGAAGTGATGAACCTCGCGTGCAGACCCAGTGCTTACCACCAGTCCGGTTTTGGTTCTCAACCCGTTTCGCACCAAATGATGATGAACACTACTCGTTGCAAGCAATGCTGGAATGGCTGCCCTGGCACTGTCAACGCCCTTATCGCACAATATCAGTATCGTCTTACCATTTTGCACAGCACGTTCAGCGCGCTTAGCAATTGTCGATAGCGCTCGCTCTAGGCCACTTGGCCCCTCATCAACAGGGAAAGTAATGTCAATAATCTCACTGTCGAATGCCCCTTGACTCAACTTAGAAATATTGACGAGAGAATCATAATCCTCAAAATCCAAAATTGGCTGCGAGAGCTCCAATCTTTTAAAAACTGTCTCATAATCAACCCCTAAAAGATTGGGCTTCGGGCCAACGTAAGAGATTAACGACATTACTATCTCCTCACGTATTGGATCTACGGGCGGATTAGTGACCTGGGCAAACAATTGCTTGAAATAACTGTATATCGATTTATTTTTGTCCGATAAAACTGCCAAAGGGGAATCATTCCCCATTGATCCAGTTCCCTCCTGACCGGACTTCGCCATTGGCATCAAAATAAATTTAATGTCTTCCTGTGTGAACCCGAAAGATTGCTGAAGATTTAGAAGTTCGCTAACTTCTCTTGACGCATTAGTATTTTTTACACTGCCTAACTCAGAGAGCACCATCCTCGATTGCTTTAAAAGCTTGCTGTAATCACGCGCTGCGATCAAGGTCTCTTTAACCTCTTCGTCCCCGATAATGCGCCCCTGGATCGTATCGATCAAAAGCATCTTTCCGGGCTCCAGACGCCATTTATGAGCAATATTTTTTTCCTCAATCGGCAACACTCCAACCTCAGACGACATGACTACTAAGTCGTCTTTAGTCACCAAATAACGTGCTGGCCTTAAACCATTACGATCAAGAGTGGCCCCAATCTGAACCCCATCAGTAAAAGCTACCGCCGCTGGCCCGTCCCACGGCTCTAGAATAGGCGCATGATATTCAAAAAAGTTTTTTCGGTCCGCACTCATTAATGAATTACCCGACCATGCCTCCGGGATTAACAACATCATTGCTTGAGCAACCGAGTATCCGGACAAAACGAGCAGCTCCAGGGCATTATCAAAACAAGCAGAGTCAGACTGTGCTTCGTCTATAAGTGGCCAAAGCTTTTCAAGATCATCGCCAATTATTGGAGATGACAGAGCCCGCTCTCTAGCTTTCATCCAATTTAGGTTCCCACGTAGGGTATTGAATTCGCCGTTATGACCGATCATTCTGAAAGGGTGTGATAGCTCCCAACTTGGAAACGTATTTGTAGAAAAGCGCTGGTGCACAAGCGCCAGGGCGGAGGTAAACCGAATATCCATCAAATCTAAGTAGTAGTCTCCGACTTGGCTAGCGAGTAACATCCCCTTGTAAACTAGGGTCCTTGCAGACATCGACGATAAATAAAATCCACCTGCGCCCACTTCTTTTAAAGTTTTAACTTGGCGCTCCGCAAGTTTACGAATCACGAAAAGTTTGCGCTCGAAATCTTGTACCGACTGGCAGCCGGGCCCTCGGCGAATAAAAATCTGTCGAATGACCGGCTCTACATCTCTGGCCGTCTGACTTATTCCCGAGCTATCGACCGGCACGTCTCGCCAACCAAGAACCGCTTGGCCTTCGTCTTCCGTTAAACCCTCTATTGCCTTTTGAATCTCAAGCCTGATGGACTCTTCTTGAGGCAGAAAGACCATGCCAATCCCGTAAGTGCCAACCGGAGGTAATTCAAATGCCAAGTCTGTTTTGCTACGAAAGAATTCATCAGGAATCTGAACCAAAATTCCAGCGCCATCACCCAACAATGGATCAAAACCAGTCGCACCTCGGTGAGTTAAATTATCCAGAACCTGCAGGCCCTGTTCCACTATGTGGTGACTTTTCTCCCCTTTGATATGGGCTACAAACCCAACACCACATGCATCGTGTTCATTTGCGGGATTGTAAAGTCCTTGCGCCGCAGGTTTAACGAACTTAGTCAAAATCTTGCCTCTCTCAATTTCATTCATCACACAAAAAACTATAAAAATCTAAAGAATAACCCCATACACACCAAATCCGGCTTTTGACCGGATTTGGGTACGACCCACTATGGTACCTGGTTTCGAACGTTATGATCAATATAAGATGATTTTGTTCACACAGGATCGATAAGAAATATCTGACGATATTCTTTCATAGCGTATCGATCTGTCATACCTGCAATATAGTCCGAAATTGCCCTGGGAGTGTCCGCCCTGGCCTGCACCTGATAACGAGTTGGTAAGAGCCCAGGGTCATCCTCGAAGGCTTTAAATAGGTTACGAACAACTCGCTTAGCCTTGTCAGCCATACGTTGAACTTTATAATGGCGATACAGGTGCTTATGGAGATATTCTTGTAATTCTCTATGTTTCCCCTCCATCGCTTCACTAAAACGAATTAATTCGCATGATTCCCGGACATCCTGAAGCGAACTTGGGCTGGCTTCGTTAATTAACCGATCACTTTCGTTCGTCAGATCAACCACAAAACTATTTACTGTTCTTCGAATGGATTCGCTTATTCTTCGATGGACACCAATGGATGGATACTCTTTGGCAACGTCACGCAGGTGTTGACCAAAAATAGGCAAATTAATCATGTCTTCAATCTGAAGCAAACCAGATCGCAGACCATCATCGATGTCGTGGTTGTTATACGCAAGTCCGTCAGCCACATTCGCCAACTGCGCTTCCAGTGACGGTCTTTGATTATCAATAAATCGGCGACCCACATCTCCTAACTCTTGAGCATTTTTTAACGCACAGTGCTTTAAAATACCCTCCCGCGTCTCAAAACATAAATTCAGGCCATCGAACTGCGCATACCTGAGCTCCAAATGATCGACAACACGAAGAGATTGAAGGTTATGCTCGAACCCACCGTATGCCGCCATACTTTCATTCAAGGCATCCTGACCACTATGACCGAAAGGAGTATGGCCTAGGTCATGAGCAAGCGAGATCGCCTCAACTAGGTCCACGTTCAACCCTAAGTTGGCCGCAACAGATCGCGCAATCTGAGCGACCTCTAAACTATGCGTCAAACGAGTCCGAAAGTGATCACCTTCGTGATTCACGAACACCTGAGTTTTGTACTCCAGTCTACGAAATGCAGTTGAGTGAATAATGCGGTCTCTGTCCCTCTGAAACTCAGTTCTTCCAGAAGCCGTCTCTTCTTTAAAACAACGGCCAGACGTCGCATCAACCGGAACCGCATAAGCAGACATTTCACCCTTTGCCATTTTCAACTTCCGATTTCATCTAAAACTTTATTCAAAATATCTGGCGAAAAATCAGCAGAGACGTAAGCACGACCTAACTGCTTCAATAAAATAAGACGTAATTTTCCATCTAATACTTTTTTGTCAAAACCCATCAGGCCTAAATAATTGTCTCGGCCTAGGTTCGGCGCCTCAGTAGGCAAACCAACTCTTACCAAAAGCGCTCGCAGGCGATCCCAATCTGATTGAGGGACAAAACCCGACAAAACCGACATCCTCAACGCGAGCAACATTCCAACCGCTACCGCCTCCCCATGCAGCCATTTACCGAACCCTAAGCCTGCCTCTATCGCATGGCCAAACGTATGACCAAAATTTAGTAACGCTCGGAGCCCTAGTTCAGTTTCGTCTCCCTCAACAACCTCAGCCTTACTAGCGCAACATCTCTCGACCGCATAGCCGAGCGCATCATAATCTCGCCTTAATAGGTTTTCTACATTTTCCTCTAGCCAAACAAAAAAAGCCTCGTCCATAATCGCGCCGTACTTTATCACCTCGGCTAAGCCCGCATGAAATTCGCGATCAGGAAGACTCTCAAGCATCTCAAGACTCACAATCACCGCCTGCGGCTGATAAAACGCACCAATCATGTTTTTTCCCGCAGGATGATTAATGGCAGTCTTTCCTCCCACCGAGGAATCCACCTGAGACAATAATGTCGTTGGGATTTGAATCAACGGGACACCGCGTCGATATGTCGCTGCCGCATAACCAGCCACATCGCCGACAACACCGCCACCCAAAGCGACGATTGTCGTCCCTCGGTCAGCGCGTTTGGCAAGCAACTGATCGTATATTGAGGTGAGCGTACCCTGAGTTTTGAAGCGCTCACCGTCCGATATCACGATTTCTTCTACAGCCGAGCCGTTCGCGGAGAGAAAAGTTGCGACTGTATTAAAGTACATCGGACCAACAACATCGTTGGTAACAACTACATACCGTCTGCTCTTAAAAGGACTCAGCTCCAAAAGGTCATGTTGGTTAAACAATTCACGGCCGATGATGATCGGATAAGTTCGCCCTTCGAGTCCAACCGTTATTTTCCTATTTTCCATAAATTTTATCTGGCTTAATGACTTCCAGCGTTCATAAGTTCACCTTCTAATTTGTTCAAAAAAGTCTGAAGATTAGGCTCGCCCGTTTCAATGATTAGATCAGCTAAAGCGGAATAAATTGGATCCCTCACTAAAAACAAGGCGTTTAACTTAGCCAATGGATCATTAGTATCCAATAAAGGTCGAGTTTTATCAGCCTGCGTTCTCCTCCACAGGTCTTCGACTAAGGCCTTGAGGTAGACCACGTATCCACTTGAACCCAAAGACTTTCGGTTTTCATCCGAAAGCACAGCGCCGCCACCAGTCGCCAACACAATATTATCCAATGTGGTGAGCTCCGCAATGGCAGCCTCCTCGCGAGTGCGAAAACCCTGCTCTCCCTCGTGGTGGAAGATTGTAGCAATGGATACTCCTGTTCTCTCCTCGATCACTTGATCAGAATCAAAAAAGCTTTTGCGCGCTCGCTTAGCCAGAAGCCGTCCAACAGATGTTTTGCCAGCCCCCATCATGCCTATAAGGTAAATATTACCTTTAAATGAAGTTATTTCACTACTGGCGCGGCTCTCTCGGTCGTTTATTTTTTCCATTATAGAATTTTAACCGTTTATACTTCGACCTAGGGAAACTGAAACTAATATTCCACGGTAACATGAGTCGAATTTGTAATTAATGTTTACCTAAAAACTCGTACATTCTCCGTTTCACCTTTTCAAGCGATATATAATTATCTGCGATGGACATAAATTAACACCTTTTTCGATGGGCTTAGGCAAACTATTATCTAAATTTTTTCTGCTCTGCATCAGTCTTGGCATCGTTGGTGTACTCGCGCTAACATTCGCCTTCGTCACCGCATACCCCCAATTACCCGCCGTTAACGCCTTAACTGACTATCGCCCAAAACTACCACTACGCATCTACAGTGCTGAGAATGTCCTGATAGGAGAATTCGGCAAAGAGCACAGGGAATTCATCAGCATCAACGAAGTTCCTGAGGCCCTCAAAAACGCTATTATTGCTGCAGAGGATGAGCATTTTTGGCGACATCATGGCATCGACTTTGTCGGAATTGGCAGAGCTGCGTTAGCAAATGTATCAGCACGCGGCGCGCGCCAAGGCGCCAGCACAATCACCATGCAAGTAGCACGTAATTTTTTTCTTTCTTCAGAGAAAACATTTACCAGGAAATTTAATGAGGCGCTTTTAGCTATAAAAATTGAGCGTAACCTGACTAAAAATCAGATACTTGAGCTTTACATCAATCAAATTTATCTCGGTCAAAGAGCTTACGGGTTCGCCGCTGCCTCCAAAATTTATTTTGGTAAACCTTTGACTCAAGCCTCCCTAGCTGAGGTATCCATGTTAGCCGGGCTACCCAAAGCCCCCTCCAAATACAACCCTGTAGTTAATTTGAAACGAGCAAAGCAAAGACAAAGCTATGTCTTGAAACGCATGCTGAGTTTGGATTTTATTTCCGATGAGTTGTTCGAGCAATCAAAAATACAACCACTCAAATTATCCTCCGCCAGACCAAATCCAAGTAAACGGGCAGAATTTTTCGTTGAAATGGTTAGGCAGGCATTAACGGAGCGATACGGAGACGAGGCCTACACGAGAGGTTTTAACGTCTACACAACCCTCTTAACCAAACATCAAGAAGGAGGCTTTTTAGCCCTCAAAAAAGGATTAGAAGCACACGATAGGAGGCAGGGATTTCGGGGCGCGATTGGCGCTGTAGATCTTCCCTCTAGAGCAGACGATGAGTGGCTAGAAGATACATTGCAAAGTTTCAAAACTTACGAAGACCTTACGCCGTCGGTGATACTGCAAACTAACTCCACCTCTATCGAAATTTACATAAAGGGTATTGGCTCAGCGTTACTGAGTAACGAAGGTACACGATTTGGAAGCGAGGATCTTTTAATCGGCTCGAGTCAAACATCACCTTTAAAAAAAGGTGATTTGATTTATGTTCGCAAACTAAAAAATCGTTGGCTTCTGGGCCAGTTACCCGTTGCTGAAGGTGCTTTGATATCAATTAATTCGGATACTGGGGCGATCAATGCGCTAGTAGGAGGGTATAATTTTTATAGAAATAAGTTTAATCACGTTACCCAGGCAAAACGGCAGCCCGGCTCCAGCTTCAAGCCTTTTATCTATTCAGCCGCGCTAGAAAGAGGATTCACTCCCGGGACAATCATTGACGATGCGCCGTTTGAGATTGATGAGAGCCAAACCGGGTTCGAACTGTGGGAACCGCAGAATTATGACGAAGAGTTTGCTGGCCCCATTAGTCTCCGATACGCTTTAGCTAAGTCAAAAAATCTTGTCGCTATTCGCGTACTTCAAGCAATCACACCTCAGTACGCCCAAACGTTTTTGACGCGATTTGGTTTTAAACCTAAGCATCACCCTCCATATCTCACGATGGCATTAGGTGCAGGCTCAACCACGCCTCTCGAACTGGCCCGCGGCTACGCTGTTTTTGCTAATGGCGGCTACTTAGTCGAGCCATATTTCATTTCGCGTATTGAAGATATTGAAGGCAATTTAATTTATGTAACAAAAACTCAACAAAAAAAGACATCAGCGAATCGTGTAATCGACTCTCGTAATGCTTTTACCATGAACTCGCTTCTGCAAAATGCTATTCAAACTGGTA
>ERZ1047472.3619-NODE-3619-length-10109-cov-6.630296_pt1 | contig 10109 bp, 10 predicted proteins | sample MGYA00383095_ERZ1047472 | MGnify/ENA primary metagenome ERZ1047472 (study PRJEB29581, sample SAMEA5548365) | metagenome | biome: marine; feature: coastal; material: water | depth 1 m | study: Short-term variability in the microbial, nano- and picoplankton...
GCAGCAAAGGTATTAGGTTGTAGCAGTGTGATGTAGGTAGCTTGCCATTTTTTGTCCACTAGACTTAAATTTTTCTTTTAGTTTAGTTTCCTTCGTTTTCTTTTTAGATATTTGTTTAAATATTTTATGTATGCCTAAAGTTGTTTTAATTACTGGTGCCTCCTCCGGAATAGGGAAAGCCATTGCTACTTTTTTGGTTCAAAAAGGATGTAAAGTTTATGGTACTAGTAGAAACCCAAAACATACAGCTGAATTTTCGTTTGAACTCATTGCTTTAGATGTTTTAAAAATTGATACGATTGCTTCTGCAGTAGCATTTGTTATTAAAAAAGAAGGAAGGTTAGATGTTTTGGTAAACAATGCAGGAATGGGTATTACGGGTCCCATTGAGGATACACCCACTGATGAAATGCGCGCCGTTTTTAACACTAATTTTTTTGGTGCAATTGACGTTATGAAAGAGGTTTTACCTCAAATGCGCAAACAAAATTCAGGAACAATTATAAATGTCACTTCCATTGCTGGTTATATGGGTTTACCATACAGAGGGGTGTATTCTGCTACTAAAGGAGCTTTAGAAATTATAACTGAGGCTACAAGTATGGAGGTTAAAAGCTTTAATATCAATCTTGTTAATATTGCTCCTGGAGATTTTACGACTAATATAGCTGCAGGAAGGTATCATACACCTGTATTTGAAAATTCTGCCTACAAAAACAACTATCAAGCGAATTTAGATTTGATGAATTCCCATGTAGATGATGGAATGGATCCATTAGAAATGGCTAAAGCCGTTTTTAAAATTATACAAACAAAAAAACCAAAAATCCATTATAAAGTTGGTGGTTTTATGGAGAAATTTTCTATCGTTTTAAAACGAATTTTACCAGACAGATTGTATGAAAAACTATTGATGCAGCATTACAAATTATAGTTGTTTTTTGTTTATAACTGGTATAAAAATATTTTTTAGAACGCTCTTAAAATAGTAGCCGAGTTCTTATCTTTGCATTAGGGATTGAAGCATTTGTTTGAGCTCTTTTGAAAAGAATGAACAGAAAGCGAGTGCGCAAAGCCCGACTTGGTTCTGATTGCTTTCAGAATAAAGTAATGCCTAAAAATATAATATTGACAACTAAATAAGTACAAATGAAATTTTTTATAGACACAGCAAATTTAGAGCAAATTAAAGAAGCGCAGGCCTTAGGTATTTTAGATGGTGTTACTACAAACCCGTCTTTGATGGCTAAAGAAGGAATTACTGGTGAAGCAAACATTATCAACCACTACAAAGAAATTTGCGAATTGGTTGAAGGAGATGTTTCTGCAGAGGTAATTGCTACAGATTTTGATGGGATGGTTAAAGAAGGTGAAGCGCTAGCGGCTTTAAACCCTCAAATTGTGGTAAAATTACCAATGATAAAAGAGGGAGTAAAAGCCTGTAAGTATTTTTCCTCTAAAGGAATTAAAACGAACGTAACATTAGTTTTTTCTGCAGGACAAGCATTGTTAGCAGCAAAAGCAGGTGCAACCTATGTGTCTCCATTTATCGGACGTTTGGATGATATTTCTACAGATGGTTTAAATTTGATCTCTGAAATTCGTTTAATATATGATAATTATGGTTTTGAAACTCAGATTTTAGCAGCTTCCGTGCGACATACTATGCACATTATTGATTGTGCAAAATTAGGCTCTGATGTAATGACAGGTCCTATAAGTGCCATTGAAGGTTTGCTAAGACACCCGCTAACAGATAGCGGATTGGCGAAGTTTTTAGAAGACTATAAAAAAGGAAATTAACCAACTTGGTTAGTTTTTGTATAAAATGTCATTTCAGGATTTAATTTTGGAATGACATTTTTAAGAGTAATAAATGTATCCAAAGAAAGAACTTGCACAAATCCTTATTTCAGCTTGTCATCAATTTAAAATTGAGACGGTTGTGATTTCTCCTGGTTCACGAAATGCTCCACTTACCATCGGTTTTTCGAATCATTCAGACATAGAGACCTTTAGTATTGTAGATGAACGTTCTGCTGCTTTTTTTGCTCTAGGAATTGCACAACAAACTCAAAAACCTGTTGCAATTTTATGCACTTCTGGTTCTGCTTTGTTAAATTACTATCCTGCAATTGCAGAGGCATTTTATAGTAATATTCCATTGGTTGTTATTTCTGCAGACCGACCTAAACATTTGATAGATATTGGAGACGGACAAACTATTCGTCAAGAAAACGTTTTTGAAAATCATATTTTATTTTCAGCAAATTTAATTGAGAACCAAAGCTTTAAAACTCGCAATTCACAATTGATTGGTGAAGCATTACAAATTGCAACATCAAATCAAGGTCCGGTTCATATAAACATTCCATTTGATGAACCTTTATACGAAACGGTTTCTGTTTTAAAAGATTTTCATTTTCCTAGAATATCTATGAGCTCTCTAGATAATTCGCATGTAGATTATTCCTTTTTTGCCTCTATTTGGAATACAGCAAAGAAGAAAATTATTTTAGTTGGTGTTCATTATCCAAATAAAAAAATAAACGAACTTATTCATTTTTATGCGAACGATACTTCTGTTTTAATTCTTACAGAAACGACTTCGAACTTACATCATAAAAATGTAGTAGACTCCATTGATCAGCTTATTTTTTCTTTAGATGAATGTCAATTTAAAGAGCTTCAGCCTGAGGTTTTAATTACGTTTGGTGGAATGATTATTTCTAAAAAAATTAAACAATTTTTACGTTTATATCAGCCCAAACATCATTGGGATGTAGATGAGAAAAAAGCAACAAACACTTTTTTTTCCTTAACAGAATTTATACAACAAAAGCCTTCGGACTTTTTTTTAGCATTTAACAATAGTACTCAAAAAGTAACGAGTGATTATCAGAAAAAATGGCTTTCATTTAGAGATGAAAAAAGAGTAAAACACCAACAATATTTAGATCAAATTGGGCATTCAGATTTTAAAGCTTTCGAGCTAATTTTAAAAAGCATTCCAGAAGATTCTCAACTTCAAATAAGCAATAGCTCTATTATTAGATACGCCCAGCTATTTTCTATTAATGATTCTGTAGAAGTTTTTTGCAATAGAGGTACAAGTGGTATCGATGGGAGTACAAGTACTGCAATTGGAGCGGCATTTGCAAGTTTAAAACAAACTGTTTTTATTACTGGTGATCTGAGTTTTTTCTATGATAGTAATGGATTGTGGAATGACCATATACCTGCTAATTTTAGGATTATTTTAATAAATAATTCTGGCGGTGGAATTTTTAAAATTATCCCGGGTCCATCTACTACAAATGCAACTAAATATTTTGAAACACCTCATTGTTTAACAGCAGAGCATTTATCTAAAATGTATGGTTTCGAGTATCATAAAGCATTTTCAACTGATACAGTAAATGAACAAATTAAAGATTTTTATGAAGTTTCAGAAAAACCAAAAATCTTAGAAATTTTTACGCCAAGTGGGGATAATAATTTGGTTTTAAAAACCTATTTTAACTATATACAATAATGGATTTACAAGAGGGAGATAAAGTGCAGTTAATCATTGAAACTGAAACAGGTTTAGGGTATACCGTTTTAATAAATGAAGAATATGATGGGTTGCTTTTTAAGAGCGAAGTTTTTCAGGAGTTAGAAGAAAACATGGAAGTAACCGGTTATATCAAAAATATTCGCGAAGATGGAAAAATAGATGTTTCTCTGAGGCCACAAGGATTTAGAAATGTCATTGATTCTGATGTAAATAAAATCCTTTCTAAACTAAAAGATAGTAGAGAAGGATTTCTTTTAATTACAGATAAAAGTTCTCCAGATGCTATTCGTTTTCATATGAAAATGAGTAAGAAAGCATTTAAAAAAGCAGTTGGTAACCTATATAAACAGAAGCTTATTATGATCAAAGAAGATAGAATTGAATTGTTGAAATAGGATTTTTTAAGCTTTTTAGTGATTGTTAATAGCAATATTATTGACCACTTAATCTTAAAACATTTTCATAAAAAGCATCTGAATTTGGATCAGAAGGATCTATTTTTCCATATCCAACTTTGTAAAATCTTAAGGCTTTTTTAATATTGTTTCTATTTTCATAGTATCTACCAATATAATATTCGCCTAGAGGTGAGCTAGGAAATAAATTCAAAATCATTTTACCAAATTCACGTAAATAATCACCATTTTCTTTTTCAATAATTATATTTTCGATCGCATAAATATCTTTTTCTCTAATCCCTAAATTACTTCCAAATAAGAATTCGATTTCTAAATATTTGTTTTCTAAGTATGCTATAGCATCTCTGGGAGTAGAATTTTGTATGTTTTTTCTAAATTCATCTTCTGAAATTGAAGAATAAATTTCAAAAATTTTACTGATTGCCCTTGGTATTGCCTCGCTCACTGCAGAGATACTGCTAGGGGTTTTTATATGGTCATTTATAATGTTAAAATTATTCAATCCTAGAGATGAAATCTCTATTTGTAATTCTCGAATTTTAGCTTGTTTTTTTAATGAAAATGAAGTTGAATTGTTGGTGTATAGATAAAAAGTATTGTCTTCTTTTAAAAATTTTTTAAGATTATATGATTCAAATTCTCGATAAACAAAATCAGAAAAAGTAGGATTTATACAGACATATGAGTTTATATAAGGTTCTGGTTCTTTTAAGTAATGACTGATTATATTTGCGGAAGTTCCCTCACCAATCAGAGAAATAAAGGGAGAGGTTCTAAAATTACTTTCCACATAAAAAATAACTTCATCTCTTACAAATTGATAAAATTCAATACTTCTTCCATTCAATTTACCATTATCTATATTAAAATAGCTATCTTCTTTTTTAGTTTTTTCCATAGAAATTCCCACAACAATTTGCTTAGGAGCTTTGTCTTTTAATGCAAATAAAACAGAATTGCCCACATAGGTATCGAACAGATACTCTGCATCAAAAACTACGGCTAATGGGTAGTTTTTTAGACTATCTTTTTCATATCCCTTTGGTAAATAAATTTTTAAATTTCGAGAAGTCTCTAAGATGTCTGATATTATTGTTTTTTCAATTACTTTTTGTGAAAATCCGCTAAAGCAAAAAAGAATAAATATTAGTGAGAATGATTTCTTTATCATAAATTTGAATCTTTATTTTTGTGACCATTTATTTTGTTCTTCTAAAAAGAACGTCCAAAATACAAAATTATGATACAACCTGAGTGGAAAATTGTTAAAGAGTACGAAGATATTACATACAAAAAATGTAATGGAGTTGCTAGAATTGCATTTAATAGGCCAAATGTTAGAAATGCCTTTAGACCAAAAACAACCAAAGAATTATACGATGCTTTTTATGATGCTAGTGAAGATGTAAACATCGGTGTAGTCTTACTTTCTGCAGAAGGACCAAGCACAAAAGATGGCGTTTATTCTTTCTGTTCTGGAGGAGATCAAAAAGCACGAGGACATCAAGGTTATGTTGGGGATGATGGATATCACAGGCTTAATATTTTAGAAGTTCAGCGTTTGATTCGATTTATGCCAAAAGCAGTAATAGCTGTGGTTCCAGGTTGGGCAGTTGGGGGAGGCCATAGTTTACATGTAGTCTGTGATTTAACATTGGCAAGTAAAGAACATGCAATTTTTAAACAAACAGATGCAGATGTAACTTCATTTGATGGTGGGTATGGGTCTGCCTATTTGGCAAAAATGGTAGGACAGAAAAAAGCAAGAGAGATTTTCTTTTTAGGAAGAAACTATTCTGCTCAAGAGGCCTACGATATGGGAATGGTGAATGCTGTAATCCCTCATGAGGAGTTAGAAAGTACTGCTTTTGAATGGGCTCAAGAAATACTTGAGAAAAGTCCGACTTCTATAAAAATGTTAAAATTTGCGATGAATTTAACGGATGATGGTATGGTTGGTCAGCAGGTTTTTGCGGGTGAAGCAACCAGACTTGCATATATGACAGACGAAGCAAAAGAAGGAAGAGATGCTTTTTTAGAGAAGAGAAAACCGAATTTTCCGAAAAAATGGATACCATAGATTTCTCTAATTACTTCCTAAATTCAGCGGATCATTTGAATAGATTTTTTAAAAATCGATAAATCATATTAAGAATAGCAGTGAATTTTTTTAATTTATAAAACGTTTAAAAAAAATGAAATCACAAGTAGTAACTTTTTTAATAAAATGCCCAGATCAAAAAGGGTTGGTTGCAAAAATAACCAATTTTTTTTATGAAAAAGGATTTAATATTTTGAGTTGTCAGCAGTATGTAAATTCAATTGAAGACACTTATTTTATGAGGGTTCGTTTGAATGCAGATGGAACCAATATTTCTAAGAACGAATTAGAAAATAGTTTTTTAGAATTGGCAGATCCATTACAATTTAGTTGGTCTGTACATTATGGAGAAAAAAAACAAAATGTGGCTATTTTGGTTTCGCATACGAGTCACAATTTATACGATTTGTTAGAGCGTTCTAAAGAAGGTCGTTTGGATTGTAATGTGAAGATGATTATCAGTAACCACAACAAATTAAGACATATTGCAGAAATGTTTGATATTCCTTTTTATTACCTTCCGATCTCTGAGGGAACTAAAGAGGAGCAAGAGGGACAAATTATTAAATTATTAGATTCTAATACCATAGATTTGGTAATTATGGCCAGATATATGCAGATTTTATCTTCTCATTTTATCAATCATTATCCAGAAAAAATCATCAATATTCACCATTCATTTTTACCAGCTTTTCAAGGAGCAAATCCATACAACAAAGCATATGAAAGAGGTGTAAAATTAATAGGCGCAACAGCCCATTATGCTACGGAAGATTTAGATGAAGGTCCTATTATTGAACAAGATGTAAAGCCTGTAAGTCACGAAAGTACTCCAACAACATTAAAGAGAATTGGTGCAGATATTGAAAAGCTAGTTTTAGCAAGAGCCGTAAAAAATCATTTAAATCATCAAATTATAGTTTCTGGAAACAGGGCCATTGTTTTTCCAGAAGCGGGTGAGTAGATATTTTAGTACTTTTTAGGAAGTATTATTCAGTTTGGAGTATTTTATCTTAGCTTTTAATTTTTGAAGCATTCAAATTTTAAATACATAATGAAAATAATTTGTATTGGGCGCAACTACGCAAAACACATCGAAGAACTTGAGAATGAAAGACCAGAAAATCCAGTTGTATTTTTAAAGCCAGATTCTTCTATTTTACCAAAAAAGAACCCTTTTTTTATTCCTCCTTTTTCTGATGATATTCATTATGAAGTTGAAATTTTAGTAAAGATTAACAAAGTAGGTAAGCATATAGATAAAATTTTTTCCCACAAATATTATGATGAAATCGGATTGGGAATTGATTTCACAGCACGTGATATTCAAGCAAAATGCAAAGAAAGTGGCTTGCCATGGGAAAAAGCAAAAGCGTTTGATGGAAGTGCAGTTGTTGGTGAGTTTTATCCGAAAGAAGAATTTGATTTAGCTAATTTGAAATTTCAATTATATCAAAATGATGCTATTGTTCAAGAAGGAAATACAGACGCTATGTTGTGGAATATAGATGAATTAATTTCTTATGTATCTCAATATTTTACCTTAAAAAAAGGAGATATAATCTTTACGGGAACTCCAGCAGGTGTGGGTAAAGTTTTTGAGAATGATGTTTTAAAAGGAATGATAGAAGGAAAAGAGGCTTTTACCATTCGGGTGAAGTAATTTATGATAAGTTTGCAGGGTTAAATATTCTATTTAGAGTGACTCAATAGCCAATCATAAATATCTTGTCCAGCATAAACTCTTCTCCAAGTTTCTATATGATCTGTATCTTCATGAATAGTAAGTCTAACTTTATGATGACCAAACTCTTTTAATTTATTAATTCCACTGTAAAAATATTCAGATGGGACTGCTTTGTCCTTTCCGCCGGCAATATTCCAAATAGGTATTTTTTTTTCTGCAATAGATTTTATTAAATTTGGAAATGCAAATCCTACTATTGGGTTTATCGCTGCAAATTTATTTGGATATTTGCTAGCTGTATGCCAAGTCCCATATCCACCAAAACTCAGACCGGTTAAATAAACTCTTTTATCATCAGCCTTGTAGTTTTTTAAGGTACTATCAATCATACTTATCAAATCTTCTTGCACGTTATTCCAGCCATATTTATTTATAAAATTTATTCTAGCTTCTGGTATTGTATCATTCATAATACGATTTAATTTTTCATAAGTAAACCTAGGTTTAGGTCGATTAGGAGTTCCAGATTTTAATCGTTTCGGAATAGATTCTGTAGTTCTATTTGTGATATAATCAATTCCTTGCTTGTCCAAATCAAACATATGTAGTTGTGGAGCAATAATAATAAAAGGCAAGTCTCTTTTTTGAACCCAAGATTCATATAATGGTCCGTGAATTTGTATGTATTCTAATTCACTTTTACCATTTCCACGTTCTCCATTTCCATGAAGAAACATTAAAATAGGCCAATTTTTGTCTGATTCTTTATATCCTTTTGGCAGGTATAAAAAATATTCTCGATCTGAATTGTCTAGAAAACTTGTATAGGGAATACGTACCAATTGTTCTTCTGATTTTTTTATATTAATTGAAGAGCAAGAAGAGATAATGATGGATATAATTAACAGGAAACAATAGGAGACTTTCATTGATTTGATATTTATCTTCAAATTTAATTTAAATATTAATACTTGTTCCTATTTTTGTATCATAATCACACATCATGAATGCAGAAATTATAACAATCGGAGACGAAATTTTGATAGGTCAAATTGTAGACACCAATTCTCAATGGATTGGAAAACAATTGAATAAAATAGGTGTTTCAGTATATCAAATAACTTCCATTCAAGATGACAAACAGCACATTCTAAATGCCTTAAAAGAAGCACAAGATAGAGTTGGTATTGTAATACTTACAGGAGGATTAGGACCCACAAAAGATGACATTACTAAAAAAACAATTGCAGAATTCTTTCATGACACTGAGCATATAGAGTATCCACAAGTAGTTACTCATATTCAAGGATTGTTTAAAAAAATAAATCATCCATTTAAAGAAATTCAACGAACACAGGCCAAATTACCATCAAAAGCCACTTTATTAATGAATAATTTTGGAACCGCACCAGGAATGTGGTTTTATGAAAATAAGACTGTTTTTGTCTCTCTTCCGGGAGTTCCATATGAAATGAAAGGATTGCTATCGAATGAAGTTTTACCAAGAATACAGAAGCAATTTAAGCTTCCATTTATCATTCATAAGACAATTATGACTTATGGGCAAGGAGAGAGTACTATTGCAGAAAGAATCGAAGATTTTGAAAATAAGCTTCCGGCATTTATTAAGTTAGCCTATTTGCCTTCTTTTGGTAGAGTGCGTTTGCGATTATCCGCTAAAGGCGATAACAAAAAAGTTTTAGAAAAAGAATTAGATGAAAAAGTGAATGAGCTGTATCAATTAATTCCCGAAATAATTACAGGTTTAGATGATGATGCCTCTTTAGAAAAAAGAGTAGGTGACTTGCTTAAAATGCGCAATAAGACAATAGCTACTGCAGAAAGTTTAACCGGAGGTAAAATTGCATCAACTTTGGTCTCTATTGCTGGAGCATCAGCTTACTTTAAAGGAAGTTTTATAACCTATTGTGCAGAAACTAAAATTAATTTATTGGATGTTTCTCAAGAAACTATCAAAAAACATACTGTAGTTAGTAAAGAAGTAGCTTTAGAGATGGCAAGAGGAGCCAAGCAAAAACTTCAGACAAATTATGCAATTGCAGTAACAGGTAATGCAGGGCCAACCTCCGACAATAATGATAAGAGTTTAGGACTCGTTTACATTGCTTTTATCTCCGATGAGAAAGAGTGTGTTCAAGAATTTAATTTTGGTCAGCCAAGAGAAAAAGTAATCAATAGAACAGTCAGTAAATCACTTGAGATTTTACAAAAAGAAATTCTTTAAAAATTTGTGAAATTGTTTTGTTCAGGATTAGATTTATTTGTAGATTTGCACCTCGTTTAGAGATAACACTATAAATACTGTCGAAAAGATGTCTAGAG
>ERZ1047472.3623-NODE-3623-length-10105-cov-3.285373_pt1 | contig 10105 bp, 8 predicted proteins | sample MGYA00383095_ERZ1047472 | MGnify/ENA primary metagenome ERZ1047472 (study PRJEB29581, sample SAMEA5548365) | metagenome | biome: marine; feature: coastal; material: water | depth 1 m | study: Short-term variability in the microbial, nano- and picoplankton...
AAACTGTTTGTGCATTAGTTTTCATAATACGAAATCAATTCTTTAGTGGCTTCTTTTGCATTTAACTGTTGTAAAATAGCCATTTTTCCACGGTTGGCCATTTTTTTTCGCATTTCAGGATTTTCATACAGCTGTATTACCTTATTGGAAAAATCTTCCACGTTTTCTGGAATGTGACTCAACCCAGAAGCAAAAGTATCTATTAAAAATTGTTGAGCAACCACATTGCTCACTAACATCGGCAATCCCAAAGACATGTACTGAAACACCTTGTTGGCATAGGTTGTGTCATGATGTAAATTGGAATGAAGCGGAGAAATTCCCACCTCAGCAGCAGCTATATAAGACGGAAACGTATTCTCAGGTTGCCAACCCATAAGATCCACCGAATCGGTAATTTTCAATTCGTGAGCTGTTTTTTGTAGAACAGTATCAAAAGAACTGCTTCCCACAACAACCAGTTGCAACGAGGCTATTCGTTTCAATAGTTTTGGCATAGCCTCTAAAACGGTCATCAAGCCGCGACGCTCGGAAGTATTTCCCAAGTATAACAACACAAATTTGGATTGGTAACGATTTACAATTTTCCGGTCAATAGGATATTCACCATAAAAGGCTTCTCGAACCGTGTTGGGCATCACCACTACCCTTTTGGGATCTATAGAAGTGCGTTTGACCAATTCGTTTTTGGCAAAAGATGTAACTACTACCACAGCCTTAGCTTGCCGAACGTATTGTTCTTCGGCTTGTTTCCAACGGTTAGGAGAAATCAATACATTTCCTGGAAAGCGTTGCACATGACGATAATGTTTCATGATTTCCGGTCGGTTTTCATGCAAATCCAACACAATGGGTAGCGAAAAAGACTGATTGGCATAAAATGCCGCAGAAGCCACCTGAAGATCGTGAACGTGCAGCGCCTCAATAGCATTGCTTTTGATAAAGTGACGAATTTTTTTAGCCACATTTTTTTTATAAAAAGGAAATGTATAAGCAAGTGCCGACAGTTTGTACAAAAGTTTGGAGCAATAATACCGACGAACTTGAATATTAAGGAGTGACTCAGAGGGTAAGAATTGTTTTTCAAACGAAAAACAAAACAAAAACACTTCGTGTCCCGCCTCCAATAATGCTTCTGCTTCGTGAGTTACTCGAGGATCTATCGGATACGGAGCATCTAAAATCATTCCTATTCGCATGATTAACTCGGTTTTCGTTCTGCATACACAGCATAGTATCGCGGTGTGATGTTTCGTAACAATGGACGAATTCCAATTTTTGTAGAAGGATTTTTCCAGTACGCTCGCTCTTTTATTTCCCAACCTGTTTTCTCCAAAAGCCAATCAAACTGCCAATCCTCAAACTCATGGTAATGACGATCCCAGGTGTCTGTTTTGCTACGATAGGCGGCAGCAAACCAAAGTTTCAATGGGACTGTAACTAGTAATTTGTCGGCGGGTAAATGCTGTAAGACTGTAAACGGAGATAGCAAATGCTCAAAAATCTCAAAAGAAGTTACCATATCTACATTGGGAGCGACTTCAATTTTGGGGTTGAAATCCAAATCTTGCCCCTGAGTGTTTTGCACCTCGTATCCGTGCTGTTCCATAATTTCTGAAAACGGATTTTTAACACCTAAATCCAAAATTTGAGCAGGTGCTGGGAGAATTCGCTGGAGCATTTTCAACGTGGAGTCGTATCGTTTCTGAGGAATTTTTTTATACACGTAACGCTTTTTTAAATTGAAACAAACCAAATAAAAACAAGAGTAAGTAAGCACTCATGGAAATCCACCAGCCTGTTTGAACGACCTTTGGACGAAATTGGAATCGAATCGTATGCGATCCAGCAGGAATTTCGAGGGCTCTTAATAAATAATTTACTTTGAAGTATGAAGCCGGTTTGTCGTCAATAAAAGCCTCCCAACCCTTAGGATAATACACTTCAGAAAATACTGCTAACTGTTTGTGGGCTGTGTGGGATTTGTAAATCAATTCATTGGGCTTGTAGGATGCTAATAATATTTGGGCAGTGCTATCATTATGGTAAAGTTGACTTTCACGGTTTCGTGTAAGCGCTACCCGGCGCAAATCGGTATCCTTAAGGGTGAGTAATTCGGTGTTTGCGTCTGGAACAGCTTTGAGCTCGTTTACAAACCAAGCATTGCCGTATGCGTTTGGGTTTTTAGAAACTCCAAGCGGATTATTTTCAGAGGGCTGAATGATGTATTTGATATTCATCATATTGATCACTTGAGTATGATTGTTTGCAATATGAAAATCATACAATTCCTGAAAACGTTGTGGCTTAGCAGCGTGGTATCCGCCAATGGCGTTATGAAAATAAGCTGTTCTAGCGTGAGACAGGCGCAAATTAGGTTCGTAAACTCTGTAATGTGTGGTATCTTTCAGAATTGCTCTGTCTGCGCGAGTTGGCTGAAAAGCCTGCTCTATTTTTCGTTTGGAAACAAACTGGTCGGCATTTACATAATGCTTATTTACTCCCACCAAATCGATTAGTAGTAAAACTATTATACCCACAAAAGCAATGCGCTCTTTGATAACATCCTTAATCCACAGCCCCAATACAACGAAAATTGCTACAACAAAGCCCAACGAACGAAGCGTGTCAGATCGTAAAACCTCTTGCCGCTCTTCTATCAACGGTTTTATTATTTCGGGATAAGTTGCAAAAATTTCATTGGAAGAAGTAAATGAAAACAAAGAATTTCCTAACAAGGCAATTCCCGCAAGTAAACCACCAAGAATCCCTAGGGTTGAAAGCAAGGCTTTTGTTTTTTGTTGTAAATCAATGTGTTTTGTAAAAAAGGATTGCATTCCAAAAACAGCAAGTACAGGAATGCAAAACTCAAGCAATACCTGTATGGAGGAAACCGCACGGAATTTATTGTAAAGCGGGAAGTAATCGATCATCGTATCGGTAAGTAGGGGAAAATTTTTACCCCAAGAAAGCAGTAATGAAAGGACCGCTCCAGCAATCAACCACTTTTTTAAAGACCCTTGGTAAAGAAACAATGCGAGTATAAAAAAGAAAACTACTACAATCCCTAAATAAGCAGGAGCAGCTACAATGGGCTGATCTCCCCAATACAAACTGGCATACTGTATAATTTGCTGTGCGCTTTCGGCATCAATACTTCTTAAAAAGTTAACAAACGGACCTTCGCTTTCAAAAGAATCGGAATTTCCACCTCCCATAAACCTTGGGATAAGAAGGTTCATGCTTTCCAACACACCATAACTGTACTCGGTAATGTAGTCGTACGAAAGTCCCGAAGAAGGCGTGGTATCGGATCCGTCAGGCAACACGGTAAGTTCGCTTTGTCCTCTCGTACTAAAAGGTGTATATTCTTGAGTTGCGAGAATTAGAGGAGCATTCATCATAACGGCCAATAAAGCAGCTACAAAAAGTCCTGAAAGCGATTTTAGAAAGGGTTTTAAGGTCTTCTTTTGAATGGCATCCCAAAGCAAAACAGCACCTATAATCAACACCAGAAGGAGCAAATAATAGGTCATTTGGTAATGATTGGCATGAATTTGTAGCCCCAAGGCAATAGCCGTCAAAAGCCAACCCCAATTTCTATGAGAAGTTCTAAAAGCCATTAAAATACCCGCTATAACCATGGGCATATAGCCAATTGCCAGTGCTTTGGTATTGTGTCCCACACCCAAAATGATGATAAGATATGTTGAAAAACCAAAAGCCAAAGCGCCAAAAACTGCATAGCGTTTTTTGACTTTAAGTGAAATCATCAGCAAATAAAATGCAAAAAGGTATAAAAAAAGATAATCGGCAGGGCGCGGTAAAAAACGAATACTCAGGTCCAATGCTCTTAAAAAATCAGAAGAAAATCGAGTGCTTACCTGATACGAAGGCATCCCTCCAAAGGCATTGTCTAACCAATAAGGCTCTTCTTGGTATTCATAGCGGTGTTCTGTGATTTGACGGGACATACCCGAAAATTGAGTGATATCAGATTGTTCGATAACCTTTCCTTCCAAAACAGGATAGAAATAAACAAGAGAAACAACTGCAAAACCAAGAATGTATAATACATGGGGAAATAAAAATTTTAGTTGTTTCATGTTATTCAATTTCTTCAAAATCAATGTATTCACCAACTTTCTTGGAAGACTTTGATGCCTTTTTCGTAGGCTTATTTACAGGCGATTGATTTTGCGAAGCCTGTCGCATTTTTTTTTCCAATCTTCTGAAAAAAAATCGCACAGCATAGGGAAATAATAACTTAACCAAATAATAAATGGTTATAACAATAAGTACAAATTTTAAAAGCGCCATAATCGATCTCGCAGTTTTGTATTTCAAAAATACAATTATTGGTAAGAATAGCCTATTGGGTGTTCCCTTAAAATCAAAATTCTAGTATCTTTGGTGATAAATTATCTTTTTAGATACATTAGTCTAAACATTTAGTCATCACACAAAACTCATGAAAACAAGGTCTTATCTTTTTAGTATTTTTTCGGCAGCAGTCTCATTTGTAGGATGGTCACAATACACAGAAACTATTAATTCGAATCGCCCAGGGATTTCTTTTGGATCTTTTTCGGTGGGCAAAAAAGTTCTTCAAATAGAAGCTGGATTTGGATTTAATCAATGGGAGCATAAAAAATTCAACAATGCTACTATAAGCGGTCAGGAATATGAAATAGCCCTTCGCTATGGCTTTTGGAAAGAAGAACTCGAAGTGATTTGGGAAGCCTCTTACCAAACTGATGAGCTAACAAACACCTCATTTTCACCGGCTATAAAAACCAACCGCAAAGGGTTTCGCAGGCACAGTTTGGGGTTTAAATATTTGGTGTATGATCCCTTTCGAAACGTGGAACGATACAAACCCAATTTATACAGCTGGAAAGCCAATCAAGGAATACGTTGGATTGATTTTATTCCTGCAGTAGCTGTGTATGCCGGAGCCAATATTGTTTTGGACCAGACATATCCCTTTGATGATGTTTATAACGAATTGTTTTACAATCCGTTTGACCCTTTGGTTGAGCCTACTATCAGTCCAAAAGTAGCAGTTTCTACTCAAAATCATTTTAAAGAAACCTGGGTATTTGTAACCAATGTGAGTTATGACCGAATTGGAACCGATTATCCTAGTTTGGGTTATATCTTAACACTAACACACAACCTCTCCAACCCACAGTGGTCTGTTTATCTTGAGCATCAAGGAATCAAAAGCGATATATATTCCGATGCATTATTACGAGGAGGAATTGCCTACTTGGTGTCAACGGATCTACAGCTAGAAACCAGTATAGGAAGCAGTCTGAAAACAACTCCCAGTATGCTAACTGCCAATATCGGAGTTTCTTATCGATTGGATTGGCACAACAGTGAAATTCCTCAAGATCGAAGGATTGCAAAAGAAATGCGCGATAAGGAAAAGGCCGTAAAAAAACTGAATAGAGATAGTAAGAAAGCTCGAAAAAAACAAGAAAAAGCGGCCAAAAAAGCGGCTAAAAAAAGAGCCAAAGCCGAACGAAAACGCCTCAAAGAATAAATCAATGCAATGATATCTGTCCACCAAATCCAAAATCAAAAAGAACTTACAGCCTTTATCAAATTTCCTTTCAAACTCTACAAAAATTGTCCTTATTGGGTTCCTCCAATAACCAAAGAAGAAAGGCACTTTATGAATCCTTCAAAAAACCCTGTTTTCAAAAATGCTGAGGCAGCGTATTTTGTTGCCAAAAAAAACGGGAAAATAGTCGGAAGAATAGCCGCAATCGTAAACTGGATTGAAGTCAATCAACAAAAAAAATCGAAAATTCGTTTTGGTTGGTATGATGTTGAGAATGATATCCAAATAAGTAAAAAGCTTTTAGACACTGTAATCTCTTATGGAAAGCAAAAAAACCTCCATTTTATAGAAGGTCCAGTTGGATTTTCAAACATGGACAAAGCCGGTCTCCTTTGCGAAGGCTTCGATAAGCTCAATAGCATGAACACCTGGTATCATTACCCCTACCAAAAAGAACATCTAAAAGCTCTGGGATTTTCAATCGCATCGGAATGGTTGGAGTTTGCTATAACCATTCCTAAATATGCTGAATCTCCCGAAAAAATAAGACGGATTTCAAAAATTATTTTGGAAAAATACGCGCTGAAAGTCCTTCAATTTAAATCAACCAAGGAATTGATTCCCTATGTAGATAAGATGTTTGATTTGCTAAATAATACCTACAACCAACTCGAGTCCTTTGTACCCATTCAGGAGGATCAAATCAATTATTACAAAGAAAAATACTTTCAATATATTGATCCACAATATATTAAATGCATAACGCAGTCAGATGGTAAACTTATTGCTTTTGCTATTGTATTGCCTTTATTTTCCAGAGCATTGAAAAAAGCAAACGGCTCTATGTTTCCGTTTGGATTTTTTCATATTCTAAAGTCATTACGTTGTCACGACACTGTTTCGACTTATTTGATTGGAATTTTACCAGAATATCGACAAAAGGGACTAAATGCTATTCTTTTTGATGAGGTACATCGAACATTGGATCGCAAAGGGATTTTTAAAATCGAAACCAATCCCACGCTCAAGGAAAACAAAGCCATGCTTGCGCTATGGAAAAAATATACTTACCAATTAACCAAACGTCGCAGAACCTATCGCAAAGAAATTTAGGTGTTCGCAACCTTTGTTGTATTTTTGCGACTATGAATCAACAAGATACTATTATTGCGTTAGCTACTCCGTCGGGAATGGGAGCTATTGCGGTTATTCGCATTTCAGGAGACCAATCCATTCAGTCAGTTGATAAGGTTTTTCGTTCGATTCATCAAAAAAAACTTTCAGATCAAAAATCACACACTGTGCATTTGGGACATTTGTATCAAGAAAGTCGTGTTTTGGATCAGGTGTTAGTTACCGTATTCAAAAATCCTCACTCATATACAGGAGAGGATGTGGTAGAAATATCGTGTCATGGGTCAGTTTATGTGCAACAACAAATTCTTCAGCTGTTTGTGTCCAACGGGGTTCGCTTAGCAGATGCTGGAGAGTTTACATTACGAGCTTTTTTGAATGGAAAAATGGATTTGAGCCAAGCCGAGGCAGTCGCTGATTTGATCGCTTCTGAAAACCAAGGTGCACATCAAATTGCAATGCAACAAATGCGAGGTGGCTTTAGCAATCATTTAAAGAACTTGCGCGAAGAATTATTGCATTTTGCTTCAATGATTGAACTAGAATTGGATTTTTCTGAAGAAGATGTGGCTTTTGCAGACATGGACACCTTTTATGAGTTGGTGCTAAAAATAAAAGGAATCCTTCAAAATTTGTTAGACTCATTTTCTACAGGAAATGTTCTTAAAAATGGTGTTCCCGTTGCCATTGCAGGCAAGCCCAATGCAGGAAAATCATCATTACTCAATGCCTTGTTGAACGAAAACAAAGCCATTGTTTCTGATATTGCAGGGACTACCCGAGATAGCATTGAGGACACTCTGATAATTGATGGTATTGCCTATCGATTTATTGATACCGCTGGGCTTCGCGAAACTTCCAATACTATAGAGGCTATCGGAGTTGAACGCGCAAAAGACCATATTTCTAACGCTCGAATTTTACTTTATTTATACGATCAGTTAGATACAACACCTGAAGAAATTTTAGCAGACCTCGCCACCTTTCAACGCAAGGAATTGACTATTATTTTGGTTCAAAACAAATGTGATTTGCTAGGCGGCTATTTTGAGAATGACTTTACAAAAAAATTAAATGCTTTAGGGAGGAATCGCTACAGCTCAACAATCATTGCAATAAGCACCATGGATACCAAATCGTTAGGGGCCCTCAAAAGTGTTTTGTCTGAGGAACTAAATTCAAAACCTAGTGCCGGCAATACAATAGTTAGTAACTCGCGCCATTTTGAATTACTAAATCATGCCCTTAAAAGCATTGTCTTGGTTCAAGAAGGCTTGGAAGCTAAAATTTCAGGTGACCTACTTGCTATCGATCTGCGAGAAACCATTCATCATTTGGGAGAAATTACGGGAGAAATTACAACCGATGACTTGCTAGGAAATATTTTTTCAAGCTTTTGTATTGGAAAGTAACTTTTACTATCGTAAAAGCAATTCGAAAATTTAATACTTCAAAAAACCTTTAAAAAAAATACGGGACGTATATAATCAGAATAATTGCAATGGAAAAAATTGCAGCCAAAAAAACAGCTCCTGCCCCGATATCTTTAATAATACCTATTTTTTTGTTGTGTTCTGGATGAATAAAATCCGCAACATCTTCAATAGCAGTGTTGAGCGCTTCTACCCCCATAACCAAGCCAAAAGTGAACAATTGGAACATCCATTCAGTGGCCGTGATTTCAAAATAAAAACCAGTAAAAACTAGCGTCAGTGCAATGAAAGACTGGAATTTAATTGCATCTTCTGTTCTAATTAAATAATAAGCTCCTTTAATTGAATACAAAAGACCGTGAAAACGACCTACTAAAAACTTTTTCATTCTTGTTTGATTATCGAAATATAAAAGTCGCTAAAAAATCAATCTTATACAATTAATTTTTAGCAATATTTGAAATCAATTCAACAAGGAGCCAAAACTACGTCTATTATTTTGTATCTTTAGAAGAAATACAGTTTGTGCAAAACAATAAATACATCTTGGCGATTTGTCTGGTCTGTTGGTGCAACATAACATGGTCACAGATTACCATTCAAAATATAGAAATCGTCAGAGATGCATACGGTGTGCCTCATATATTTGGTGAAACCGATGCCGAAGTGGCTTATGGGCTGGCTTGGGCGCATGCAGAGGATGATTTTAAAACAATCCAACTTGCCTATATGGCCGGAAACGGATTGCTGAGTAAGCACAAAGGTATCAAAGCGGCTCCCATTGATTTTTTAAGTCAAGTCATTGAGTCACAGAAAACTTCAGACAGTTTATACAATACGCTTCACCCTGATTTTAGAAAGGTTTTGGACGGATATACTGAAGGAATCAATCGGTATGCGGAACTTCATCCCAACGAAGTTTTAGAGAAAGAACTGTTTCCAATTACCCCTGAAAAGATAGTAGCATATACATTTTTTCAGTTGTTTGTTTCAAATCAAGCCGATGACCTCATGATTGCTATCGTCAACGACGTAGTCCCTGTTTATAAGCCTGTAATAAATGAAGATACCAAAGGCTCGAACACATTTGCTTTAAACTCCGTAAAAACAGGAGAAAAAGCCTCCTATTTGGCGATTAACACGCATCAACCGCTAGACGGGCCAACGTCTTGGTATGAAGCTCATTTGATTAGCAAAGAAGGCACCAATATTTTGGGTGCAACATTTGCAGGAGCTCCTTGCATTCTGACCGGAGTAAATGAATATTTGGGCTGGTCACATACAGTAAACTACCCCGATAAAGCCGATGTGTATTCTTTGGAAATGCACCCCCAAAAAAAACAGGTGTATGTTGTTGACGGAAAAGAATACAGGTTGAAAAAGAAAAAGGCTCAATTTTATATAAAAGTGCTTGGAATACCTGTCAGATTATCAAAAACCTATTACACCAGCATATACGGTCCTACTCTAAAAAACAAAAGCGGTTATTTTTCTGTTAGAACCCCTACGTTATTCAATATCAAGGCTATGGAACAGTGGTGGAGAATGAACAAAGCCCAATCGTTTACTGAATTTTATAATATTCTAAAAATGAATGCGCTTCCTAGTTACAATATTGGATATGCTGATAAAAATGATACCATTTTTTATATATCCAATGGCAGAATTCCAAAGCGAAGCGAACAATATGATTGGACCAAAGTGGTGCCAGGAAACACCTTAAAAACCTTGTGGACAGAATACTATCAGACTGAGGAACTCCCTCAAGTCATCAATCCCAAATCGGGTTTTGTTTACAACGCAAATCACAGTCCGTTTAAATCTACAAGTCAAAACGAAAATCCGCAAGCTGAAGCATTTTCTAAAACAATGAATTATGAACTGTATGACAATAACAGAAGTACTCGATTGCTTCAATTAATTGAAGAAAATTCTATTATTGATTATATAACATTCAAAAAAATCA
>ERZ1047472.3630-NODE-3630-length-10087-cov-5.053728_pt1 | contig 10087 bp, 7 predicted proteins | sample MGYA00383095_ERZ1047472 | MGnify/ENA primary metagenome ERZ1047472 (study PRJEB29581, sample SAMEA5548365) | metagenome | biome: marine; feature: coastal; material: water | depth 1 m | study: Short-term variability in the microbial, nano- and picoplankton...
GCAACCAAAGAAGCATATAAACGTCATATTCCAGGTCGAATAATTGGTGTGACAAAAGATACGAATGGGGAACGCGCACTTCGAATGGCACTTCAAACAAGAGAACAACATATCAAAAGAGATCGTGCAACATCCAATATTTGTACTGCACAAGTTTTGCTTGCTGTAATGGCAGGTATGTATGCTGTTTATCATGGCCCTAAAGGCCTAACATACATAGCGAATAAAGTTCATCAAAATACTGCTCTTTTAGCCAAGTCATTCAAAAATGCTGGCTTGACTTTAGAGAATGAACTATTTTTTGATACTATACGTATAAAAGTAGATGATGCTGAAAAAATCAGGGAAATTGCTTTAAATCATGAGGTTAATTTCTTTTATCCAGATCCCACTACGGTATCTATATCAATCAATGAAACAACCACAAACAATGACCTTGAGCAGATTATTTCTTTAATTTCAAAAGCGTTAAACAAGACAATTACACTGGAAACTTTGCCTAGTTCTAGTCTTCCAGAAAATCTGAAGAGAAAATCTAATTTTCTCAGCAATTCAGTTTTTAATTCCTATCATTCTGAAACCGAATTGATGCGCTACATTAAACGTTTAGAACGTAAAGACCTAGCATTAAATTTTTCGATGATTTCATTAGGCTCTTGTACCATGAAACTAAATGCTGCAGTAGAAATGCTGCCTTTGAGTTGGTCGAGCTGGGGAAATATTCACCCTTTTGCACCACTAGAACAGGTTAAAGGATACACCGAAGTCCTGAACACTTTAGAAAAACAACTGAATGAAATTACTGGATTTTCTGGGACGTCATTGCAACCAAATTCTGGCGCACAAGGAGAATTTGCTGGATTGATGACCATCAAAGCATATCACGAATCTCGAGGAGATCACCACAGAAATATCTGCATCATTCCATCTTCTGCACACGGAACAAATCCTGCGAGTGCAGTTATGGCAGGCATGAAAGTTGTGGTTACAAAATCTTCTGAAAATGGAAATATTGATGTAGAAGATTTACGCGAAAAAGCTACTCAACACAAAGATCATCTAGCAGCGCTTATGGTTACTTACCCATCTACGCATGGAGTTTATGAGTCGGCGATTAAGGAAATTACGCAAATTATTCATGATCATGGTGGTCAAGTTTATATGGACGGTGCCAATATGAATGCACAAGTTGGACTCACCAATCCAGGTCAGATTGGTGCCGATGTATGTCACCTCAACTTACACAAAACCTTTGCGATACCGCATGGTGGAGGTGGCCCAGGTGTTGGCCCTATTTGTGTTGCAAAACAACTCACACCATTTCTTCCCGGAAACCCTGTTGTTAAAACTGGAGGGACACAAGCCATCACCTCTATTTCAGGGGCACCATTTGGATCTGCTCTAGCTTGCCTAATCTCGTACGGATACATCAAAATGCTTGGTGCAGAAGGACTGACAAAAGCAACAAAAATTGCCATCCTCAATGCAAACTATATTAAAGAACGTCTTGAAGGATATTATCCAACACTTTATACAGGTGAACAAGGCCGTGCGGCCCACGAAATGATTATCGATTGCCGTTCATTCAAAACCAATGGGATTGAAGTCACAGACATTGCAAAACGACTAATGGATTATGGGTTTCATGCACCAACAGTGTCTTTTCCCGTTGCAGGAACGATGATGATTGAACCTACAGAAAGTGAAAGTAAAGCAGAAATGGATCGGTTTTGTGATGCGATGATTTCTATTCGCCAAGAAATTGATCAAGCGAGCAAGTCGGATATAAACAATCCACTTAAAAAAGCTCCGCATACGCAGGAAATGATTTGTAGCGACGAATGGGATTTGCCCTATTCGCGAACCACTGCAGCATTCCCCTTGGCATATATAAAAGAAGATAAATTTTGGCCTTCTGTTCGTCGTGTAGATGATGCTTATGGTGATCGAAATTTAATATGTACGTGTGCCCCAATTGATGAATACGCCGAAGTTTAAACAAAAAAATATGAGCATTCGTATAACAGGAACAGGAAGTTATATTCCTGATCTAGTTCAAAAAAATAACGATTTTATTAGCAGTGAATTCTATACCATAGAAGGAGAAGCTATTGATACACCTATAGATGTTGTAGTTGAAAAATTCAAGGCCATCACTGGAATTTCAGAAAGGCGTTATGCCGACCACAAGCTTACGGCTTCAGACCTAGGTGCTTTTGCCGGACAAAAAGCTATTACAGATGCAAAAATTGACCCTGAGACTTTAGACTATATCATTTGTGCGCACAACTTTGGTGATGTCAAACACAACGCCATCCAAAGCGATATTCTTCCATGTTTGGCCGCACGAATTAAACATCTTTTAAAAATAAAAAATCCAAAATGTGTTGCTTATGATATTCTTTTTGGCTGTCCAGGATGGGTAGAAGGCGTGGTTCAGGCACAGGCATTCATCAAAGCAGGAATGGCAAAACGCTGTTTGGTAATAGGTGCCGAAACATTGTCCAGAGTCGTTGATCCTTTTGATCGAGATTCTATGATTTATGCCGATGGTGCTGGCGCAACCATTGTAGAAGCAAGCGAGGAAGAAGGTGGTATTATTGCTCATGAATCTGCTTCGTACACACATGAGGAAGTGTATCACTTATTTTTTGGAAATTCTAACGACAAAAGCCAAGACGAAGATGTACGCTACATCAAAATGTATGGTCGAAAAATTTATGAATTTGCATTAAATAACGTCCCAAATGCATTGAAAAATTGTTTAGATAAAAGTGGGTATTCTATACAAGATGTAAAGAAGATTTTGATTCATCAAGCCAACGAAAAGATGGATGAAGCTATTGTAAAACGCTTCTATAGACTTTACAAAACTCCTGTGCCAGAATTTATAATGCCGATGACCATTAACAAGTTGGGCACTAGTACTGTAGCTACAGTGCCTACGTTATTCGATCTAATTAGAAAAGGAGAAATAGAAGGCCACAATCTTAATAAAGGTGATATTATTATATTTGCAAGCGTAGGCGCTGGAATGCACATCAACGCTATTGTTTACAAATATTAAATGTACGAAAACAACTTCCCATCAAAGCGATACAAAATTACTCTTGATTTTGTACAACAGCATATCCCTAAAAATGAAGAAATTCTTGATTTAGGCGTCAAAAATCCCCTCTCAGAATTGTTGAAATCAAATGGATTTTCTGTGTCCAATACAAATGGTGAGGATTTAGACCTTGACTGTTCATGTGTTCAAAATTCATCAGCAGAAGTTGTTACCGCTTTTGAAATTCTTGAACACTTGGTAGCGCCTTTTGGGGTGTTAAAAGAAATTAAAGCCAAGAAATTAATTGCGAGTATTCCACTAAGTCTTTGGTTTGCCAGTGCATACAGAAGTCAAACAGATTTACGTGATCGTCATTTTCATGAATTCGAAGATTGGCAATTCGATTGGTTATTAGAAAAAGCAGGGTGGCAAATTGTGGCTAGAAAAAAATGGACTAACCCAACTAAAAAAATTGGAATTCGCCCAATATTTAGATATTTTACACCAAGATATTACATCATCTACGCCGAACGAAAATGAGGTTTTACGTCGTCATACCAGCACACAACGAAGAAGCATTCATTAAAGACTGCTTGGTTTCATTGATGGAACAATCACTGCCTCCAAAAAAAATTATAGTTGTTGATGATAATTCAAATGACCAAACAGCCCAAATTGTCAATGAACTTATACAACGCTATCCTTGTATAGATATGGTTCAGCACCAATCTTCAGAAAAACATTTACCTGGCGAAAAAATAATCAACGCGTTTTATAAAGGTTTTGAACAATTGGATGATGCGTACGATGTGGTTTGTAAATTTGATGCGGATTTAATTTTTCCAAAAAATTATTTAGAAACAATCGCAAAACATTACAAAAACGATCCAAAACTTGGACTTATTGCTGGACACTGCTACATTGAAAAAAACAAGCAATGGATTTTGGAAAATTTAACTTCAAATGACCACATAAGAGGCCCTTTGAAAGCTTATAGAAAAGCATGTTTTGAAGCCATTGGCGGTCTAAAAAAATCTATGGGCTGGGATACTATAGACGAACTTGTAGCACTCTACAATGGTTGGTCTTTTCGAACGGATGACACATTGCATGTAAAGCACATGAAACCCACAGGATCTACCTACAACAAAAATGCAAAATATTATCAAGGCATTGCGCTTTATAAAATGCGTAACGGATTTGTATTGGCTTTTTTATCAGCCTTAAAACTGGCGTATAAGAAAAGAAAAATGCGTCTTTTTTTAGATTATTTGATGGGTTACTTAAAAGCTTGGCTTATGAAAACCCCCTTTATTGTTAGTGCAGATGAAGGTGCATTTATCAGAAAGTACCGTTGGCAAAAGATAAAAAAATTAATTCTTGGTGACTAGGATTGAATTTTACACATCCAGTTCAATTCGTCTAGAACAACACCAGCGCGAACTCCATTTATGAAATCCAAAACCATTTGTCCTACTGGACTTTCGTCAGAAACATGAATATCTTCGTCTTTGTATCCAATGTCTTGAATCATTGCAATGCCAACAGCAGTCCCTGATCCAAAAGCTTCTTCTAAAGTGCCATTGTTGGAGGCCTGTACGACCTCATCAATACTAATGGGCCTTTCGACAACTTCATATCCTTTATGACGTAACAAATCAATCACACTCATCCTTGTAATTCCTGCCAGAATAGAACCATCTAGATTTGGCGTAATGATTTTACCTCCTATTTTAAAGAAAATATTCATCGTTCCTACTTCTTGAATACTTTTAAAACGATGAGCATCTAACCACAAAACTTGGTCATATCCTTTTGCTTTTGCATGTTCTGTAGGCAAAATTGCTGCTGCATAATTTCCTGCAGCTTTGGCCTCGCCTGTTCCACCATGTGCAGCACGTATGTATTTTGTTTCAGCATACAAACGAACTCTTTTGGTGTAAATAGGATTGGATGGAGATGCCATGATGATGAATTTGTATTGTGTTGCAGCACGCATACCAATAAAGGCCTCATCGGCATACATAAATGGACGCAAATATAAGGCACTACCCTGCTGTGGTGGTATCCAATTTTTTTCTAAACCAACTAAAGTTTTCAGCGCATCAACAAAAAGTTGTTCCGGAAACTCGGGCATCCCTAACCGACGTGCACTAAAATTTAATCGCTTTGCATTTTGCTCAGGTCGAAACAACATCGGGGTTCCATTGGTGTCTAATGTTGCTTTCATCCCTTCAAAAATGGCTTGACCATAATGTAAAGCCATGGCTGCAGGATGCGTAGGGATCAGCCCCATAGGAGTGATTTTTGGAGCTTGCCAAGTTCCATTTTCATAGGCACACAAAAACATATGGTCTGTAAATGTTCTCCCCAGTGGGATGTCGTTAAAATCTAAACCTTCACTTTTAGATTCTTTTACTTTTTCGATTTGTATTTGGGTGCTCATAAATTCGAATAGCTTATGACTTGATGAATTTTTTTAACTGTGTTTTGGTAAAAGAGCTAAGCGCTAGTTCACCACTAATTTTGGCACGTTTGGCCAATAATTCTTCCCAATGATCTGTACCTTCCCATTGAATCTTTTTAAATTCTGCTAGTGCTTTTGGATTGCAACTTGCCAATTGATTGGCTAAATTTGAAACCTGTGTATTCAACTCATTGTTAGATTCAAAAATAGCGGCAAAAAGACCTTTTTCTCTAGCCCATTTTGCAGAAAAAAAGGTTTGAGGATTAAGCGTCAGCTGTGATACTACAGATAGTCCTAGTTTTCTTTTTAGTGCCGGTTCAATCACAAAAGGACCAATGCCAATACTCAACTCACTTAGCTTTATGGAAGCAAATTCACTTGCCAAACAAACATCTACAGCTGCTGCCAAACCTACGCCACCGCCTACGGCCTTGCCCTGAACACTTCCAATAATAATTTTTGGATTATTGCGCAGTGCATTAATGACATTGGCAAAGCCCATAAAAAACGTTTTACCTTCATCGATTGTAGAAATTGCAACTAAATCTTTTAAGCTTGCTCCTGCACAAAATGTTCGGTCGCCTCCACTTTTTAGCACCAAAACGTGTACATCATCATCTTCACCAGCTTGGGTAATAGTAGCACTCAACTCGTTAAGCATTTGTAATGGCAATGCATTATGTGGAGGATTATAAAATTCTATATAACCCACGTTTTGGGTTTTGGTAAATTTTACATAAGGATTGGTCGCCATTTTTTGTTTATTTTCTCTAGCTAATATACTTCAATTTTAGGAAATGAATAAACAAAACAAATATGATGACCATAAAAATAAGAAAGAAAAAATTAAAGCTTTAGTTGAGGAAACTGTTCTTTCAAAAGTTTAATTTCTAAATCCAAAGTTTTCAAAAACTCTTGATGGGCTTTACTTTGAGGGTTGAATGGCTTGTGTTGTAATCCATTTTGAATACGGCTGATGGTTTTTAGAGCAACATCAAGTTGCGGATCTACCCAAACGGATTTAAATTTTTGCCAAATAAAATCTATAGCTTGAGCATTAGGATGAATCATATCCGAAGCATAAAATCTATAATCTCTCAATTGATCCATGAGCAATTCATAAGAAGGAAAGTAATGCAAAAGCGCTGAATGTTCTACCACGCGATGAACAGCAGTAATCAAATGTGCTTTACTTCGTGTGTTTTCGACAAATCCGTCTTTGAGGTGACGCACTGGAGAGATCGTAAAAATAATATCTGCCTTAGGATTAAAGGCGTGAATCAAGTCCCGAATCTCAGTTAAAATCGCAGTAGTTTCATCGACATCAAATATTTTTTTTTCAAACTCAGAAGCCGATTGTTTGTGACAGTTTGCAACATGTTTTTGAGTTTTCAAATGAAAATAACTCCACGCTGTACCTAGAGTTATGACGAAATGTGATGCCGTTTGAAAGTACGCATTACACTGCTCTAATTGAGTGCTTAATTGATCGACAAAAACTGATTTTGAACTGTGATTGAGTTGAGAATGTGCATCAAAACTTTTCCATTGTTCATCACTAAAAAACACAGCTCTTTCATCTATTTTGCATTCATGAACACAAGTCAAAAATGTCAGGATAGCTTTTGGATTAAATAATATCCCAAATGGATTAGTCTTGGTTTGAAATTTGAAATGATTTAATTGGCCTGAAATATGTGTGCTGAAGCAAGATCCTAAAAGAACGGTTTGAGCATCAAAATCGATGTATTTGCCTTTGGCGGAATATAAGGGTACTTCGGTTTGAAATTTCAAAACTTAGAATTTAAGATATAAGTGCTACAACTTGTGCTAAAGCTTCGGGGATTCCAGCGGGGTTTTTACCGCCAGCAGTAGCAAAAAATGGTTGACCACCTCCACCTCCTTGAATATAACGCCCTAGCTCTCGAACAATGGCTCCAGCATTCAAATCTCTCGAGGCAACAACATCTTTTGAAACGTAACACGACAATAGCGCTTTTCCGTTTTGTTCTGAAGCGAAAATCAAAACTGCATTGTCAAATTTTTGACCAATCTCAAAAGAAACATCCTTCAACCCAGCAGCATCCAAGTCGAGTTGTTTTGCTAAAAAATTCAATCCATTGACAGATTTTATTTCTGATAATAGTTGAGCTTTTACATTCTTGGCTTTATCTTTTAAAAGTTGTTCAATTTGTTTTTTTAATTGATTGTTTTCTGCTTTGAGATCCGTTACTGCTTTAACAGGATCTGCAGCATTGTTCAGTGTGTTTTTTATTCGCTTAAAATGTTGATCATTTTCGCCAAAATAGTCTTTCACAGCATCATTTGTAATGGCTTCAATACGTCGAATTCCAGATGCAACAGCGCTTTCAGAAGTGATCTTAAAATGCCATATATCGGCGGTGTTTTTTACATGAGTTCCACCACACAGCTCGATGGAATTTCCAAAGCGTATCGTACGTACAACATCACCATATTTTTCACCAAAAAGCGCTATAGCACCATCGGCAACGGCTTGTGTCATTGGTACTGAGCGTTGTTCCTCTAGAGTGAGGCGCCCTTCAATTCTTGCATTGACAAAGTTTTCAACCTCCTGAAGTTCCTCATTGGTCATTTTTGAAAAATGCGAAAAATCAAAACGTAAGTATTTCGAATGAACTGCACTTCCTTTTTGCTCTACGTGTGTTCCCAAAATTTCGCGTAAAGCTTGGTGCAACAAATGTGTTGCTGTATGATTACATTCTATTCTAAAGCGTTGTTTGGCATCGGCTACTGCCATAAAAGAATCGGTAAGATTTTTAGGTAAATCTTTTACGATATGAATCGCGACATTATTCTCTTTTTTGGTGTCTAGAATATAAACTACATCGCCATTAGCAGCTTCCAAATACCCCTTGTCACCAACCTGTCCCCCTCCTTCGGCATAAAATGGTGTTAGATTAAAAACCAATTGGTATTGCGTCCCATTTTTCGAAGATACTTCTTTGCGGTAACGTACAATCTTTACTTTTTTTTGGAGGGTTTCATAACCAACAAATTCTTGTTCATCATCGTCTCTAATGATTGTCCAGTCTTCTGTAGACACTTCACTTGCTACACGCGATCTACTTTTTTGTTTTTCAAGTTGCGCTTGGAATCCAGATTGATCCAAATGCATGTTTTTTTCTTGAAGGATAAGAGCAGTCAAATCAACAGGAAATCCGTAAGTGTCATACAGTTCAAAAGCTTTATCGCCAGAAACAGTATCGCCTTCTGTGGTACTGATGATACGTTCTAACAACAATAGTCCTTGATCTAAGGTTTTAAGAAATGAAGATTCTTCTTCTTTTATGACATTTTGAATCAATTGTTTTTGTGCAGTAAGCTCTGGGAATGTTTCTCCCATTTTTTTGACAAGCACACTCACCAAGCGATGCATAAAAGGTTCTTTCTTGTCTAGAAAAGTAAATCCATAGCGAACGGCACGCCTCAAAATACGTCGGATTACATATCCTGCGCCCGTATTTGATGGCAATTGACCATCAGCTATTGAAAAGGCCACAGTACGGACGTGATCTGCGATGACACGGATAGCGATATCATGTTGTTCATTTTGTCCATAGTCTATACCTGAAATAGTTTCAATTTCTCGAATAATTGGCGTAAAAACGTCCGTATCATAATTTGACTTTACTCCCTGTAGTGCCATACAAAGGCGTTCGAAGCCCATACCTGTGTCTACATGTTTTTGAGGAAGACTTTCCAAAGTACCATTGGCCTTTCTGTTGTATTCCATAAAAACTAAATTCCAAATCTCTACAACATGCGGATGATCTTTGTTGACCAACTTGTGACCAGGAATTTCAGCTTTTTCTTCCTCACTTCTTAAATCGACATGAATTTCACTTGATGGACCACATGGACCTTGTTCGCCCATTTCCCAAAAGTTATCTTTCTTGTTCCCCATCAATATGCGGTCTTCAGAAATGATATTTTTCCAGATGTTGAATGCCTCAGAGTCCATTTCAGTATTATCGTTCTTATCACCTTCAAAAACAGTGACATAAAGAATTTTTTTGTCAATTTTATAAACTTCAGTGAGTAGTTCCCATGCCCAAGCAATAGCATCTTTCTTAAAATAATCCCCAAAACTCCAATTTCCCAACATCTCGAAAAGGGTATGGTGATAGGTGTCGTAGCCCACTTCTTCTAAATCGTTGTGTTTGCCAGAAACTCGTAAACATTTTTGAGTGTCAGCTATTCGCTTACTGGGTGGCTGACCATTGCCTATAAAATATTCTTTAAATGGGGCCATTCCAGAATTCACAAACATCAATGTAGGATCATCTTTGACCACCATTGGTGCCGAAGGCAAAATAGCATGTTGCTTATCTTCAAAAAACTTTAGAAAGTTGGCTCTTATATCTTGAGATTTCATGTAATGTGTTAACCTTTTTGAAATAATTTGATTTTACTCTAAAAACAAATTATATTTGTTATCTAAAGGTGTGCATCTTTTGGCACATCCTTAATACCAAAACAAAAATAGAACTTTTTAGGCAATGTCTAACGTAAAATATTATTACGATCCT
>ERZ1047472.3635-NODE-3635-length-10074-cov-5.530093_pt1 | contig 10074 bp, 9 predicted proteins | sample MGYA00383095_ERZ1047472 | MGnify/ENA primary metagenome ERZ1047472 (study PRJEB29581, sample SAMEA5548365) | metagenome | biome: marine; feature: coastal; material: water | depth 1 m | study: Short-term variability in the microbial, nano- and picoplankton...
CGCACGGTTAACAGACCGCCAAGGGCCAGCAAAGTAGGAAACGCCGGCGACCCATACCAGCGCTTTCGAACCTGAGATGCCTTGGGATAGGGGTTGGGGTACAGCAGATAGTGCCGGAGCGGACACCACCCCGCCGCTACTGCCAGACGCCAGAAGTCATTTACGTCTGCTCGGAGCACGGCATAGTTCTTTGATTCACCAAACTGGTGGCGGGCCAGCCGGTGGGCAGATTTATCCACACCCAAGACGAGGGCATCGGGAAACTGAGCGGCTAAGTGACGGGTGCTGTCTCCTGTACCGCAACAAGAGTCGATAATCAGCGGACGGGATGAGTCTTCCACTCGTGAGCGAATAGCCTGAAAAGCTTCCTTCGAGTGCGCTGCGATCGGCCGCCTCCACGGGGATCTCATGTGCGCGACAACGACGTCGGCGAGATCCTCTCGGACTTCCTGTTGACCTAATCTGGATCGAATCAATGACGGTATCCCGTTCGTAAGGACCCATCATAGAGGTTCTAACCCATCAACTCACAGCGCAGATGAACTTTTTCCGGATGTTCTAAGCGCGAAGAACCCAGACCCGAGGTCAGTTCTCACCAAATCATGGGGCCATTGGCACAACAAGATACAAAAAGCGTCCCTGCCCTCACTGACACTGAAAAAAAGCCGAGCCGTGAGGGCGGCCCGGCTAACTTGATGCCTTGCCCAAGACCCTTCCTAGAACGTGGCGGAGACCTTTACGCCATAGCTCCGCCCGGGCAGGGGTACTTGGTTTTTGACGAAAGACGAGTGATTACGAGCGGCTTCGTCCAACAAATTGGAACCAAACACCGAGACGTTTAACGCCAGATCGCTGCTGAGTTGGATTCGATTCGACACTCGAAAGTCCAGCATCGAATAACTATCCGTCGCATCCTCAAACATTGCCGTATCTTTCTGAGAATCGACGTCCTTGAACACCAACGATAGATCCCACAAGTCTTTCGCGTAGCTCGCGCTGTAGATACTTCGACTGGGGTTTATCCTAGGAACATTGCTGTTGTCCGAGAATTCTGCTGAAACGTTGTCCAATCCGTAGGAGAGCGTTAGAACCCCCCCGTTTAACTCAATGTTTCCACCGAATTCAAGTTCATAGCCCCTAAACTCCGCATCTTGCTGTTGGTACGTGGCTACGATCAAACCGTCCTCTGTTGCAGCCGTATCCTGAAGATAGATGTAATTGTCTATCTGATTCTCATATACCGCTAACGAAGCAAACAGCGCATCGCTATCGTAGTCCATGGTGAACTCCACGTTTTTCGCTCTTTCCGTCCGCAGATTAGGATCCCCTACCTCGTTCCTTCCAGTGGCTAGGTGGGCCCCATTCATAAACAGCTCCACCACAGCTGGAGCTTTCTCAACACTCGATAGGTTCAGGGTCGTCGTAACCTGATCAGTAAACCGGCGACCTATCTGAAGCCCGAAACTAGTAATCGATTCATCTGTTTTGAAGTACTCGACTTCTTCGTCGTGGTCGCTTGCGCCATGATCGTGATCACCGTCGTCTTCGTCGTGGCTTTCCGTCACAGAGCCGCTTCTTTCCACCCAATCGTTACGTACACCAAGGTCGACCACGTAGTCACCGAAGGCACGACTTAAAAAATATCCCAGGGTCAGTTCGTCGCTTGCAACCGGACTCATGAATTTCTCAGCGCCACCGATTGATTGATCCTCAGAGACAATTGAAATCGATAGTTTTTGGATAAGCACATCGCTGGAGAGGTCAAACACTGCACCAAATTCCTGTGCGTCATTTAAAAATACCGTGGGGCCACCATGAGCATGTCCAGCGTGGGCGGCTCCCGCATCGGCCTCCTCTGCGTGGGCTTCAACCAACTCATAGTCGGTATCTCGGAAGTGATAGTTGACGCTATTTACCAAGCCCATTTGCACATTAAAGGCGCCTTCCAAACTAATAATCTGCGAATCAGTAGCGGCAAATATGCGTTCATCGTCGTGGGCTTCATGGCCATCGCCATGGTCGCCATGATCGTCGTGGTCGTCGTGGTCGTCGTGGTCGTCGTGGTCGTCGTGGTCGTTATCTTTTTTCTTCTCAGCATGGGTCTCCTCCATATGGAAAGGCACACCATAAAGACCTTGGTCACTGGCATAAGAAACCCCCACGAAGCCCCAATCGGCTACTTTTGACAAGCCAATACGAAAGTTCTCTCTGCTGTGATCAGAGTTCGCAAGTTCATTGCTTTCAACCTCATCATCGTGATGATCGCCATCTGACTCTAAAATCGCGCCTGTGGGTACTTCATAGTTTTCGAATTCAGAATCCTTAAACGACGCCGATAAATTGATCCCGCCGACATTGCTGCGGTGATAGATAAATCCAACATCGCCGTCGTTAACGCTTTGAGTCTCGTACCCCAGAGACGTTTCGCTTTCGACCAGCTCCTTTTTAGCGATTGTGTTCTCCACGACGTTAACAATGCCCCCAAGGGCGCCATTGGTGTAAAGAAGAGACGCTGGCCCTTTTACGACTTCAATCTGCTCAACGTTGAACAAATCCACGTCCATGCTGTGGTCGGCACCGAGGCCCGACACGTCTCTTGTTCTTACCGTATTGTTTAGGACTTTCACTCGATCGCCGGTTAGGCCCCGTATGGTGGGGCGACTAACCGCACCCCCAAAATCCGTGACCGAAACGCCCAATAGGTCGTCTAGTACTCCTCCCAAGCCCTCAGTGGCCGCGTTGGCGACCTCTGAACCCAAAAGCACCCGAGCGTTTCCGGATACGCTGCCATCCAGTTCATTCAACAGAGCAGCCGTAACGACGACTTCGTCAATTAACACGGAGCCACGAAGGGCACCGTCATCGGCAGCGGCCAACGGACTCAAACCTGCAGCAAGGGTTATCAAACCCCCAATAAAATATGAGGAGCCAAGAACGGCCCCACGGTTTTTGAATTCCATGTGTCATTTCCAGTAAAAATAAATGTTGAGGATCGAAATCAATCCAATGATCGATAAATTTCTACTGGTTCGTCGGTGGAGCCCGGCTGGGCTGAAGAAGATGGCGACCAGAAACAGGTCCAGAGAACGGTGCAAACCGGTGCGATGCAGCAACAATGACAAAGGCAACCGGCATCAATTGGGGCAGGAGCGCTGCAACGTCATCTCCACCGTGCCCGCCACAAACCATGCATGCGGTCTCTTCGCAATCGTCGTGATCCGTCAACAGCTCAATTTGTTCGTGGGCAATCAAAGCAACGCACGCCAACAACAGCGTGAGCGCTTTAAACAAATTTACTTTCGAGCGGTCGACCATTCTAACGTCGTCATCATCTTTTTCGGTCAGATATGTTACAACATAACTTTTTTAGAGAACAACCCCCAACCCCAACTTGGAGTTCGACTGGAATGACAACCATCAATAACGACGGCCACCGAGTTTGTGCAAGCTGACTCCCGCTTTAGCCTCTTCTAGACAGCCTCTAGCCCAAGAGTTGAGAAGCAGGACCGCAGCTCAGCGTGATCTAAATCTCTAGCGATAAAAACCACTTTCGTTCTGCGATCTTCAGAAGGCCATCGCTCAAGCACTTCGGGGGGATGAAAAACATGTTGCACGCCGTGAATCGTCATTGGGCGATCCATTCCCTCAACATTTATGATGCCTTTCACCCGCAGCAAGTCGGGGCCACGAAACTGCATAAGCGTTTCCAGACACATTTCAAACAGGGCAGGGTCCACCGCTTCTTCAAAAATCAGAACGCTTGCCATAACGGAACCATGACGGCTTTCATTGCGTTTTGCTGGCGCCGAAGGGTTCGCCGCAATCATTGAATTTGCCGCCATTTCGTTTTCAAGGCGTATTTGCAAATCTGCCTCACTCGTATTTGAAGCATCTAGGAACCAAGCCGGGTCCGCTCCACCGTCTACCACCGTGCTTATTGGCACACCGGGCGCCAAATTTTGCAGTTGTTGTGTCAACGCCTCGTGGCCGAACCCGGAAAGATCGGTCTTCGTGAGCAAAATTCGGTCGGCTACGGCTACCTGTTTTACTGCCTCAAAGTGGGACCTAAGAGCATTCAGGCCGTTAACCGAATCCACAGCCGTCAACACCGAGGACAATTCGTACAGTGAGGCCACGGCCTCCTCACCAATAATGGTTTGCAGAATCGGAGCAGGATCAGCTATGCCCGTTGTTTCAACAATCACGCGATCAAACCAACGAACTCCGTCCCGAGCAAATCGCCACGGCGCTTCTTTTAAGGTTTTGACCAGATCCGAACGAATAGAACAACAGATGCAACCGCTGCTAACGGCAACCAACATGTCATCGTCGATTGGCGTGAGCAATTCATGATCCAACCCCACCTCACCAAATTCATTGACTAGAATTAGCGTTCTTTCTAACGCACCGACCTGCCCAAGGTGACGCAAAACCGTGGTTTTACCGCTTCCTAAAAAACCCGTTAGCACCGTAATGGGGATGCGTAGATCTGAGTTAGATTGCATTAGACCACTCGCTTTTTAAGGGCTTGTGAACGAGATGTAACGCGAAAGAGGCGGGCAAGCCATACTCGAAATATCGTTTTAAACAAGGGCACGTCTCAGTGTTCGCAGTCGCAGCTTCGACACAAACGAAAGTTTTGAATGTGCGCAATCATTACGCAGCCAGCCCCCACCACTGTCAGCAGTCGCTCTGCGGCCTCTCCAAACAGGTTGTGGCCAAATAGAAAGGCGAAGACCAGCAGCAATGGCCCGCTAACGGCCCAGAACAAAATGCCGTAGCTTCGATGGCGTCTACAACCCAATCCTATCCCTACAATCGTTGTCGGCAGCACCAAGTATAGGAGCATCAAGTGCAAGTTTTCTCCAGCGAACCAATACGCCGCGAGGGAAGGCGCCATGGTGACGACAAAGGGCACGACGAGGCAGTGAGCGATACAGAGCACTGACAAACCCACAGCAGATCTGTCCATCGTGGCGATGACGCTCACGATGAAGCCTGTTCGGCATCAGGACAGTCTGTGCAGTAGCACTCTATCTCCAGTTGGTTGCTGGCCATACGAAACCCCGCATCTTCGGTAATTTTGGCAACCTTGGAAACGACAGGTTTCGGAATACTCACCTCCTCGACTTTGAAGCAAGATTTGCAAATCAAAAACTGGGGCGCTTGATGCGAGTGCGCGCAAGTAATGTGCGAACAAGCGATGTACTTATTGGTTGTATTCAGACGATGAGCCAAACTATTCGCTTCAAGAAACTCCAAAATCCGATATACCGACATCGGCAAAAGGTCGTAGCCAAGCTTGTCGCGACAGAAGTCAGTCAGCTCGTATGCCGACAGCGCTTTCTTCGACTCGACCAGCCCCTCAAGAACCTGCCTACGCTTCGCTGTTAATTTTCCGCCTTCTTCTGCGCAACGCTCTTGGGCGCGCGCGAGAACAGTCTGTGTCTTTCGCTGAATGATGGGATCGGCCTGCTTTAAAATATGTTGCTTTATAACAATTTGGAAAAATCTTTGTCAATTTTCCTTTGGGCTGCCGCCCACAGAAACCGATAGGCGATAAGCCTGCAATGCTGGAATTGCCGTCAAGATTAGGGTTGTCAGGTATATCAGGGCCAAGGCTAACAAGTTAGACGAATTGAAAATCTGATAAGAAAGCATCAGCCCCAACTCCTGGGCAAATACAGCATTTGCAAAAGCGATAGAAAGTAACAACCACAGAATGGCTAGAGCGATGCCTGTTGTTACGATCAGCAAAGCTTCCACCATAAGCAGCCCAAGAACGAAGAGAGAGGGAGCACCTATATTGCGCAGCACCTCAATTTCAGACCGCCGCTCTCGCATGGAGGCAAACAGCATGGCATTCAATCCCAGCAATGAGGAAAGGAACACTAAAATCGAGATACCCAGCAGTATTATTTCAACGTTACCGACCAATTCCCAAAGCTGAGTCAATGCGACCCCGGGGAGAATTGCGAGCAGGGCTTCGTCAGAGAATGTGTCGACCCAGCGCTTTACCTGCAAGGTTGCTATTGGTGAATTCAAACCGACAAGCACTGCGGTGACTGTTCCAATCGGTGGGTGATCATGCTCATGATCGGCAGCTGCATGGTCGGCCTCGGTCGAGGCGGACGAGTGAGCCGATTCTGCGTGTTCCTCGTGCCCTTTGTGGTCGTCGTGTTCGTCGTGTCCTCTGTGGTCGTCATGATCTTCCACTTCGTCGTGATGATCGTGATGCCCATGCTCGTCGCCGTACTCATGGTTATTTTGTTCGTGTTCGTGCTCCGAGACACCTTGGACTGGCCGATCACCGCCCTCCTCTTCGCTATGCAGCGCTTCAATGGCGTCCAGAGCCACGAACAGCGCGTTGTCTACAGGGGTGCCGGTGAGCGAAAGAATGCCACTCACTCTAAATGGCAACTGATCGTGGTGGGTAAAACTTGTATCGGCCATGCCATGACTTAATACGATGGAATCACCCAATTCGTAACCAAGTCGGGAGGCAACCTGAGCACCAAGCACTACATCGTTGAGGGCATCGAATCGCACCCCCTGACTGAACCCTAATGACTGTTGAGCCCCGTGTTTGTAGCGTTCAAAAAACTCTTGAGTCGTGCCAACTACTCGAAAACTCCGGTGAGAATCGCCAAGTGACAATGGCACGGTCCAAGACACATTGTTTTGCGCTCGAATTTGCTCCAAGGACGACCAAGACACATTTGCCGTTGCGGTGCCGATTCGAAACACTGACAAAAGCAGCAGATTCACCTCTCCGGTCCTGGCTCCGACGATCAGATCCACACCGGAAACCGTGCTCGCAAAGCCATTGCGCGCTTCCTGACGAACATGCTCCACAGCCAGCAGAACAAAAACGCTCAGAGCCACTGAGGCTATGGTCAACACCACACCGCTAAGGCGATAGCGCAAGCTGCGCGACGCTACACCGATCAACACAGACACGCCAGCCATTACCGCTGACCACCGAATTGATTGAGTTCCGCCATTGCCACCTGACGATTAAACAGGTGACCAAGGGTCGGGTCATGGCTAACGAAAATCATGGCGCAGGACAAATCGGCTACAACATCAAATAACAGTTCAAGAAATGCGTCCCGATTATTGTGATCTAAAGCCGAGGTCGGCTCATCAACTAACAGTAATGCGGGTTTGTTGATCAGGGCACGCACTATGGCTACGCGCTGTTGTTGACCAATGCTAAGCTCCCCTGCCTTTCGGCTATGAAGTGCTGCCGGCAGGTTCACCCGACTCAGCAGCTCAATTGCCCGCTGTTTCGTTTCCACCCCAGCGGTTTCGCCAAATTGCGCTGCCAACATGACGTTTTCCAGCACGGACAGGTAGGGTATTAAATTGAATTGCTGAAAACCCACACCTAGGTTTTGGGCCCGGAATCTATCCCGTTGACGAGCGCTCAAGGACGAGACCCGGGTTCCTAAAACATCCACACTTCCTTGAGTGGGTAGCTGCAGACCGGCCAACAGGCCTAGGAGCGTCGATTTTCCACTTCCCGATTCGCCCTGCAAAAAGACTTGTTCCTCTTGTTCTACCTGCCATGCTGGGATCGCCAAGACTGGCGACACACTGCCGGAAAAAGCAAATCTTAGGTCATGGAGCGTTATAGCAGCGCCTTCAGGATTAACCGTTGTCACAATCTTCTTACACTGAAACAATTGCGCATGTTACAACGTAACTTATTTGGACTCAAAAATGCCGAAACGCCTCAGCCAACTGCTCACCGTGACGATGGTCTGCGCAACCTGGGCGATGACCTTGATGTCGCCTACTGTCGCCAGTGAAGCTGAGGAAATTAGCTGGCAAGACTTGGTGCCGCCAATTGAGGAAACGCTATTTCTCAATGATCAGGTCGACCTTGGAGAGCAAGTCCGTACCGAGTTGAATAACAAATCCGTCCGCATCCCTGGCTTTCTGGTTCCAGTAGATTTCGAGAATCGACAGGTGGTTACCCGGTTCCTAATCGTGCCCTACTTTGGCGCTTGCATACACGAACCGGCCCCACCGCCCAATCAAACGATCTACGCCGAGTTTGAGCCAGGCTATAAAGTCGAAAGCTTGTGGGATCCCTTCTGGTTTGAAGGCACGCTGACCGCCTCAAAAGTTGAGGAAGAACTAGCAACTGCCTCGTATACGCTTCGCGCAGACAAGATCGAGCCTTACGTCTACTAAGTCCATCACACTGGCAACGAGTTATTGCTGCCGAGAGTTTGTCGATTAGATGGGTGATCCGCCCTCGAAGTTACGGGATAAAAATGGCCGAACGTCACCCCCGGCTCACGAGCGCCTCTAATTTCTATCCACCATGTCCTTGCCCAGCCGGCGCCAGGTCAGCAGGAAAAACAGTGAACTTGCGGCATACAGCAGCGCCATGATGACCATGGCAGACTGCAGACTCTGGGCATAAACCGCACCGCAGACGTTCTGCAGGCCCTCGCCTAGCTCACCGATCGCACGCGGATGGCACTGATTTCTCGTCAGTTCCTCCGCCGCGACGCCAAGCTCCACTATCCCGTCAACAAAGAAAATGTCAGACATGAAGCCAATAAACAGCGGCCCACAGCCGTAACCAATCAAATTGGCGATGAAAAGCAGTACGGCGGTTGCCGTCGCCCGCACACGCATGCTTACCACACCCTGACCGATCGTGTATTGGGCAGCAATGTACCCGTACTTAACGAATCCGGCGATGATTAAACCCATGGCAGCAAAGAGCAGATTGTCGGTGGTAAAAGCAAAGACGTAAAAAGGTACCGACAAGGCTAAGCCTAGGCCTGGCACCCAAGCGATTGCACCGGGGTGCTTTTTGTAGAGTTTGGTTGCAAGCCACCCGGTGGCAAAAGTGCCAATAGCCGATGACAGGGATACCGGCGCGTTAATCCAAATCGCCGCTTCGCCGGTTGTAATTCCATGTGCGCGGACCAAGAAAATGGACTGAAAGGACGAGATTCCGTAGCCACAAAATGCGGCGACTGTGGCACCTGCAGTCATCCACCAGAAGGCAGGCTTAGTCATCAGTTCACGGATCGCCTCGCGCAGTTCCACCGGTTCTTTTGACTGGGCGCCCTTCGGGTCGGTATAACCCCGCGGCGGTTCTTTGACCGTCAGTTTAAATACCACGGCAATCAAGATACCGGGCAGACCCACGACAAAAAACGCCGTTCGCCAGTCGAAAACATCGGTCACCCACCCACCAATTAGGTTGGCAAACATGGTGCCCAAGGTTACGCCCATGGAATAGACGCCGAGAGCCTGAGATCTATCGCGAGGCGCATAGTAGTCTGCGATCAACGAGTTAGCCGGCGGAGTACAGCCAGCCTCACCGATGCCCACACCAACGCGACACATCAGCAAAATCCAGAAAGCACCAATGGTTACAGAGCCGATGGTGACATCGGTTGCAAGACCGCAGAGCACAGTCATAAGAGACCACAGAGCAACACAGACCGTCATAATCCATACGCGGTGAGCGGCATCGGCATAGCGCGCCAACGGAATACCCACGATGGTGTAGAGAAGGGCAAAGCCAAAGCCGGTCAGCAAGCCGAATTGCGTATCGGAAATACCCAGCTCTGGCACCAGTTCAGGACCGACCACAGCCAGCAGGCCCCGGTCGACAAAGTTCATAATATAAATCAGGGTCAAGGCCGAGAGGACATAGGTTCGATAGGGTTTGGTGCCAAAGCCTGTATTTTCATCTGGGCCCTCACCTTCTCCCGGGTTAGGTTGGGCTGAATCTTCGTTTTTATTACTACTTAACCCAAACATATATGTCCTGTGTTCCTTAAATATTAGCTTAGTGCGTGGGAGTTCGAACAAGCGTTCAACTCATAAGTAAACGGGCCTTAGCCACGTGCCAATAAGCGATGCCATTGACACCAACATCCGCACTTGTCTCCATAGACGTCGAGTCGAAACATTGCGGAGTCGGGTGTGCCCCCCCCCCCCGGGAGCTCTTAAGCTTACCGCAGTTACTGGCTAGTGGCGCTCGTTCTTGCCGATAAGAACCCCGATTCGCCCATACCTCTCTATGCGTCCCCTTCC
>ERZ1047472.3643-NODE-3643-length-10063-cov-4.313549_pt1 | contig 10063 bp, 10 predicted proteins | sample MGYA00383095_ERZ1047472 | MGnify/ENA primary metagenome ERZ1047472 (study PRJEB29581, sample SAMEA5548365) | metagenome | biome: marine; feature: coastal; material: water | depth 1 m | study: Short-term variability in the microbial, nano- and picoplankton...
GGAACGTGTGCGCACTATCGCCCACAAGATATTCGTCCCCCCGATCACAGTGGGCAAAAAGTGCCAGTAAGTTCGATTGGGTGCCGCTGGGCGCAAACAAAGCGGCTTCTTTGTCCAATAAGGCAGCGACAGACTCCTGCAGGGCGTTAACCGTAGGGTCTTCGCCGTAGACATCATCGCCTACCGGAGCGTCGAACATCGCCTTACGCATCGCAGGTGAGGGTGAAGTCAGCGTGTCGCTACGCAGATCGATTGGGGAGGAGGTCGAAGTCATAGAATGGGTTCTGTCAGCGATATCAAGTGAAGACCATGATCAAAAAAGGCCCACTGTGGGGCCTTTTCTGCGCGTCTTGTCGTGCTCTGTCGGCCTTACTGAGCGAGAGACACGTTATAGACGCCGGCTTGTCGCGCCGAGTCCATGATGTGGATCATCATATCGGTGGTTGATTCAGGGTGCGGCTGAATGATTACCGGTGCTTCTGGATTCTCAGCGTGCAGTCGCTCGATGTTGGCGCGTACTGAGCGCTTATCGATGTCACGGCTGGCGATGATGATGCGATCACGGTTAGTAATACGAACCACGATACTTTTTTTATCGGGATCCACCGTCTTCGGCTTATCGTCGTCGGGCTGGTTTACATCCAGACCAACCTCTTTCACGAAAGTCGCCGTCACAATGAAAAAGATCAACATGATGAAGACCACGTCCAACATTGGCGTTAGGTTGATCTCTTCAGTTTCTTCTTCGCTTCTTCCTCGCCCAAACGGTCTTCTCATCCCGAGCCCTCAATGCAAAAACTAATTGGCACGCATGGTATGTCATGACTCACTGCGATTCCATAGGGGTAACAGACAGATTGCAGCATTCATGAACAAAATAACCAAGGCGACAGGACGATCGAGTAAGTAAGTCAAATCACCGTCACTCAGAAGTAGGGCTCGCTGCAAATTTTCTTCGAACAATCCACTCAGAATGAAGCCTAGGAGCAGGGGCGCCAAGGGAAAGCCAAACGCCCTGAGCAGGGTTGCGCCAAGCGCCAGCAAAAGCATCAAGGCCAAATCAAAAATGCTAAATGTCGTGAGTAAAACCCCGAGCAGCGAAAAGGCGATGACCAGGGGAATCAATATCTGTTGTGGCAAACTGACGATCCGAGCCAAATACGGAATGAGCGGCAGATTCATTGCGAGCAAAAACACATTGCCGACATACATCGACACGATGACACCCCAAAAGATTTCCGGTTGCTCGGTCACCAGCGTTGGGCCCGGCTGCAAGCCGTAAGCCAGCATCACGCCCAGTAGTACCGCAGACGTGCCCGATCCGGGCACCCCCAGACTGAGCAGGGGAACGAAGGAACCCGTGGAAGCGGCGTTGTTAGCCGCCTCTGGTGCAGTAACCCCGGCCTCTCGAGAGCCATCACCAACACGCTTTTCAACGTCGTAGGCGAAGAAACTGGCCAATGTGGCCCCGGCGCCAGGCATCACGCCAATGATAAAACCCAGCAACGAACTGCGGCTGGCCACCCGAATCAGCCGTCGAATCACTGACATTGGTATGAGCAGATCGCGCATGGAAAATGAGCCTTGGGGTGCCTGCGGTTCACCCATGGCGAGGCGAAAGGCTTCCGCCAGTGCAAAGGTCGCCATCACCAAAAGCACAAAGGGAATACCATCGGACAATTCCAGCAGGCCAAGGGTAAGGCGCTGAGCACCGCCCATGGGATCCGTACCCACCGTACCCAGCATCAACCCAAGCAATAGGGTGATGAGACTGGCCAAGCGCTCATTAGGCTGGGCAAAGACCACCACACAGGTCATGGCGAAAAGCACTAGGGCCGCGTACTCGGCGCTTTGAATATGCAGTGCGACAGCGGCTAAGGAGGAGGCAAAAACCAACAGAATGATGGCTCCAACGGTGCCTCCAAAAAACGAGGCGTAAGCGGCTATGGCCAAGGCGCGTCCCGCCTGACCATCTCGCGCCATCGGATACCCGTCAAAGCTTGTGGCGACGGTACTCGCCACCCCGGGTGCGTTGATCAAAATGGAGGACGTCGAGCCGCCAAAAACCGCGCCGTAATACACACCGGCCATCATGATCAGCCCGCCGGTCGGGTCAAGGGAATAAGACACAGGGATCATCAGCGCAATGGCGCTGACGGGCCCAAGTCCGGGCATCATGCCGATCAACGTGCCAGCCAAGCAGCCGAAAGCGACCCAAAGCATGTTTTGCAGGGTCAGGGCCGTTGCGACACCGGTTAAAATGCCTTCAAGCATCAGCTGAGCGGTATCGTCATGAGCAGCACGTGCTCGATGAGTACAAATCCGGCCAAGGGTATACCGAGGCTCAAGGCACAAATCACAGACCAGCGTTTTTCACCCATCGTCCACAACGCCCCTAACAATAGGCATGCAAGGGCGATCCACAGGTTCAGCCACAGAAGACTCACAATGAACGCGCAGATTAGCGCGCTCAGCCAAGCCAAGCGCTTCACCTTTCGCTTTGCAGGTCCTGATGCCGGACCCTGAGGATTTTGCCCCCCAAGCGCCATTGCGAGCACGGCTAAGCAGAGCATGACGCCATAAATCTGGGGCAGGGTACGGGAGTTGATCGTGTCTCCGGCACTCCAAGGATCCAGCTCAATCTGAGCCACCAAGACCAGATACGCAGCGCTGATGCCGAACAGAACAACCAAGAGCAATCGAAAGCTCACCGTCGAATCAGCCCCAAACGGGTCATCACGTCGGTCAGCAAGGTTTCCTGCTCCGCCAGGTAGGCAGTGAACTCATCGCCGGATAAGAACATCGGTTGCCAGCCGTAGCGCGACAGTTGTTCCTGCCAAGCAGCCGTATTGGTCACGGCGGTCATCTGATCCTTCAATCGCGCACGCTTTTCGGCACTTGTGCTCGCAGGAGCAAAGACGCCACGCCAGTTATAAAACACGACGTCGACGCCTTGTTCCGTAAAACTCGCCATGCCGTCCATGTCATCACGATCGTTGGTCACACCTAAAATGCGCACAGTGCCCGCTCGATGGGCGGCCAAGGTTTCACCCAGCCCGCTGACCATGACATCTACTTCACCACTCAGCAGAGCCAGTTGGGCTTTCGCACCGCCGTCATAGGCCAAGTACCGAACTCGGCGTGGATCCATTCCTTCGGCCTGGACCAGCAGTGACAAGGCAATGTGATCCAGACTGCCCCTGACGGACCCTCCCGCCACAAAAATCCTTTCCTTACCGTCTCTTAGCGCGCCAGCGACATCGCGCCAGCTCTGAAATTTGGAATCCTCGCGCACCGCGATCACCCCGGGATCAGCGATCAAGGCCGCGATGGGGGTTACGTCTCGATAGGAATGGGGAAACAGGCCTTGCAGGGAACGCACAATCAAGGGCGCTGAGTTTACAAGGAGGGTGTTTTTTAACGTATCGCCACTGGAAACAAAGTAGGCCATGGCTTTACCGCCTCCGCCGCCAGAACGGTTTTCATAGCTGACGTTTGACTCGATATCCGTCGCCACCAGAGCGTTACCAAGCGCTCGGGCCGTCGCGTCCAAACCACCACCGGGGCCTGCGGGAATGATCAGGTGCAGACGCTCGGCAGCTGCATGATTACTGCTCAGGAGCGCAGCCACCAAGAGCAGTCCTATTCGTCCCATCCAATGAACCCAGCGCGTCATTTGTTGAGAAAATTCAGGGGGAGGCCGCCTGCCGGCCAGTCCATGCTCACCAGCTGTCCCGTCGAGGACAGGGTAATGAAGGCTGTTTTCAGATCCGCTCCACCAAAGCAGATATTGGTCGTGATCCGATCGGGCATGGGCTCGAACATGGGTGGGCCGCCAGTGACAGACAGCGTGGTGATACCCCCATCGATAAGCGTGGCAACACAGACATCACCGTTGCCATCTACCGCCAGCGAATCGAACATGAAATATCCCGAACGCCCGTTCAAGAGGCGTCGAGGTTTACTGTTGTCGATGACACCAGGAGCGCTGAGTGCGTAGGCCCAGAGATGGCCTGTGGGCGTTTCGGCGACATAGAGTTCCGTTTCGTCCGCCGACAAGCCAATGCCGTTGGGCTCTTGCATGGGGAAAATGGCTTCCACGATGTGACTGCCGTCAGGGAGGGCATAAAAAACGCCCGTCCGGTCTCTTTCCCGTGGGCGATTTTTCCCGTGGTCCGTGAACCAAAACCCGCCTTGCGCATCGAAAACGATGTCATTGGGGCCTTTCAACCGCTCGCCGTTGCAGTCGGCATACAGCGTCTCTACCGAACCCGTGTCGAGGTTTACTCGCTGAATACTGCCTCCGGTATAGCTTGTCGGCTGTTCGCCCGGGTACACCTTGCCGTTACGCTCGATCCATTCAAAGCCGCCGTTGTTACAGACGTAACACTGGCCATCAGGGCCGATCGCTGCTCCGTTGGGGCCTCCGCCTAAGTCTGCAATGGTTTCGGTTTTGCCATCACGGATACGGGTCAAACGACCGGCCTTGATCTCGACCAAGACAATACTGCCGTCCGGTAGCGCGATAGGGCCTTCAGGAAATGCCAGCCCGGCCGCGATCAGCGTGAGTTCTGGTTGCATTTTTCTCTCCTTGTAGCCCAAGATTCCACTCCAACCAACGCCATATAGCAAGGACAACGCCGTGATACGAACGCTTTTCTGGATCCTGTTAAGTCTAACCGTCAGTTTTGGCTGTCAGTCCTATGTTGACGGCTCGAAGCGGACGGCTGGAGAATATACAGACGACGCGCAAATCACCGCCATGGTGAAACTGAGGTTACTGGACGATCCTGAGGTCAAGGGATGGCGGATCAACGTCGACACGTCACGGGGTGTCGTGACGCTGGAGGGGAGAGTGCCCTCCAACTATGCTCGTGAAAAGGCCATTCGGTTGGCGAGTGAAACCGGCAGCGTTGTTGATGTTGAGGACCGCCTTACCGTGGTTGAATAACTCGATTCACTATTAAATACTGCTCATAGACCGTTGTTTTATAACCAATCTCTGGGTTTGAGATACGCTGAGAGCGCAGCCTCTCGGCTGCCTGGTTCGGGCTGATAGTCATACACCCACTTGACCAAGGGTGGTAACGACGCCAGCACCGACTCAATGCGTCGGCCACTTTGCAAGCCGTACTTGGTTCCCCGGTCGATGGCCAAGTTAAATTCCGCGTACCGGCCACGCCGGTAAAGCTGAAAATCGCGCTGTGCATCGGTGAATGGGGTGTGCATGCGCCGAGCAAAAATCGGCTGGTAGGCTGCCAAAAAGGAGTCACCCACGCGCTTTACGAGAGCAAAACTGTCTTCGAAGCCGCCTTCAGTCCAATCATCGAAAAAGATTCCGCCCACACCGCGGGTTTCGCCGCGATGGCTGAGAAAAAAGTAGTCGTCGCAGGTTTCTTTAAACGGTTGGTAATGGCTGCCCACAGCGTCCTTGGCGGTTTGATGCCAAAGTCTCACGTCGTCGTCTTCGGGATAGCAAGGCGTGAGGTCATAGCCACCGCCGAAGTACCAGACCGGCTCATCGGCTTCCACATAGAAAAATCTCAGATTCATATGAGTGATGGGCACATGCGGGTTGCACGGGTGAACGATCAGCGAAATGGCAGCGGCCTGGAAAGCGCTACCGGCCAAATGCGGATTACGCTCGGTTGCCGCCGGCGGGAGGGCAGCCCCCTTGGAATGGGTGAACTGAACGGCAGCCTTCTCAATATGGGCTCCGCCCGCCAATACGCGAGGCTGGGACAGCCCGCCGTTGGGTGGCGTGATCTGCTCGAGAGAGAAGGTGGCTTTGCCGTCCAAGGTCTCTAAAGCGCTGCAGATCTCGCTCTGCAATGCCGTGAAATATTTTACAACGGGTTCGATCATGATTAGCCGTGCCCTGAGTTAAGAAGCGAAGGCCAGTATAAAGGTAACGCGTCAATTTGGGCGTCGACCTGTCTAACTTAATGAACAAAAAATTTGGCAAATCCAGAGCAGAGGAATTCCTCGGGGGAGCCAAATTGGGCATACTTGGGAAATGAAAAACACTGATTTTATTCCGTACATCGACGCGCTGGAAAGCCTCGTTCGTAAAGCCTGCGCTCACCTAGACGGCAATCTGGACGAAGAGCAAATCGAACTGTACGACTTGGCCTTTGTCCAAGCGGAGTTACTGGCGGCGCGTACGTTAATTGCCGAAGCAGCCAAAACGGAAGATCTGTCCGCTGCGTGCAATTACTTTTGCGCTAACGCGATCGTCTCCATCACCCAGAAACTCTCAATTCGACCCCAGACCTTCGGGCTGTCGCCGAACGAGTTGCCCAATCTGGAAGGACTGCAAGACCACCTCGCGCCGAAAGCCATCGCGTCCTTGGGCCAGCACTATCTGGAGCAGGGACTGGCGGCTGACCGTCTCGACGACGAAAAACGGATCATTCGGGATACCTTCAAGGATTTCGCCGATGACGTGGTCAAGCCACTGGCTGAAGAGGTGCACCGCAAGGATCTGCTGGTGCCTGCGGAAATACTCGAACCTCTGAAGGAAATGGGTGTCTTCGGTTTGAGCGTGCCAGAGCGTTTTGGCGGCCTGAAACCCGACACCACCGAAGACAGTATGGGCATGGTCATTGTCACCGAAGAGCTTTCTCGAGGCTCGCTGGGGGCCGCTGGCAGCCTCATCACCCGACCCGAGATCATGGCCAGAGCTTTGCTGGAAGGCGGCACCGAAGAACAGCAGGCACGTTGGTTGCCTCAAATTGCCTCAGGACAAACCCTGTGCGCGGTATCTGTTACTGAGCCCAATACCGGTTCGGACGTCGCTTCCGTTGCGCTCAAAGCGACCAAGGCCGACGGTGGTTGGCATCTCAATGGAGGCAAAACCTGGTGCACCTACGCGGGAGCAGCGGGCGCATTGCTGGTTCTGGCTAGAACCAATCCAGACGCCAAGCCCGCGCACAAGGGGCTGTCGTTATTTGTTGTCGAAAAACCCACTTACGACGGACACGGCTTTGAATACGAGCAGCCGGAAGGCGGGCGCATGACTGGGCGCGCCATACCGACACTGGGTTATCGAGGCATGCATTCCTTCGATATGTCATACGAAGACTTTTTCGTGCCGGACGACTGCCTGATTGGCGGCGAGGCTGGCGAAGGCAAGGGCTTCTACTTCACCATGCGCGGTTTCATGGGCGGACGTTTGCAGACCGCTGCAAGAGCCTGCGGTCTGATGAGAGCAACCTTCGAGGAAAGCCTCAGCTACAGCCAAGACCGTATGGTATTCGGTCGGTCTGTTGCCAGCTATCCATTATCCTTGGCCAAACTGGCTCGCATGGGCGCACTGATTACAGCCTGCAAAGCCTTTACGGCCCACGTTGCAGGCCTAATGGATCAGGGACTGGGTCAGATGGAAGCCAGTTTGGTGAAACTGTTTTCCTGCCGCGCCGCAGAGTGGGTCACGCGAGAGGGCGTGCAGCTGCATGGCGGCATGGGATACGCTGAAGAAGTTGCAGTGAGCCGCTATTTCGCGGATGCTCGCGTCCTTTCGATTTTTGAGGGTGCAGAAGAGACCTTGGCCATTCGCGTGGTCGGCAAATCTCTTGTGGATCAAGCCAGAAATTAATCACAGAAAATCCCTGCGAGCAGGGCAGTCAAATAACGTTTTATATTCCAATAGAGACCAGGAGCAGTCATGGACTTAAGTTTTTCAGAGCAGGACAGAGCTTTTCAAGCCGAAGTACGGAGCTTTCTTGAAGAAGCTTGGCCGCGAGAAATGCAGGATAAAAAGGCGCGCAGTGCGCTGGGCAAGCTGTCCAAGGATGACCTAGTCGGCTGGCAGAAGCGTCTGGCCGAAAAGGGATGGGCTGCAACCAACTGGCCAACGGAATACGGCGGCGCTGCATTCACACCAACCCAGAGCTACATTTTTGACGCCGAGCGCGCCCGAGTCGGTGCGCCCGGTGTTGTACCCTTCGGCATCACCATGGTCGCACCTGTGATCATGAAGTTTGGTACCGATGAGCAAAAAGCAAAGTTCTTGCCACCGATCCTGAATTCCGACGTTTGGTTTTGCCAAGGTTACTCTGAGCCTGGCTCCGGTTCCGACTTAGCTTCCTTGAAGACAAAGGCCGAGGACAAGGGTGATCACTACCTGGTCAACGGTGTAAAGACTTGGACTACCATGGCCCAATACGCCGACTGGATGTTCTGCTTGGTGCGCACCAGCAATGAAGACATTCGGCAGATGGGGATCAGTTTCATTCTGATAGACATGAACACGCCGGGAATCTCTGTTAAGCCGATTATTACCTTGGATACACCAGCCGAAGGCTACCAAGAGATCAACATGGTCTACTTTGAAGACGTCAAAGTGCCGAAGGAGAACTTGGTTGGCGAGCAGGGCAAGGGCTGGACGTGCGCCAAATACTTGCTTGAATTCGAACGAGGCAACGCGTACTCACCGGGTCTGAAGGGCGCGATGGCGCACTTGAAGCAAGCCGCTGCCGCCGAGCAAGACGGACTGGGTCAGTCTTTTGCAGACAGCGCGGACTTCATGAAGAAGTTCAATGACGTCGAAGTCCAGATTCTGGCGATGGAAGCCACGGAATTACGAATTTTGGGTGCCCTGGCAGCCGGTCAGAATCTTGGGCCAGAGAGCTCGATTCTGAAAACCCGAGGCACCGAGCTGCAGCAAGCCGTGACGGAGCTGGCATTGGAAATCACAGGGAACTACGCGGCGCCGCTGGATCAGTCGACGCCAGCGCCCGGCGACAACTTCCAGCCTGTTGGGCCTGAGGCATCTAACGGTGTGACGCAAGAGTACTTCAACACTCGGAAAGTTAGCATCTACGCAGGATCAAACGAGATTCAGCGTAACATTATGTCCAAACTGGTGCTGGGACTGTAAAGCCCGCCAGTCGCGATATACAAAGGCGGGGGAACCCGCCTTTTTTTCGTCTGATGAAACACTGTTGGCGACAATGTCCTAGCTGTTAAAGTTTTCGCCTTCAAAGCTACCGAACAGCCGCTTGCTCATATCCTCCGACACGCGAGTCCACTTACCCAACCAACGCCCGAGTCGGCTGATCCCCACAGAAGGGTTTGGGCTTTCCTTGATCAAATTTTGATACATGGTTCGCCGGGTTCTCTCAGAACGATTTTGAATCATCGATGCGATGTTGGTGACGATTTTAATCGCAATACGCGGATGGTCTTGGATGATCTTGTTGTACGCCTCAACGTCTAAGAACAAATAGTCTGCCTCAGTCCGCGAGACGACGGTTGCGGTTCGTGATGCTTGCAGCACCAAATTCACTTCGCCCAGCAAACCCGGGCCGGGGAAATTGCCGATATTCATCGCCACCGTCGTCAGATTAACGCGACATTTGTAGAAAACAGAAAATTCCCCGTTCAGCAACAACAGCAGGTGGCTGTCGGTATCGCCCTGAGACAGCATGATGGTACCGGCCTGTGCGTGACGCTGTTCCATGATTCCAACGAGCGTCGAAACTTCGTCGGGCTCCAGATCTGGAATGACCTGGCCAACAATCTCGATAATTTCTGCGTTTTCCACCTAGAAGCCTCTTGAAATTTGTCGTTTGCAGGACCGGAATCGGATCCAATCAAGCCAGACGCATTAAAGTGAGTAGGTCTGCGACTCGGTCGCCACGATCGTCTCGCCGTCTAAGCGCTCCACTTGAGCCTTGATCGCGTCCAAATCCGTATCCACAACACCCGGATTAAAGCCCGAAAGGGCTAAAGTTTTGACATTCAGAGCGCGGGCGGTTTTGTATCCAACCTGCCAAGTAGAATGGCCCCAACCCTTAAAGCTCGGATAATCCTCATCGCAATACGCCGCATCGAATACCAGCATGTCGGCATCTTGGGCTAACGCCATAACACCGGGATGAATCGCTTCAGGGTCGCTGTGTTCGTGGTCGAGACAGTAGGCCAGTGCTCTGCCGCCGAATTCGATACGGAACCCAATGCTTTCATTTGGATGATTGAGTGAGTGGGCGTGAACGGTTGCCTCACCAAATGTGCGACTTTCACCGGACGCCATTTCCGTAACCGATTTGACTCCTTGCAG
>ERZ1047472.3647-NODE-3647-length-10058-cov-10.945916_pt1 | contig 10058 bp, 10 predicted proteins | sample MGYA00383095_ERZ1047472 | MGnify/ENA primary metagenome ERZ1047472 (study PRJEB29581, sample SAMEA5548365) | metagenome | biome: marine; feature: coastal; material: water | depth 1 m | study: Short-term variability in the microbial, nano- and picoplankton...
GTAACAGAAAGGGTAGCAGAAAATAACCACTCGCCTCGGCGAGCCAGGGTGAAAAAGTGAGGTAAGAGCTCACACGCTCGGATGGTAACATCCGTTTGGTACAAACCTTGCACGTTGTAATACCAAGTAAACTATAGACCGAGGGCGGCTCGTCCGATTCTAGCTTGCTAGATTCTATAGAGGGTAGGTAGCGTAGATAAATGATAGGCTCGTCCCGAGTAATCGGGATAAGACAGAACCCGGCTTATAGTTTTGCTTTTTTTATAAAAATAGAATAATAGAACAAAGAAGAAATGGCAAGAATACTCATAGTAGACGACGAACAAAGCATAAGAGAAACCCTCATTGAGATTCTCGAATATGAAGGTTATGAACTAGAACAAGCTGAAGATGGGGAGAAAGCTCTTGCTCTCATCAAAAAATTCAATTACGATGCGGTACTAGCAGATATCAAGATGCCAAAGCTGGATGGACTCGAACTTCTTGAAAAAGCAAAGGAAATAGCTCCTGAATTACCATTTATCATGATATCAGGACACGGTACAGTAGAGACTGCTGTGGAAGCTACCAAAAAGGGAGCCTTTGATTTCATCAACAAACCACCAGACTTAAATAAACTCCTAATCACAGTGCGTAATGCTGTAGATAAGAATAACCTTGTCATAGAGACAAAGGTACTTAAGCGTAAAATTACCAAAACACGTGAAATAGTAGGTGATTCTCCAAGTATCAAAAAAATCAAAAAGACTATTGAAAAAGTCGCTCCTACTGATGCCAGAGTGCTTATCACTGGTGAGAATGGTACTGGTAAAGAGCTAGTTGCTAGATGGATACACGAAAAGGGAAGTCGTGCAGACAAACCACTTATAGAGGTGAATTGTGCAGCCATTCCGGGTGAATTGATAGAAAGTGAGCTTTTCGGTCACGAAAAAGGATCGTTTACGTCTGCGGTGAAACAGAAGCTTGGAAAATTTGAGAAGGCGAATGGAGGAACTCTATTCCTCGACGAAATAGGTGATATGAGCTTGTCTGCACAGGCCAAAGTATTAAGAGCTCTTCAAGAGAACAAAATCACGCGTGTAGGTGGTGAAAAAGATATCAATGTAGACGTAAGAATAGTTGCCGCTACCAACAAAGACTTGATACAAGAAATTGCAGATGGAAACTTTAGAGAAGATTTATACCACCGTGTCTCCGTCATAGTAATACACGTTCCTACGCTAAACGAGCGTGTGAGCGACATCCCTACACTAGCAGAGCGGTTTATGGAGGAAATCTGTCAAGACAATGGTATCAATAAGAAACAAATCACCGCTGGTGCTATGGATGCTTTGAAAAACATCTACTGGAGTGGGAATATTCGTGAACTACGTAACATCATTGAACGATTAGTCATCTTATGTGATGATAAAATCACTGAGGACGAAGTACAGCTTTATGCAAACAATGGAAAAAAACGTCCAGGAACAATAGATGCCATTACAGAGTTCTCTCGTTTCCAAGAATTTAAGGACTACGCTGAGAAGATGTTTATTGATGCTAAGTTGAAGAAAAACAATTGGAATGTGGCGAAGACTGCTGCTGAGATTGATATTCAAAGAAGTCACTTATACAATAAGATAGATAAATTCGATCTCAAGAGAGATAAGAAATGATAGGTTCTGACTTGTCCAAAGCAGCATCACTGCTAAGCAATGGAGAGTTAGTTGCTATTCCTACTGAAACCGTCTATGGCCTTGCTGCAAATGCTCTAAATCCAGAAGCGGTAGTTGAAATCTATCGAGTAAAAAACAGGCCAAGTTTTAATCCTTTGATCCTACACATTGGGGATGTCTCTGAGGTGGATAAATATGCTTCGCATATTCCTGAGTTAGCTCGCACACTGATGAGAGTGTTTTGGCCTAGTTCGTTGAGTATTTTGCTTCACAAAAGCGAAAATGTACCAGACTTAATAACGGCCGGATCTCCCAAAGTGGTACTGCGTATGCCCAATCATTCAACTACACTAAAACTACTTAAGCGGCTCGATTTTCCTCTAGCGGCACCAAGTGCCAACATATCCAATACAGTAAGCCCTACCACGGCTCAACACGTGGAAGATGGAATAGGAAAGAAGATTCCCTATATCCTTGAAGGAGGTACATGTAACATAGGATTAGAAAGCACCATCATAGAAGTACAAGGTGATACGATTCATATTCTAAGAGATGGAGGAATTACAAGAGAACAACTTAGCCAATATGGTAAAGTCATTTTCACTCAAGCTACAGATAAAGTGCAATCTCCTGGGCAACTTAGCAAACACTATTCTACAAAGAAACCGCTGTATATAGTGGATAGGATTGAAAAATATCTTGAAGAAAATCCAAAACAAAAATGCTCTGCACTTCTATTTCAACAATCAGAAATACAATGCACTACCTATCTCCTATCCTCAGATTACAATCTAGCTGAAATAGCCAACAGCTTATTTGCAGCAATGCGTCAAGCAGATTCCGATGAAAATGAAATCATACTTATAGAGAAGGTACGTGAAGAAGGCATCGGAAGAGCCGTGGCAGATCGATTGAAGAGGGCTAGTACCACTAATCTTTAAAAGTCGTTTATTGATGATAAAAATCCAATCTAACTGGAGAGGGTTTAGTAAGTGGAGCAGACTTACATTTGGCGTTATCAATCCTTCCTAACTTTACTTAATTTTGATTTTAACATTCAATTAGTGACATAAATGCTTAAATGAGTGAAGTAATCCCACTCTATTAAGTACATCAAATACAAATCCAAAGATATCTTTGAAATATGGAATATATGGTACTGCTCTTTTTTGTATTATGAGTGTTTTGTTCTTGTACTAAACCAATTAAATACTACGAGTTATTTGACGAAGCGGAAATGGAATTAAGTTTAAACGACAATGGATTTTTTACAATTTATAGGAAAAGCTATAGAGATTCTATCCTTATTTTTCCTAAAAATAAAAAGAGTAAAGTATTTCCTGGGATTTTAGGTTATTGGAAAGGTGGGAAGAATAATGGAGATACAATAACTTTAATAATTGCTTCGAAAAACAAACCCAAATACATAATCAGCCAAGATTGTTTAATCAAACTAAGTGATAGTACTCAACTTTAGTTTAGAACCAAAGAGGATATCCCACGTGAATCGATGTTAACAACTGATTATCGATTTAATGCTCTGCTGTTCAACTAAAAATAACCAATAAAAAAAGCCCCTCCGTCAGGAGAGGCTTAGTACCCGGAGCCGGGGTCGAACCGGCACGCCTTGCGGCATCGGTGTTTGAGACCGACGCGTCTACCAATTCCGCCATCCGGGCAGTTGTAATGGCTTATTGCGGTGCGAAAGTATTCAGACTTTCCTTTAATCGCAACACATACTTTTGTTTTAGGTAAATTTCTTTTATTTCTTCCAACATCGCATCGTCTTGGCTGTCATCAAAAGCCGTTGCTAAACGTTTAATCTTGAAATCCAGCTTCTCTTGCTGTTGACTAACTTCTGAGATCACATTACTCGCTTTTAGAGCATCAAAATCCATCTGCAAATCAATAATGGCCTCATTCACATCCATCATTTCCATCAAAAAAGACTGATTAAGACTATTCTTACTTTCTGAAAGTTCACCTTTTTCTTTTAGTATGTACTCGACTCTATTGGTGAAAGTCTTCAAAGCTTTGTATGCCGCATTATTTTGACTGGACTTCTCCAATGCTCGTTCGTATTCATTATCATTTCCTCTGTAAAAGTCTGGATGAAACTCCTTACTCTTTGCAAAATAGTGTTGCTTCAGTTCCATCTCATCGAGAAAGAACTTCATAGGCAAATCATAAAACTCGAAATGATTCACAATCTAAGTTAATTTAAAAGAGAGCGTTGAAGAAATCAATGAAGATGATAAAGCCCATCAAAGCAAATAATAGCACCATACCTACTACTTGGAAATAGTACATTACTTTTTCTGGTAGAGGCTTACCTCTAAGCATCTCTATCAATAAGAATAACACGTGTCCCCCGTCCAATGCTGGAATAGGAAGTAAATTCATAAAGGCAAGGATAAAAGATAACATTCCAGTTATCTGCCAAAAACGTTGCCAATTCCAAGTAGCACCAAATATCTTAGCGATTCCTATAGGACCACTTACTGACTTCACTGGGTTAAGCTTTCCTTTAAACATTTCACCGAAAGCTACTATGTTTACCCAAAGGGCATTTGTACCTTTCTCATACCCTCTTGGGAATGATGCTAAGAAACCATACTCCTTGTGGACCATAGCATCTGCATACTGTGCATATGGTGTAGCTAAAACACCTAGTTTTCCTGCTGTATCCACTGGCACAGTGAGCGTAACCTGCTCCTCTCCCCTTTTTATCAAAACAGAAACCTCTTGTCCTTTGCTATCCGCTATTGCTCCACTGATCTCATCAAAATACTTAACCGGAGTACTGTCGATAGACAATAAGATATCACTCTCTTGAATACCACCTTTCTCCGCACCACTCTCCGGTGCAACATATCCTATATAAGATTCCTGTCTGAAAGAGAAAAGCTTCATACCTCCTCTACTTTCTAATACTCTTTTACGTGTGGAGTCTGCGATTGGAATATTAATCTCTTGTCCATCTCTTACCACTCCATAAGTTAAACCATCACGGATATAGTTGATAGGATCAAAAAGGTCTAAAAAATTATCTGCCTTGGTTCCATTTACTGAAATCACTTTGTCCCCATCTTGGAGTCCGGTTGTCTTCCCTATTGGAGAAACGATGACACCACCATTGTTCATAATTACCTCATTAGGTAATTTGTCTTCTCCATAGTGAAAAAGAGAAAGAGCAAAAATCAGAATACCTAAAACAAAATTCACTGTAACACCGCCTATCATCACGATAAGACGCTGCCAAGCCGGTTTGCTTCTAAACTCAAAATCTTCTGGCTTCGACTCCAACTGGTCTTTGTCGAGACTCTCGTCTATCATTCCAGATATTTTCACATATCCACCAAGTGGAAGCCATCCTATTCCCCATTCTGTCTCTCCTATTTGCTTGCTGAATAGTTTCTTCCCCCAAGCATCAAAAAAGATATAGAATTTTTCTACTCGTATTCCAAAGCTACGAGCCGCTATATAGTGGCCCCATTCGTGAAGTGAAACTAGTATTGCTAAAGCCAAAATAAGCTGGCCTGCCATGATTAATGTACCCATGTATTTACTCTATTTTAAAAGGCTGCGAAAATATGCTTTTCATGCCGAATAGGATGTCTTCCTAACGGCATTTGGATAAAGGTTTTAGAATAGCCGCTGAAAGACTATGCTTTGATTCTGAAAGAGGTATTTTTTAGGTACTTTATAGGTACGTCTTCTTTTATGAGATTCACCTCCCAAACGGCTTCAGACTTCATAGGTTTAAGAACATCCCAAAGTGCTTTACAACATTCTTCAATGAGCTTGTATTCCTTTTTCATAGTAGAAATCACCGCATCATAGATATGCTCATAGTTAATGGTATCATCGATATCATTAAAATTTTCTGAAGCTTCAGCTGAATCATAAATTTTTACAGAAATCTGATACATACCTCCTATTTTACGCTCAGACTCGTACCAGCCGTGATTTGCCTTTACTCTAATGGTATCTACACTTAAAACAGTCTCTATTCTTCCGTTCATACTCTTATCTAGTCCCTGATATCGTTTACATTTGCAAAAATAGTTTTATAATGCATATGACGACTGAAGAAATTCAAGCTTTAAAGGATAGCAAAACAGGACAGGATACTTTTTCTCATTCAGATTTTTATGGTATTGACGACCTGCTATCTGACGAGCAAAAACTCGTTAGAGATAGTGTCAGATCTTTTGTCAAAAAGGAAGTTTCTCCTATCATAGAGGCTTGTGCCCAAAAGAATTATTTCCCTTCGCATATTGTAAAAGCTCTTGGTGAAGCTGGCTGTTTCGGACCTCAGATCCCAGCTGAACACGGAGGTGGCGGATTAGACTACACCTCATACGGACTAGCTATGCAAGAACTTGAGAGAGGCGATAGCGGAATTAGAAGTACAGCTAGCGTGCAAGGTTCTTTGGTAATGTATCCGATCTCAAAATTTGGAAGCGATGAGCAAAAGAAAAAATTCATTCCAAAATTAGCTTCAGGAGAATACTTGGGCTGCTTTGGACTTACAGAGCCTGACCATGGCAGTAATCCGGGTGGAATGACTACCCATTATAAAGAAGACGGAGATCACATTATACTAAACGGTGCTAAAATGTGGATCAGTAATTCACCAGAAGCTGATGTAGCGGTAGTATGGGCCAAAGATCTCGATGGAATTGTAAGAGGCGTTATCGTGGAAAGAGGAATGGAAGGTTTCTCTACTCCTACCACCCACGACAAATGGAGTCTGCGAGCGAGTATCACCGGAGAGTTGGTTTTTGACAATGTTCGTATTCCAAAAACCAATATACTCCCTGGAGTTAAAGGACTTAAAGGACCACTTACTTGTCTCAACTCAGCTCGATATGGTATCAGCTGGGGTGCATTAGGAGCGGCAATGGATTGCTATGAAAGTGCCAAAAGATACGCTACAGAACGAAAACAATTTGGCAAACCGATAGGTGGATTCCAATTGCAACAGAAGAAATTGGCTGAGATGCTCACAGAGATTACGAAAGCTCAGTTGGTATGTTGGAGACTAGGCACACTAATGGATGCTGGAAAAGCAACACCCGCACAAATCTCTATGGCTAAGCGTAATAATGTAGAAATCGCTATGAATATAGCTCGTGAGGCACGACAAATACACGGAGGAATGGGCATCACTGGAGAATATCCTATGATGAGGCATATGATGAATCTAGAAAGTGTGGTGACCTACGAAGGTACACATGACATACATCTTCTAATTCTTGGGATGGAAATAACTGGAGAAAATGCGTTTTTATAAGAGTATTATTCTGCTCATTCTAGGGTTATCTGCCTGTGTATCTACTCAAAGTGGAATGCCAATAAATTACGATTTTACACCGGTATTGATTCATCTGGATAGTGAAAAGCAAAACGATTCTATCGGATTCAATTTAGCTACTGCAATACCAGAATTACTATATCCACGGATTCTTACCGGAAATTTAGCTATATGGACGGATAGTAAAAAGAGATCTGTACAAGGGCCACAGCGAATAATTGTCTTGGAAAAGATTGCTACTAGACCTTTTGTACGGAATAAAGATTTATTTGTTCATCAGTACTGGCAGGTTTTTAAACGAAGGTTTGATTCTGGGGTTCAAGGTTTTACCTTCACTGGAGAGACGGCTTATGGAAGCCATATAAACTATGGATACATAGACGCTCCTGATGTGATCAGTCTCTTAAAAAGAGAGTATATCCCCAATAACATGAATGGCTCAAGTAAAATAACCTGTTGGGAAGCCCTGCACAGTATGAAGTATGATTTCAATTTAGTACAGTTCGGTAAAAACAACTTTAAATCAAACGCAAAGGCTTCTTCTATGATAAAATATCAGGTAATGTATGATCCTAAGATTCGAAGAGAATTTGAAGAACTGAACACTGATAAGTATATTACCTATAGCATCACAGCTCCAGACAGGACAACCAACACTGAGAATGAGCAGGTGTTTAAAACATTGAGTTACTATATCAATCAAAACAGACTATTCTAAATGCTGCAAAGTCTACTCACTTTTTTGATAACATTTACAAGAAATGGGAAGTAGACAATATTACGATTACCGAAAATTGGTCACAGACGCACTACATACCGTTTCAGAAATTTGAAAGTATCGAACTATTTATTGATCAACATACGATTACCCTTAACAGTGAGCAGATGAAATAAATAGATATTCAAATAAATTTGCAAAGATTTACGGAAAACCTCAGTGAAAAGAGGTTTGACTTTTTGATAGAAAAAATAAATGCAGAAGAAATAGCTCCTCAGAACTCTGAAATGCTTTATGAAGCTCTGATGCAGAAAAAATGGAATAATTTGAAATAATATAAGAATGACGAAAATAAAATTTGGTACAGACGGTTGGAGAGCTATCATAGCTAAAGAATACACTACAAATAATGTAGCAAGAGTAGCTTACGCTACTGCTCAATGGGTAAAGAATAACTCAGAAAACCACTCCGTAGTTATCGGTCACGACTGTCGATTTGCAGGCAGACTATTCACAGAGACTACTATATCGGTACTTATAGCTGAAGGCATAAAGGTATATACATCAGAATCCTTTGTATCTACTCCTATGGTGTCCTTATCTACTATGATTCACAAAGCTTTTGCAGGCATTGTAATCACCGCAAGTCATAACCCACCTAGTTACAATGGGTTTAAGATAAAAGCACATTACGGTGGACCAGCTATCCAGAATGAAATAGATGAAGTAGAGTCGCTTATACCTGAAAGTCAAGAATATGAAATCATACCTTTCGATACGCTCAAGGAAAATAGCCTTGTAGAGATCATCGATATGGAGCAAGAGTACATAGACCACGTCCACGCCAATTTTGATATAGATGCCATTCAAAAAAGTGGAATCAAATTTGGATATGATGCGATGTATGGTGCAGGACAGAATGTAGTGAGAAGACTTCTTCCATACTGCGAACTGATGCACGCCGATTACAACCCTAGTTTTATGGGGCAAGCTCCTGAGCCTATAGCCAGAAACTTAAAACCATTTGCTGATCGCATCAAGAATAGTGATATATCCTGCGGATTAGCAACTGATGGAGATGCTGACCGGATAGGTTTATTTGACGAGAATGGCGATTTCGTAGATTCTCATCATATCATTTTATTGTTAATCAGATACCTAGTAGAGTTTAAAGGGGTGAAAGGAAATGTATACACTAGTTTTAGCTGTACTTCAAAAATCAAGAACCTCTGCGAGCATTATGGTCTAGAACATCAAGTGACTAAGATAGGATTCAAATACATCTGCAAAGAGATGATCGAAAACGAATCTCTACTTGGCGGTGAAGAAAGCGGTGGAATAGCGGTAAGCACGCATATACCAGAAAGAGACGGTATATGGATGGGACTCATCTTGTGGGAATATATGGCTAAAACTGGTAAGACAATGAACCAACTCATCGAGGAAGTATACGCTATCACAGGTTCATTTGCTATGGATAGGTATGACCTACGTATGCCAGAAGAGCAGAAACTAGCCATTATAGAAAAATGCAAAGCAAAGGGGTATGCTTCATTTGATGATTACACGGTAACTGGTCACGAAACCATAGATGGATACAAGTTTCTATTAAATGATGATAATTGGGTAATGATACGTCCTAGCGGCACAGAACCTTTGCTACGCGTATATGCCCAAGCACCTACTTCTGAGGAAGTTATTCAGATACTGGATGCTACGAAAGCTACAATTCTAGGTTAATCGGTATGCAACCTAAAACTATAGAGGAGTTTTGGGAAGCAAATGAGCAATTCGCCTCTGAGCTATCCGAGCTAAGAACTCTTCTGCTTTCTTGTGGGCTGGAAGAAACGTTCAAATGGGCTTTTCCTACGTATACCCATAAGCATAAGAACTTGATATCTATCAGAGCTTTTAAAGAGTATTATGCCTTATGGTTTTTTCAGGGAGTCTTTTTAGCTGATCCTGCCAAGGTATTGTCCAATGCTCAGGAAGGAAAGACCAAAGCGATGCGACATTGGAAGTTTAACCCAGATAGGTCTATTGATCTCGATTTAATAAGGACTTATGTCTATGAGTCTATTGATAATCAAGAAGAAGGCAAAGTATTAAAAGTAAAGGTAGATACATCCTACCAATTACCAGAACTACTAGAAAAGGAGCTAGAAAATGAGACTTTGAAAAGTTCTTTCTTCAATCTATCTCAAGGCAAGCAAAAGGAGTATGCCAATTATATAGCAGCAGCCAAGCAAGAAAAAACTAAACTGAGTAGATTGGAAAAAGTTATCCCAATGATTTTGAAAGGAAAGGGGTTGAATGATAAGTATAAAACATCATAAGCATTTAAAGTGATTTCTCCACTGTTGTA
>ERZ1047472.3649-NODE-3649-length-10054-cov-4.665867_pt1 | contig 10054 bp, 7 predicted proteins | sample MGYA00383095_ERZ1047472 | MGnify/ENA primary metagenome ERZ1047472 (study PRJEB29581, sample SAMEA5548365) | metagenome | biome: marine; feature: coastal; material: water | depth 1 m | study: Short-term variability in the microbial, nano- and picoplankton...
TTCAGCATGCGCTCAGCTCCATTACCGAAAGGAATAACAGCGACTCCGTCAGAACCTACAGGTATTTTTGATGCTTTTTTATTCATATTCTTATACGAATTCTCCACACTGTGATTTCGAAGCCAACGATATTGTATACCCGCTCCATTTATACATAAAAGTTTACCAACGACTGGTTTTTCTTTTTTGTAATTTACATGTGCAAAATGATTAATTCTTGAGGATTCTTTGGTCTTTATTTTATCTGATACCGCATAAATAACGCCTGAAGTTCCTCCTGATGCAGCCACTTCTCCATGATTGAACACATTAAGTGATAGTGCATTATTAGGCTGATCACCTGCACGATATGTTATCGGAATACCTATGGGTAGACCTGTTTCTTCTGATGCCTTTTTATTAGTTTCTCCTTGATTGGTAAAATTTTCTACTGTTTCTGGTGTTAAATTAGTATCGATACTAAAATAATCTAATAACCAATTGGCTGTTGATTCGTGTTTATAATCCCAAAGGATACCTTCTGACAAACCGTTTTTAGTAGTTTTTATATATCCTGTAAGCTTGTATGCAATAAAATCCCCGGGCAACATGAACTTATAAATCTTATCGTAAATTTTTGGTTCATGATCCCTAACCCATTTTAACTTGGATGCTGTAAAGTTACCTGGCGAATTTAACAAGTGGTCCATGCACCTTTTCTCACCTAATTGCCTAAAGGCTTTATTGCCTATATCTACCGCTCTACTATCGCACCAAATAATAGAATCTCTCAAAGGTTCTCCTTGTTTATCTATAATGACCAATCCATGCATTTGATAGGAAATACCAATTCCAATAATCTTAGAAGCTACAATATTAGCTTCTTTAATGATTCTTCTAATGGCCTTACAGCAATGCCTCCACCACATGTTTGGATCTTGTTCTGCCCAATCTTTGTGAAATGATAATATAGACATTTCGTTTGGGGGTTCATGGAGACTTGCAATTTTTTTTCCTGTATGAGTATTTATTAATGCTACTTTTACCGATGAACTTCCTATATCTATTCCTAGATAGTAAAATTGTTTATTTTTTATATTCAAAGCGATTCTTTGTTAGTCATAAAATAATTAGTTATACAAAAAACATATAAAATTTAAAATTTTGATTTATCAAGTTATTGTAAACTTAAATAGAATTTCATTATTCGAATTTTCTACTTCAAAACAATAACATAAATTGAAATGTCATTTTTTAAGGTGTAAATTTGGAACATTCTGTTTTCATACTTCAGTATGTTTCGAGTCTATTTTCTTTTCTTGAACTAAATAAAGTGAACACATCAAGCTTAAAACAATGAATAAATAATTATTTAGTTTGTGTTAATAACCTAATACACTTCTTAAAAGATCCTCATCAATATCTCTACTCGCAAAATCATCAAAACTTCTTTCAGCAGCTTCAATAATATGTTTCTGAATAAAAGGCGCTCCTTCTCTAGCTCCTTGGTTAGAAGATTTTATACAACATTCCCATTCCATTACCGCCCAAACATCACAAGCGTATTTTGTTAGTTTTGAAAATATACTTTTAAAATCTACTTGTCCATCTCCTAATGATCTAAAGCGTCCTGCTCTATCTTTCCAATCAGTATATCCTCCATAAACACCTTGTTTACCTGTTGGGTTAAATTCAGCATCTTTTACGTGAAATGATTTGATATGCTCGTGATAAAAATCGATGAAAGCTAAATAATCTAATTGTTGCAATACAAAATGTGATGGATCATATAGAATATTAACTCGTTTATGATTTCCTGTTGCTTCTAGGAAGCGTTCAAAAGAAATTCCGTCATGTAAATCTTCACCAGGGTGAATCTCGTAGCAGACATCTACTCCAACTTCATCAAAATGATTTAAAATAGGCAACCAGCGGCTTGCTAGTTCTTTAAAACCCATTTCTACTAATCCGTCAGGGCGCTGTGGCCACGGGTAAACAGTGTGCCACATTAATGCACCTGAAAACGTTGCATGGGTATTTAATCCTAGTCTTCCACTTGCTGTTCCCGATTTTTTTACAAAATCTATAGCCCATTCTGTTCTTGCTTTTGGATTTTTCCAAACTGACGCTGGAGCAAAACTATCAAACAAGGTGTCATAAGCAGGATTTACTGCGACTAACTGTCCTTGTAAATGGGTTGAAAGCTCAGTTATTTCAAGACCATAGGATTCCACCTTACCTTTTAACTCATCACAATAGGTTTGACTTTCAGAAGCCTTATTAATATCAATTAAGCTAGATTCCCATGTTGGAATTTGTATGCCTTTATATCCTAAATCTGAGGCCCATTTACACATTCCATCGAGTGTATTAAATGGTGCCTCACTCCCCGCAAATTGTGCTAAAAAAACAGCAGGTCCTTTTATTGATTTCATCTATTAGTTTAATTTTTTAATTAGGCTGGAATTAATTTGTCATGATAATTGGCAAATTATATATTCTACTTTATATCTTTAACCAAACGTTACCTGATTTGTGAGATTCAACACATTTTTCAATAAATTTCATTCCTCTAACACCATCTTTCATTGTTGGATATTCTCCACTATCATAGATTTGCTTTCTAATTGCTTTTGCTACACCATTATAAATATTACCCATTGAATCAAATATACCTTCAGGGTGCCCCGGTGGTAGTTTAGTTCCGTCTAATGATATTTCACCATTGTAGGAGTGTCCAGGTTTTAATACTTGTAAAGGCTTATCATCAGTTAAGTAATATAGATAATTTGGATTTTCTTGTTTCCAATTAAACCCTCCTTTTGTTCCATAAATTTTTACTTCTAGCCCATTTTCTTCACCTGTAGCAATTTGGCTTGAACGTATAACGCCTTTTACATATTCTGAAAAACGTATTAGTATAGTTCCATCAACATCTAGTTGATTGTCTTCGTATCTTGTATTGAGGTCTGCTAAAACAGATTTAACCTCTAATCCGGTTAAATATTCAGCCATATTAAAAGCATGTGTTCCTATATCTCCAACACAGCTACTTATCCCAGCTTTTTTTGGATCTAAGCGCCATATTGTTTTCCGTAATTCTTTATCTAATAAAATAGGATTTATCCATCCTTGGTAATACTGAATATCAACTTTTTGAACTTCTCCTATTATACCGGATTGAATCATTTCGCGCATTTGGCGAATAATAGGATAACCTGTGTACGTATATGTTACTGCAAAAATTGTACTAGATTTCTCTAATGCGTTTTCTAAAATATTGGCCTCTTCAAGTGATGTAGTTAAAGGCTTTTCACATATAACATGAAACCCATTTTCAATTAATTTTTTTGCCATAGGAAAATGCAAAAAATTTGGCGTTAATACTGAAACCACCTCTATTCTTTCTGATTCTGGAAGTTTTAATTCTTCTTCAATGAATGTATCAAAATCAATATAAATACGGTTTTCGGGTAATCCTAATTTTTGTGCAAAACTTATATTCTCTTCCCAATTGGGGTTAAAAACACCGCCTACTATTTGATATTTATCATACATTGAAGAGGCTACTCTATGTAAAACACCTATAAGTGAATCTCCACCACCGCCAAGTATTCCTAATTTAATTTTTTCTGACATTATTATATTTTAAACCCTGTTTGCTTCTAATTTTTTTCGCTGTGTATAAAGAATTCCAAACAATACAATTAATACCATAGGGAAAAAGGCAATATTACTCAAAGTTTCTTGACCTGCTATTAATTCAGCTTGCTCTAAAGTAGCACCAGAATCTACAGCCACAGATTTTGCATTATCCAACCACGAACCTATTACTGGTTGCCAAATACTAGTTGCAAACATTCCTGCGCCACCAATTAAGGACATTCCCAATGCTCCAGTCTTTGGTATATATTCACTAACAAAACCTATCATAGTTGGCCAAAAATAACAAACACCAATAGCAAATAACACAGCATAAACATATACCATTCCTCCTGTTGCAGAACTCATGAGGTATATAGCTATTGTAGATATAATTGCAGATATGAGTAGCACCCCCGGCAGATTCAACTTATGAATTACAGGACCAGCAAAATAACGTCCAACTGCCATTAAACCAGTTACCATAGCTAATATTAGCATTGGACTAGCTCCTGTATTTCCTAAAATCTTTTCGACCCACTGTTGAGTTCCTAATTCTGTTGTAGCTGTTAGCGTCATACATAAAACCATAAAAATAAATAGTGGCGACAACAAGCTTTTAATATTCATTTTAGTGTCAGAAACAATATTTTCGTTTTTTGGAAATTTTTGGCCAAAAAATAGGAATCCATAGATAAGGGTTGGTATGAGCATAATTCCAATTTGCCACTGCCAATTCAACCATTCATAATTCCCTGATGCATCAGACATTAACTTTGACGATAACGCTCCAATAACTATTCCTCCTGGAAACCATACATGGAACTTATTTAACATCGTAGTTCTGTTAGTAGTGTAAATATCAGCAATTAAAGGATTACAGGCAGCTTCAACCGAACCATTAGCAAAACCAATAAAGAACGTTGATATCAAGAGAGTCCAGAATCCTCCGGCAAAAATGGTAAGCAAAATTCCTATTAAATGTGATAAAAATGCAATCATCATTAGTTTTCTTGGCCCTACAGAATTATAAACCAATCCTCCAAAAATTGTAGCAACAGGAAACCCCAAAAAAGCCATGCTATTTACCCAACCTAATTCGGTGTCTGTTAATCCAAAATCTGTGCCTAATTGACCTAAAATACCTGCCCTAATTGCAAATGTCATTGCTGTCACTATCAATGATACGCAAGCAGCTAAAAACAGTCTATTTTTATTAATATTTTCCATTATTATTTGGCTTGGTTAATTATTTATTACTTCGTATAATCACGAAAATATACAAACAATAATTATTTACTGTTTATTTTTATTCAGTGAAAGAATTCAAACAAAGTGACTAACTATCTAAACAAGTCGTAAGTGGTTCGTTAACGGAATGCAACCTTCGATATTCGCTAGGAGAACATTTTTCGTATTTTTTAAATACTGTTGAAAAATACTGGCTATTTGAAAAACCACACATATATGCCGCCTCACTAACTGTTATACTTTCATTTTCTAGAAGTATTTTTTTAGACATTTCCAATCTCAGCATGGTCAAATAACGCATTGGAGTTAAATTGGTTAACTGCTTACAATGATATGTAAACCTTGTTAACCCAACACCGGCAGATTGTGACATTCTTTCGATAGTCCACTCCTCAGGTAAATTCGTTTTTAACTCTTTTAAAAAATATTCCACACTTCTAGAACTATCGGTTAATGATTCATTAAACTCAATATTTTCGGTATCCAATAAATCCAAAATAAGAATAAGAAGGTAATTTACTAACAATCTGATTTTAGAAGCATTACTTCCTTTATTATCCGTATTAATAGCTGTGTTAATACGCTTAAAACAATCTCTAACACTCTGATCTGTCTTCAATATAGATTTTTCATTATGCCTTAAGATTTTAGTAAGTCTCAATAAATCATCATCAGTTAAAGTTATCCAATCGGGCCAAACCCATTCTTGATGGGGCCTTCTAACACCTAAATCAATAATTACCCAATAAAATTTCCCCATACCTATGTTGGGACTACCAACTCTGTGTGCTTCCCATGGACGAGTGATAGTTAAATGATTAGGTGTTAACACAACTTCATTATTCTCTTGAGAGTAAGGCATAGTTCCAGATTCAAGAAAATGAAATTCAATTCCTTCATTCCTATGCCAATCCAAACCCCAATCTTGGGGCTCATTTGCATCCCAATAACCAATGCTATTAAGCCCGATGGTATTTTTATCCAACCTATCTCCTGGATAAGTGTGTCTAGATAAACCTTTGAATTTTAATTTCTTACGATTATAAGCATCAATTAAAGGTAAACAAGCGTCTGCATGATAAACCACCCCATCAGCTTTATAAGGTTCTATTTCTTGTTCTATTTTTTTCACTGAAAAATTTTAAACAAATTTATGTAATAAAACCATTAAATTTAAAAGTTTTTTTACATAATTCATAAACATCTAAATTTATTTGATAAATATCTAATAAAAAAACAATTAATATATAATTTTAATGAATAACGATTCAACTACAGAACAGTCCAATATGTATGATGCTATTGTAATAGGCACGGGAATCAGTGGGGGCTGGGCGGCCAAAGAACTTTGTGAGAATGGGTTAAAGACCCTGGTTTTAGAACGAGGTCGTGATGTAAAACATATTGAAGATTATCCTACTAAGTACATGGATCCGTGGGATTTTAAACATAGAGAAAAGCAACATCCTGACGACGCCAAAAACCAACATAAGCTAGGTAGGTTGTGGGGTGGTGCACTCACAAGTCCAGTAACTAAGCATTGGTTTGTTGACGACTTAAAACATCCTTATAATGAAACTAAAGAATATCTTTGGGTAAGAGGCTATCATGTTGGTGGTCGCTCCATAATGTGGGGGAGACAAACTTATAGGTTAAGTGATTTAGATTTTGAAGCTAACAAGAAAGATGGGCATGGTGTTGATTGGCCAGTTAGATACAAAGATATTGCTCCTTGGTATGATAAAGTTGAGGAATTCATTGGGGTTTCAGGTCAAAACTTAGGGCTTACACAGCTGCCTGACCAAAAGCTAGAACCACCTATGGAACTTAATTGCGTTGAGAAGAATTTACAGGAAAATATTTCAAATAGCTTTGACGATGGAAGGCTTTTAACTATTGGAAGGGTTGCACATATAACTTCAGATAAAGAACACAGAGGTAGAGCAAAATGTCAATTCCGAAATAGATGCATTAGAGGATGTCCTTACGGGGGGTATTTTAGTAGTAATGCTTGTTCCCTGCCAGCAGCTGAGGACACTGGAAACATGACATTAAGACCCAACTCTATCGCTTATGAAATAGTTTATGATGACACCAAAAAAAAGGCAACAGGTGTTAGGGTAATAGATGCTAAAACCAAGGAAAAGTTATTTTTTAAGGCAGATATTATTTTTTGTTGCGCCTCCGCAATTGCGTCTACATCCATTTTAATGCAATCAAGATCTGAACGCTTCCCTAATGGTTTAGGAAATGATTCAGGAGAACTAGGTCATAATTTAATGGATCATCACTATAATGTTGGGGCTTCGGCTCAAGTAGATGGGTTTGAGGACAAGTATTACAAGGGAAATAGACCAAATGGATTCTATATTCCAAGATTTAGAAATTTGGGCGATAAAAAAACTGATAAAAAAGAATTTATAAGAGGGTATGGATATCAAGGAGGGGCTCTCAGATCTAATTGGCAACACGCTGTTTCTGAATTAAGCTATGGAAATGAATTAAAAGATGATATTTTAAAACCTGGCTCATGGTCTGTTGGCATGACTGGTTTTGGCGAGTGCTTACCTTATCATGAAAATAAAATGAGTCTTAATTATAATAACCTAGATGAATGGGGATTACCCACAATAGACTTTGATGCCAAAATAAAAGAAAACGAACAAAAAATGCGTGAGGATATGCGCGATCAAGCAGTTGCAATATTAAAAAAGGCTGGGTATAAAAATGTAAATGGCCATTTGGGCAAAGCTGTACCTGGAGCTTGCATTCATGAAATGGGAACAGCACGAATGGGGAATAATCCAAAAACATCTGTATTAAATAAATACAATCAAATACATGCATGTAAAAATGTTTATGTTACAGATGGTGCTTTTATGACCTCATCAGCTTGCCAAAACCCATCGTTAACTTATATGGCATTTACGGCACGTGCAGCCAATCACGCAGCAGAACAATTTAAAAAAAAATAAGAATAGTTAAATCATGGATAGAAGAACCGCTTTAAAAAATTTAACTGCAAGTATTGGGTACACCATTGTTACCCCAACCATTTTTAGCATTTTGTCATCTTGTAATGAAAAATCCAAAGCCTGGACGCCTTTGTTTCTATCTGAAGAACAAAGAATCATTATTACTCATTTAGTAGATGTCATTATACCAAAAACAGATCTTCCTGGTGCTTTAGATACTAATATCCCTCAATTTTTAGATATGATGTACCACGAAGTTGAAGCTGAAGACAAGCAAAAGATATTTAAAAAAGGTGCTGAAATTTTTTTAAAAAAACATGTTCATAGCAAAAACAAATCTGCAGCTGATTTTAAAAAGGAGGAGTTCGACTTAATTTTAAATTCCTATTTTAATTTATCAGATGAAAATTCAAAAAAAGTATTGAATGAACAAAACCTAAATATAGAGACTTTTCCAGAAAATGAAAGTGAATCTTATTATATCTATAAGTTTCTTCTATCGGTAAGGTACTATACCATATTTGGATATTGCACTTCTGAAGAAATTGGAGAGAATATATTGGTTTATGATCCTATCCCAGGCGTTTATAAAGGCTGTATTTCTTTACAAGAAGCTACTAATGGTAGAGCATGGTCTCTGTAATGAAGAAATAAAAAAAGACAAGCTTGATATTGACGATAAATTACCCTCGATTAATGATATAGTTGATATTGCGGATTGCCAAGGATGACAATCAATAAAGATTTTAAAGTTTAGTAACCAGGGGTTGATTAATCCATTAGAACTCAAAAAATGTTGATATAATTAATATAAAAACTATTAAATAAATAATATAAAAAATGAAATTAAATAATCTGAATAAAATTTTACTTCTAGTTTTAAGCATTACTATAATTACAATTTCTTGTCAATCAAATGATAATGAAAAAGTTGTGGGATCTGATTTAAATTTAACTCAATTTGTAGACCCTTTCATTGGTTCTGGTGGTCACGGACATGTGTTTGTTGGCGCCAACGTCCCTTTCGGAGGAATTCAACTAGGCCCTAGTAACTTTTTCAAAGGCTGGGACTGGACTTCTTCATATCATAATTCTGATTCTATAGTGAAAGGATTTACACATCTTCACCTGAGTGGAACTGGGTGCTCTGATTTAGGGGAGTTTAATATTATGCCAACTGTAGGAAAGCTTAAAACCTGGAGTGGAGGAAATCAAACAAAAATTCCTGGCATTGTTGAAGATGCTTGGTATTTGAATTATGGTGAGAAAAAACCTGATGAAGCTTATGCCTCTTTGTATAGTAAAGAGACAGAAGTTGCTAAACCAGGATATTATAGTGTAAAACTGGATGATTACGATATTGAGGTTGAATTAACAGCATCTGAAAGAGTTGGCATGCACAGATATACATTTCCGGAAGCCAAAGAGGGAAGAATTATTATTGATTTAAGTGAAGCTAATGATGATATTACGGTTGATTCTTATATTAAACAAATTAACGAAACAACTTTTGAAGGCTACCGATTTTCAAAAGGTTGGGCAGAAGATCAAAGAGAATATTTCACATTAGTGCTTTCTAAACCAGTTACAAATTTTGTACTTTATAATGGAAATGAAAAAGTTAAAGACACTAAAAAACAAGGAAATTATATAAAAGGTTTTTTAGAGTTTGAAACTACTAAAAACGAAGTGATTATTGTAAAAATGGGACTATCACCTGTAAGTTCTAAAAACGCATTAGAAAATATTGAAGCCGAAATTCCACATTGGAATTTTGATAAAGTAGCTGAGCAAGCCAACGTGAAATGGAATAAAGAACTTTCTAAAATCACAATTGAAACTCCAGATTTGAGTAAGAAGAAAATATTTTATACTGCTATGTTTCATACAATGATTGCTCCAAATTTATTTAATGATGTGAATGGAGATTACAGAGGAACAGACAAAAAAGTATATTCTAACCCGGGTTTTGATAATTATACACTTTTTTCTTTATGGGATACCTATAGAGCTTTACATCCATTGTTAACAATAACACAACCAGATCGAATAAGTGATATAGTTAATTCAATGCTTTTAATTTTTGAGCAACAGGGTAAATTGCCCATTTGGCATTTAAGAGGCAGCGAAACTAACACTATGCCAGGTTATAGTGCAATTCCTGTAATCGTTGATGCATGTTTAAAGGGTTTTGAAGGAATTGATTT
>ERZ1047472.3652-NODE-3652-length-10045-cov-7.957457_pt1 | contig 10045 bp, 10 predicted proteins | sample MGYA00383095_ERZ1047472 | MGnify/ENA primary metagenome ERZ1047472 (study PRJEB29581, sample SAMEA5548365) | metagenome | biome: marine; feature: coastal; material: water | depth 1 m | study: Short-term variability in the microbial, nano- and picoplankton...
CCCAAAAATTATCTTTCTTATTTCCTTTTAAAATTCGGTCTTCAGAAATCAATTCTTTCCACAAATCATATGCTTCAGTGTCCATTTTTAAATGGTCATCTTCAGCTCCTTCAAAAACGGTTACATACAAAATGTCTTTATCAATTTTGTAGACCTCAGTTAACAATTCCCATGCCCAAGTAATGGCTTCTTTTTTAAAATAGTCGCCAAAAGACCAGTTTCCTAACATTTCAAATAACGTATGATGATAGGTGTCGTAACCAACTTCTTCTAGGTCATTGTGTTTGCCTGAAACACGTAAACATTTTTGAGAATCCGAGATTCTATTATTTTTCGGTTTCCCATTGTCCAAGAAATATTCTTTAAAAGGAGCCATTCCAGAATTTACAAACATTAAAGTTGGATCATCCTTGGTAACCATAGGCGCTGATGGCACAATTAAATGTGATTTTTCTTGGAAAAAATTTAAAAAGGTTGCGCGAATATCTTGTGATTTCATAAAAACAGACGTTTCCAATGACTTGGGTTATGTTAATTTATTTTTAATAACAACTGCAAAAAAAGCAGATGTAAAACATTTTTGTAAATTTGTAACTCATAGAAAAATATAGTTGAAATATAAAACTCTCTACAATAGCACAAAAATAGTATATTTAGAACAATGGCAAAAGTAAAATATTATTACGATACAGATACTCTCTCATACAGGGAAATTACTGTAAAAAAGAGTGATTACTACAAGAAAACAGTCTTTGGGATATTTGCAGTACTACTTATTGCTTTTTTTGGATTTATTGGATTCAGTCAGTTTTTAATGTCACCGAATGAAAGAGCTCAAAAAAGAGAACTAGATAATTTAAAGTTGCATTTTGAATTACTCAATAAAAGAATGGATGAAAGTTCATCTATTTTATCGGAATTACAAGAAAGAGACAATTCAATTTACCGGGTTTATTTTGAAGCGAATCCAATACCAGATGAACAAAGAAAAGCAGGTTTTGGAGGAGTTAATAGATACAAATACTTAGAAGGATTTGACAACTCTTCTATGATTGAAAAGGCAACAAAAGACTTAGATGTATTATCAAAACAATTGGTGGTACAATCCAAGTCTTTAGATGAAATCGTTGCATTGGCAAAAAATAAAGAAGAATTACTCGCCTCAATACCAGCGATACAGCCGGTTGCTAATAAAGATTTGAAACGAATGGCTTCTGGTTATGGATACCGAATACATCCTATTTATAAAACGAGAAAGTTTCATTGGGGAATGGATTTTTCTGCTCCCAAAGGAACCCCTGTGTATGCCACTGGAAATGGAACCATAGAAAAAGTGAAACGGTCTAGAAGAGGTTATGGAAATCAGGTAAAGATCAATCATGGATTTGGATATGTAACTTTTTATGCACATTTACAAAAATACACTGTTCGTAAAAACCAAAAGGTAAAACGAGGCGACTTGATTGGCTATGTGGGAACTTCAGGAACCTCTACAGCACCTCATTTGCATTATGAAGTGATTAAAGGGAAAAGAAAATTAAATCCGGTATATTTTTACTTCAGTGATTTAACTCCAGAAGAATATGATAGAATGTTGGAAATGGCCTCTCAAGAAAACCAATCACTAGACTAATGAACATAGAGTTACCTGAAAAACAGTATTATAAAATTGGAGAGGTTGCCAGCGCATTTCAAGTAAATACTTCGTTGATTCGTTTTTGGGAAAAAGAGTTTGATATTATCAAACCTAAAAAAAATGCGAAGGGAAATAGGTTGTTTACTTCAAACGACATTACCAATCTCAAACTTATTTACAATCTAGTAAAAGAAAGAGGCTTTACTTTGGATGGCGCCAAACAAAAACTTAAGAAAAATCCAAAATCGACCATTCATACTCACGAAATTATTAGTAAATTGGAAGCAGTAAAAGCTACGCTGCTTAAAATTAAAAATAAACTATAAAATTTAATCAAATGTCAAAAAAGTATATAGATTTAGAAACGTTAAAATATATACTGTATGATATTCATAACCTAGAAGGCCTTCTTTCGAGAGATCGATTTAAAGATCATGATATTGCGTCTTTAGATCTTTTCTTAGAATCTGTTAAAGACTTTTCTGATAGAGAGTTGTACCCCTATTTTAAAGAAATGGATGAAACGCCTGCATACCATAAAGATGGAACTGTTATCGTACATAAGCAAGTGGATGTAATGATGAAAAAAGGAGGGGAATTAGGGGTTATTTCTGCCTCTTTTGATTATGAAGATGGCGGTTTGCAGATTCCTTTTATGGCCCATCAGGCTGCGGCATTTATTCTCGATGCAGCAAACAATCACTTGCCGGGTTATGCGGGTTTGACGCAAGGAGCAGCAGAGTTAATTATCGAGTTTGGGAACGAAGAATTAAATACAGCATATGTTCCAAACATGCTCTCCGGAATATGGGGTGGAACTATGTGTTTAACAGAACCTCAAGCAGGAAGTTCTCTATCGGATATCGTTACTAAAGCAACCCCAACAGACGCCGGTTTTTATAAAATAACGGGTCAAAAAATATTCATTTCTGGAGGAGATCATCAATACGCAGAGAACATTGTTCATCTGGTGTTGGCTCGGATAGAAGGAGCGCCTAAAGGGACGAAAGGAATTTCTTTGTTCGTTGTCCCAAAAAACAGACCTACATCAGATGGTTCATTGGAATACAACGATGTAATGACGGTTGCTGATTTTCAAAAAATGGGACAACGAGGTTATTGCACCACACATTTAGGGTTTGGGGATTCAGACGATTGTAGAGGATGGTTGGTAGGAGAAGAGAACCGCGGTTTGGCTCAAATGTTTCTGATGATGAATGCAGCTAGAATTGCAGTTGGTAGAGGTGCAGCAGCGATAGCAATGGCAGCCTATAGAACTTCTTTGCACTATGCAAATGAACGACCGCAAGGAAGAAAGCTAACAAGTACCGGAAAGAAAAATCCGTCCGATAAACAAGCTTTAATTATTGAGCATCCAGATGTAAGAAGAATGTTATTGCTTCAGAAAGCTATTGTAGAGGGTTCTTTAAGCTTGGTTTTATTAGCTTCTAAATACCATGATATTATTCATTCTTCTGAAAATCCAGAAGAAAAAGAAAAATACAATCTACTCTTAGAAATAATCATCCCTATTGTAAAAACCTTCCCATCCGAAGCGGGTTCTACATCCGTAAATAATGGTTTGCAAGTTTTAGGAGGGTATGGTTTTTGTACAGATTTTTCATTGCAACAATATTACAGAGACATCAGAATTTCTTCCCTATATGAAGGAACAACAGGGATTCAATCCCAAGATTTATTAGCCAGAAAAGTAACCCTTCAAAACGGAAAAGCACTTGCCTTGTTGGTGGATGAGATGATGCGAACGATTTCACTAGCATCAAACTATGATGAATTAAAACCCTATGCAGATGAGTTGTCAAGTTCATTGCAATTATCTCAAAAAATACTTCAAAAACTAATGCCCTTTGCGATGAAAGGTAATTATGAACGTTACCTGTCTGATGCTAATTTATTTATGGAGTATATGAGTATCGTAGTATTGAGTTGGTTGTGGTTGGAAATGGCTGTAAACTCTAAAGAAAAGATAACAACTGATGATTTGAAATATAGCAAAATCTTCTATGAAAGTAAAATTCACACAATGAAATTTTATTTTAAGTATGAACTCCCAAAAACGCTATCTCTTGCGGAATCCCTAATGAGTGACGAGGTGTTAACGATTAAGGAAGACAAAGAATACATTGTATAATGAATATAAAAGAACAGTTTAACTTAGAAGGGAAAGTAGCAATAATTACAGGTTCTAGTAAAGGAATTGGAAAAGCCATTGCAAAAAGTTTCGCAGAAAATGGAGCACAAGTGGTTATATCCAGTAGAAATCAAGAAGCCTGTGATGAAGTGGTAAATGAGTTTGTTTCAGAAGGATTAAAAGCGATCGGAATTGCCTGTCATATTGGAAAAGCAGCGCAACGTAAAAACCTAGTAGATCAAACGATTACTGCTTTTGGAAGGATAGATATTTTGGTGAATAATGCGGCGATCAATCCTTTTTTTGGACCCGTAGAAGACCTCGATCCTTCAATATTTGACAAAATCATGGAGGTAAATGTGAAGGCTCCTTGGAGTTTGTCTAATTTAGTATTGCCCCATTTAAAAATAAATAAAAAAGGAAGTATTATCAATATTGCCTCCGTAGAAGCATTAACTCCTGGAGCAGGTTTAGGAATTTACAGTACCAGTAAAGCGGCCCTTTTAATGTTGTCTAAAAATCAGGCAAAAGAATGGGGTAAATATGGCGTTCGTGTGAATGCGATTTGCCCAGGTCTAATCAAAACAAAGTTTAGTGCGGCCCTTTGGCAAAACGAAAAAATACTAGAAAAAATTCAAAAAGCACTTCCAAGTGGTCGAATGGGAGATCCAGAAGAAATGGTTGGTTTGGCCTGTTTACTTGCTTCTGATGCAGGTGCATACATGACAGGTGGAGTCTATACTGCTGATGGCGGATATATGATTGCTGGATAAAATAAGAAATTATGAACTTCGAATACTCAAAAAAATCAATTGAACTACAACAAAAGCTAACCACTTTTATTGAGCAACACATCGTTCCTGTAGAGGAAGATTACATTGCTTTTCATGCAGATAAAAACAATATGTGGCTTCGTTTTCCAGAGATAGAAATATTGAAGCAAAAGGCAAAAGAAGCAGGATTGTGGAATTTGTTTTTACCAAAAGAGTATGGTGCTTTGAGTCCTGGTTTAACGAATCTAGAATATGCACCATTGGCTGAAATTATGGGGAAAAAAATCTGGATTTCAGAAATCTTTAATTGCGCTGCTCCAGATACCGGGAATATGGAGGTTTTGGCCAGATATGGAAATGATGTACAAAAAGAGCAATGGTTAACCCCTTTAATGAATGGAGAAATTCGTTCGGCTTTTTTAATGACCGAACCAGATGTTGCTTCCTCAGATGCAACAAATATTCAAACATCTATAGAGTTAGACGGAGATGAATATGTGATTAATGGCAGAAAATGGTGGTCTTCGGGCGCTATGGATCCACATTGTAAATTAGCAATTGTAATGGGTAAAACAGATGTCACCAAATCCAGGCATCAACAGCAGAGTATGATACTGGTTCCGATGGATACACCTGGGTTAGAAATTATCAGACCCCTTTCTGTTTTTGGGTTTTATGATTCTCCTGAAGGACACGCGGAAATTCAATTAACAAATGTTCGTGTACCCATTCAAAATTTAATTTTAGGAGAAGGAAGAGGTTTTGAAATTGCACAAGGCAGATTAGGTCCTGGAAGAATTCATCATTGCATGCGATTGGTAGGAATGGCGCAATATGCATTGGAGGTGATGTCTCAAAGAACACTAGAAAGAGAGACTTTTGGAAAGAAGTTTTATGAGTATAGTAGTATCAGACATGAAATTGCAACATCTCAATGTGAAATTGAGCAAGCAAGACTTTTAACCCTTTCTGCTGCAGATAAAATGGATAAGTTGGGTAATAAAGAAGCAAAGGACATTATTGCAATGATAAAAATAGTAGCACCAAATATGGCACTCAACGTCATTGATAGGGCAATGCAAATTTTAGGAGGGAAAGGTGTTGGCCCGGATACTTATTTACCCCATTATTTTGCAATTGCACGAATGCTGCGGTTGGCCGATGGCCCTGATGAAGTTCATATGTATCAATTGGGGAAAAGTTGTATTAAAAAATATGGAAATAATTAATAAATGGAACAGCAGAAAGTTAGAAAAGGAGAGGACTTAAACGCCGTTTTATTAAAAAAATATTTGCAACAAAACAACCTAATCAGTTCTATTGAAAGTGAGTTGTTTGTTGAGCAGTTTACCCATGGATATTCTAACTTAACCTATTTACTACAAATTGAAAATAAAGAATTTGTTTTAAGAAAACCTCCTATAGGTGCAATCAAAAGAGGGCATGATATGGGGCGTGAATTTAAAGTGCAAAGTAGTTTGGGGACCCATTTTTTTAAGGTTCCTAAAATGTATGCATTTACAGAGGATGAAAGTATCTTGGGAAGTCAATTTTATTTGATGGAGAAAGTAGCCGGCATCATTTTAAACTATAAAGAAGCAACGCAACGAACAGTAACTACAAATGATTACAAAATTATTGCGAATACATGGCTGGATGTTTTGGTAGATCTTCACCGCACAGACTATAAAGAAATTGGGTTATCAGATTTAGGAAAACCAGAAGGTTATGTAGAAAGACAAGTTTTTAATTGGGGAAAGCAATATTTGAAAGCGACAACTACACCTTATTCGGCAGCAGTAAAGGTCATGGACTGGATGGAAAAGTACCAACCAAAAGCCTATGATCATTGTTTAATTCACAATGATTATAAGTATGATAATGTAGTTTTTAAAGACGATTCGTGGCAAGAAATCACCGCTGTTTTAGATTGGGAGATGGCAACTTTGGGAGACCCTTTGATGGATTTAGGAACTTCTTTAGGATATTGGACCGTCGCTACAGATCATGAATTCGTAAAACAAGGAATTCCGTCACCGACCATTTTTAAAGGGAATCCTAAACGAAGTGAAATTGCAAAAATGTATGCTGAAAAGTCTGGTAGAAGTATCGATAATATCGTCTTTTACTATGTTTTTGGATTGTTTAAAATAGCTGTAATTGCGCAACAAATTTATTATCGATACCAACAAGGTTGGACCACAGACCCTCGTTTTGCCAATTTGAACAAAGCAGCAGAATTGTGTTGTACATTGGCTTTAAAAGCGATACAAACTAAAAAAATAGATTAGAATTAACCTGATTTATAAATAATTATGGAAGTAAAAAATAAAATAGTCATTGTTACGGGTGCAGGATCAGGAATTGGAAAAGCAACTGCAATTCATTTTGCGAATCATGGAGCGGTGGTTGTGGTTTCTGACAGGAAATCGGAATCTGCAAACCAAGTTGTGGACACCATTGTGAAGCAGGGAGGAAAAGCCATTCAAATTGAAGCAGATGTCTCTAGTTTTGAAGACGTAGAAAATTTAGTTGCTCAAACGGTATTGGAATTTGGTAGGTTGGATGTAATTGTAAACAATGCTGGAATTGGTCCAAATTTACTAAGAACTCACGAGTCTACATTGCAAGATTGGGATCGGGTAATCGCTGTAAATCAGACAGGTGTTTTTTATTGTATGAAAGTAGCATTGGCTCAATTTTTAAAACAAGGAGGAGGTAACATCATCAATATTGCCTCGCTGGCAGGATTGAAAGCATCCCCCAATAATATAAGTTATAGTGCAAGTAAATTTGCGGTGGTTGGAATGACAAAATCTGTAGCTATGGAATATGCTACAAAAAATATTCGTGTAAATGCAGTGTGTCCTGGTTATACAGAATCTGCTTTACTAGACCAGTTAGTCGCAGCTAAACCTGAAATGGATGCTATTTTAAAAAGCATCATTCCAATGAAACGTTATGGGAAAGCACAGGAAATTGCAGATGCCGTTGTTTGGTTGGCTTCAGATAATACCAAATTTATTACCGGTCAGACTCTTACTTTAGATGGAGGTACTTCTCTTTAAATTTTAAAAGAAAGAAGTAGTATCTATATTGCTGGGTATTACATAAAGGTATACATTAACAAGCCCCAACCTATCACTAAAAACAACCCCCCTAAAGGAGTTATTGGTCCTAAGAACCTCATTTTTTTATTTCTTGCTGAGGAGAGCACCAGCCCATATATTGAAAAAGAAAACAATACCGTTCCGATGATGAATGCAAGAAAGATATACTTATTAATCGCTGTATCCTCTTTCAATTCAAAGCCTAAAACGAGCAATACAATTGCGTGGTATATTTGATATTTCACCCCAGTTTCAAAACTTTTTAATTGTTCAATAGATAATTTTTTCTTCAATAAATGTGCTCCAAAGGCTCCTAAAATGATGGCTGTTGCTCCAAAAAAAGCAGCAAATAATAAAGCGATTTCATTCATGGTTTACAATTTAATATTACGTGTGTGTAGTTTAAGATACAAAAGATAAAAGTAATCTTTTAAAGTGTGTTGATGAAATATTGGTAGTCTTTAGGGGTGTCGATATCCAATAAATTAACAGAGGATTGAGGAAATAAAGTTTTATTTTTATTTTTTTTCAGAAATTCTTTTGCTCCTTTATCGCCTTTTATTTTCAATAAATCTTTCACAAATAGCGCAGGAAAAATTGCAGGAACTCCCAATCCGTTCTCATAAATAGAGGCGATTATTTTTTTCTTCTCTTTTAAAAAAAGTTCGATCATTTCATGGAAATAGGCTGCTTTAATTGCTGGTTGATCTGCTAGTAGTATCAAAAGGCCATCGAAAGGAGTTTTTTCTTCTTGTAAATGCTTTATTCCTGAAATTATGCTTGAACTTAGTCCAAGTTTATGATTTTTATTAATAATATATTCAACACTTTTAAAATCAACTTTATGTATTATTTCATTGGCATGAGCACCTAAGATACAGAGCGTTTTAGTACTTTTTATTTTCATTGAAAGATCTACAGTGTGCTGTAAAAGTGTTTTTTCATGAATGGATAATAATTGTTTTACACGTCCCATTCTTGAAGAAGTGCCAGCGGCTAAAATGAGTGTAACTACGTGCATTTTTAATTTTGATGAATATGACCAATAACGGTCTTTAGAGAAGCTGGTTTCTTGTTTTTGATAGTTGCTAAAATTTCCGACAAGATAGAGAGCGCAATTTCTTCTGGTGTTTGTGCTCCTAAGTTTAATCCAGCAGGGGTAAAAATACGTTCTAGAAAGTCTTCTGATATTGAAGAATCGTATTCAAAAAGTTCATTAAACATTTTATCTCGTCTTTTTGCTGCTCCCAAAATACCTAGATATGCGGGTTTTTTATCAACTAGTTTCAATACATATTTTAGATCTTGTACATAGCTGTGGTTCATAATAACGATTCCTGTATTTGAATCGACCCCAGAAAAATCAATGATTTCAGCATCACTGCCAATTACCGAATTTGCCCCTGGGAAATCAACAATACGCTTAGGGTGTTTTAAAGAAGTCACAATATCTACTTGCCAACCCAAAAAAGAGGCAATTTTACATAATTTTACGGCATCGTGTTCTGCACCAATAATGAGTAAATTAAATGCAGGTTCTAAATGTTGTGTAAATGACAATAAGTTCTTTTTTGTTTTCCTAAGAGAATTTTCAGAAAACGAAAACTGTGCTGAATTTTCAAAGGTTGCGATAGAACCAAAAGCGTTACTGGATTCCTCCTCTTTTAAAAAGAAAGAGGCTATTTTTATGGGGTTTCTTTTTAAAAGAGCATTGATAAATGCTGCATAAAATTCTTCAGAAATAAAAAAAGGTTCAATTAAAATATACAGGACTCCTTCACATCCTAATTTATACCGACCATCATAGGTGATTATTTTGGGTTCTTTTTTTTGAAAAACACTGTTACTTCTGTGTAGAATTTCTTTTTCTACACAACCTCCACTCACAGCACCGGTCATTTTATTGTCTTCAGAAATTAGCATTCTAACTCCTGGTTTTCTATAGGAAGATCCTTCTAAATCTACAACAGTAACCAACACATTTTTCAACCCTTTATTTTGGTTGATACGGGCCTGTAAAATAAGTTCTTTGAGTTCGTGAATCATTATTTATAAACTACATACTACTAAAATACTACTTTTTTTTTAAGTTAGGAGCTACAAGATAACATGGAGCAACCAACTTTATTTCTCGCCCATTCGGGTCTTTTTGCAAACCATTTTTCTTGCCCTAATTGTTCGTCGTATGGTCTTTTTATAAGCTGATATAATTCTTCAATTAACGAGTAATTCCCCTTTTCAGCCTCCTCTATTGCCATTTGAGACATATAATTTCTAAGAATATATTTTGGGTTTTTAGCATTCATTATTGCTTTCCTTTTTTTGGAAGAAAGACCTTCTTTATTCAATCTATCGGAATATTTATCAAACCATA
>ERZ1047472.3655-NODE-3655-length-10040-cov-70.295343_pt1 | contig 10040 bp, 9 predicted proteins | sample MGYA00383095_ERZ1047472 | MGnify/ENA primary metagenome ERZ1047472 (study PRJEB29581, sample SAMEA5548365) | metagenome | biome: marine; feature: coastal; material: water | depth 1 m | study: Short-term variability in the microbial, nano- and picoplankton...
CAATGCCTAGGCCAGCACTGAAAAGCATTGCTATCCAATTAGTATATGTATATGCGGGTTCTGCATTAGCTCCACCAAGTCTTATTTCACTATACCTAGTAAATATCAGATAGATTGTAAAAATTAAAAAGCCATTAGCCACTAAAATAATAAACCAGCCTAAGTACTCAGACAAAAGAAGTTGGGTTTGTGCAAACAATGCTGCAGAGCCTGGTTGATTAAAATAAACTAATCCAGTTATTAATGAGAGTAAAAAAACAGACGTAAGGAACCTCGGTTTATTGATGTTATTCATAATTTAATTTCTTGCAATTTTCGATATTTAATAAATTAGTGAAACATAAAAAATTTTATTTTTCTACACGAAGCTAATTTGCATATTTTTATTATGCATACTGATTATGGATATAAGATAAATAGACATACAAAATTAGTACATAGTTTGCATACCAAATTCAAACTGTTATGATGAGCTAAGACCATTTTACTGAAATTGCTGGTCTATAAACAAAGCTAAACTTCTCTGATAGCATTAGGGGTTTATCTTTTTTTATATAGCAATTTATATGAATAAAAAAAAGGAAAAATTTGTTATGTTAAATTACAACAAAATACAAACAAAACTACTACCTACATTATCTGCTTTGGCTTTGATAAACACTTCTATTTATACAGGTGTTTTAAATGGTCAAGATACTATTGAAGAAATTGTAGTTACAGCTAGAAAGAAAGCAGAGGGCCTTCAGGATGTTCCTGTTGCTGTATCTGCAATCACGGAGCAAAGTCTGGAAGAGAAAGGAGTAAATGTTTTTGAAGATTATTTGCTTCAATTACCAGGAGTAACAGCTGGTGGATCTGGACCTGGAAATAATACAATCTACATCAGGGGACTTGCATCTACAACTCCTGCTATGACTACTGCTGGTGTAGCTGGTTTAGCTCCTAATGTCTCCTTTTATTTAGATGAACAGCCATTAGCGCAGCCTGGTAGAAATTTAGATGTATATGCTGCTGATATTTCACGAATAGAAGTGCTATCAGGGCCGCAAGGTACGCTTTTTGGTGCTAGTTCTCAATCTGGTGTTGTAAGAATGATTACGAATAAACCTGTTATAGGTGAAAGCCTTAGCAGCATTGAAGTAGAATCAAGATTCACTTCTGGTGGAGATGCAGGTAGTAAATTTGAGTATGTTAACAATGTACCTTTGGGTGCTAAATCAGCATTGAGATTTGTTGCATACAGAGATGAAAGAGGCGGTTATATTGATCAAATTGCTGGTACCCGTTCAGTTACTGAATCTGCGCGTTTTAGAACTGCTGATACAGTAAGAGCTAATGGACTTGTAGTTGGAACTGCAAGAGCTGGGTTCCAAGCTGGAGCTGATCTGTCTGCAGCAACATTTTTAGATGCTAACGCGATAGTTAAAGAGAATTCAAACCCAGTAACATATGAGGGTTTTAGGGCTAGCGTTGCAACACAAATTAATGACAATTGGGATGCATTAGCAACTGTTGCTACACAAGATATAGAATCTGAAGGAGTTTTCTTTGTAGATCCTGAACTTGACGATATGCAAATACAAAGATATTCAGATGATTATAATAATGACAGTTTTGATAATATGAGTCTTACTTTAGAGGGCACGATTGGTGACCTTGAGGTTATCTATGCTGGTGCTTATACAGATAGGGCAACTGATCAAAATATTGATTACACTGACTATCTTTTCGTTGGTCAATATGTACCATTTTATATTTGTGATGGTGTTACGAATTATACTGCTGTAGCTTCAGCTGGAACATGTCAAGCTCCAGATATGTATGTTGCTCATACAGGTTCAACGGAAGTAACTACTCATGAATTTAGAGTAAATGGTGACATAAATGATACGACTTCATTTACTGCAGGAGTATTTCTAAGCGATTTAGAAATGATCGAGCATAATGAATTCACATATCCTGGGTCTGCTAAATTAGATACACAATATGCACCTAACTACCCACATACAAATCCACAACCAGGACAGGGTGGAAATTCAGGAGCTGGTTGGTATTCTCAACCGGGCCCTTATAATGCACCAATTATATTTGTTAACGATATCTTAAGAACAGACGAACAAAAAGGTGTGTTTGGTGAAGTTAATATAGCTTTACAAGATAATGTTGAACTAACACTCGGTGCTCGTTGGTACGATATAGCTGTTGACCTTGAAGGGAGCGCAAATGGAGCTTATGGCAACAAAGGCGCAACTTCAGATTCTGGAGGTGGCGGTGCAAACCTTTCAGTTCAGTATGGGCCAAATAATACTAATGGCTACCCTGATAAAGCAGAAACAGATGGCGTTATTGGTAAAGCAACTTTATCATGGAAAGCAAACGAAGATATCATGTATTACGTCACGTGGTCTGAAGGATTCAGACCAGGCTTACTAAATCGTCCAGCAGGAACATCTAACGGAGCTGGTTACACTATTCCAGCTGTAACAGATACTGATGAAGTAACTAATCTTGAATTTGGTTGGAAAGCATCTCTTATGGATGGAGCCTTAAGATTCAATGGAAGTGCCTATATGGTAGATATCAGTGGTTTACAAAGCACAATTTTTGATGCTGCAATTGTAAATCTATTCTTTTCTGATAATGCCGCTGATGCAGAAATCACTGGAGTTGAGGGTGACTTTGTTTATGTAACCGGTAACGGTTTAATGATTTCAGGTGCTTTCTCTCTTCTCGATTCTGAACTTACAAAAAGTTTAGTACCGACCTCTGATATTGTTGTCGGTAGCGAGCTTGCGTTTGCCCCAGGATATCAAGCTAACATAGCAGCAAGAAAAGAATGGGGATTGAGCTCCGGCAATACAGGTCATTGGCAAGCACAAATGACAAGATCTGATGAGAGTTTTTCAGATATTATGGAGCCTAACAGAGCTGTTCAGGGTTCATACTCATTATTTAATGTAAGAACAGGCATGAGTAACGATGAGTGGACTGCTGAGGTTTATATTGATAACCTCTTTGATAGAAGGGGTGAAATTGCTAATACATTCATTTTCGATAGAGAAAGAATTAGTATTGTTAAACCTAGAACTCTTGGTTTTAGATATAAGAAAAGTTTCTAATATTTAGATTAACAACAAAAAAGGGAGTTTTTTAGCTCCCTTTTTTCTTTATTTGATAAGATATTTTTATGGTAAATAATATAAATTCAAACGATATAGATTTTCAGGTAGATATTAATGAAGCGACTTTAGCTGTTAAAGAAAATAGATTTTCAGATGCGCTTAATTTATTAGAAATAAATATCTCAAAATATCCTGATCATATAGATAGTTTATATCTTGCTGCTGTATCAGCTCGTCATGTAAAGAAATATAAAGAATCAAAAACATATATAGAATCTTTATTAAAGCATGCTCCCAATATGGGAAGAGCTTATCAAGAATTAGGGCATTTAAATAATGCCACTAATAACATTGATAATGCTATAGGAAACTATATTCAAGCATGTGAGTTAAATCCTGCTCTTATAGGCTCTTGGAACTCTTTACATAAACTTTTTACTAATAAAAATAACCAACAAGCTGCTGAGCATGCATTGGCGCAAATTAATAAATTAAGAAAATTACCTAATATTTTGCTCTATATAGATCAAATTATGAATGAGGACAGATTGGGGGTTGCTGAAATTAAAACAAGAGAATTTTTAAAAAAAAACCCAACTCATACATATGCAATGTCTCAACTTGCTGAGATTGCATCCAAGCTTGGCCATTATGGTGATGCTGAACTCCTGTTAGAAAAAGCAACCAGCTTCGAACCAGATAATGACGACTTGAGAATGAAATACTTAATGGTTTTAAGAAAAACACAAAAGTTTGCCAAAACAACCGAGCAAGTAAATATTTTATGTAAAAAGTCTCCAAATAATTTCTTATATAAATCTCAACAAGCTGTTGAGTATATGCAGTCTGGAAAAAATAAAGAAGCAATAAATATTTTTAATAAGATTACTAATGAAACCCCGAATAACTTTGGCGCATTTACATCAAAAGGTCATGCTGAAAAAACTCTAGGTAAAACTAATGATGCTATTAAGAGCTATCAAAATGCATATAAAATTAAACCTGATCATGGTGAGGCATTTTTTTCTCTTTCTAACCTCAAAACTTATTCCTTTTCCAATTATGAAGTTGATCTTATGAACTCACAGTTAGCAAGAGTAGATTTATCTTTGAAAGAAAGATCGTATTTTCATTTTGCTCTTGCCCAAGGATATGAGTTAAAAGGGCAGTTTGATGATGCTTTTATGCATTTTAAATTAGGCAATAAAATAAAAAAAGATCAAAGTAAATATTCTTCTACTGGCATGGATGAAGAATTTGAAACCCAAATCGAAGTATGTAATCAAGAATTTTTTACTAAATTAGGTTCTGGGGGTTGTCAGTCAAGCGATCCAATCTTTATTCTTGGTTTGCCTAGATCAGGTTCTACACTAATAGAGCAAATATTAGCATCGCACTCTATGATCGATGGCACTTTAGAGCTGCCAAATATATTGTCTTTAGCGCATAGCCTGCGAGGTGATGATGTTTATGGCCTCAAAGGGAACTATCCTAAAGTGATGAAAGATTTTACAAATGAACAGAGAGTAGATATGGGCAATTCTTTTATCAATGACACTAGGATTCATAGAAAAGGTGCTCCAATGTTTACAGATAAAATGCCTAATAATTTTAGGCATATTGGCTTAATTAACCTAATACTGCCTAATGCAAAAATAATTGATGCTAGAAGATATCCATTAGATTGTTGTTTTAGTATGTTTAAACAACTTTTTGCTCAAGGCCAAGAATTTACATATGGTTTAGAGGAAGCTGCGAGCTATTACAATAGTTATGTCAAACTAATGAGACATTGGGACAGTGTTTTACCTAATAAAGTATTAAGGGTTAATAATGAAGATGTTATTGATGACTTAGATGGACAGGTTAGAAGGATACTAGACTATATTGAAGTTCCTTTTGAAGAATCATGTATTTCTTTTCATGAAACAGACAGATCAGTAAGAACTGCCAGTTCAGAGCAGGTCAGACAACCAATTAATAAAAAAGGAATGGGTAGATGGAAATCATATGCAAAGCACCTTAAACCTTTTGTTGATATATTGGATTCAGATCTTCTTCTTCCTGAGGATGTTGCACTCATCAAGTCTTAATTTCGTAAACGTTGAATATATTAAGAAAATCAGTAGTATTATAAGAAACCTTATAGGGAGATATTATGATAGATTTAATTATATGCGTGGGTATGTTCTATATCCTTCACTTGTTTTTTAAGATGAGTTTTTCGTTACACAAGGTTCCTTTTGTTCAATGGACCTATACAGATGGAGATACTTCAAATTCAACAGCTCTATCCTCAAGGATGGTTCTTGCATCTGATAACCTAAGACAATCACTACCAGTATTTTTTGTATTTGCAGTATTGTCAGTAATACAGGATGTAGATAATTTAATGCTAGCCCAAACGTGGTTTGGACTTAGGGTTGCTTATCTTTTAGGTGCTGCATTTGATCTTTACAGATTTAAAATGGTTAGACCAGTTATATGGCTGCCATCAATAATTGTGCTTGTTTGTATGGGTTGTAACCTATATTCCTAATTTTTTAAAAACAGGGCTCTCATGGATTCTGTTATTAATTAAGAAACTTTCTTTCTGAGCGAGCTATTCCTCTGTGCACACAGCTTAAATTACTTGTATTTGAATCTATTAAAGTAATAATTTCATGATCAAACATACAGTAAGTCTGGATAATGTCTGTTAAATATATTTTACTTACTGGCATTTCTAAAAAGCTTGTAATAGATAAAATATCATATTGGCTACATTTATTAATTTTGTTCAAAGCGTCCTTGTAGGCATCTTCACTAGATTGAAGCCTTTTTGTAATTAGAACAGAACACTTGGTATCAAATTCTGCATACAAATTAAATGATAAAAATAAAACTGCAAGTTGAAAATATAATCTCATCATGAAATTTTAACACCATATAAATTAATTGAATATTCATTCAAAGAGTATTAATGTTTATAAGAAGCTAACCTATAGGAGTAAAGTGTCTAAGAGTAATAGTTCCAGCAAGGACTTAAAAATTGGTGACTATAAGTTAGATAGAAGTGGAAGACATATATATTTTGCTGGCTACTCAAAAGAACTTAGCAAAAAAGGAAAGAAAATCGAGCTTTGGCAGCCTGAACCTATTTCTAATGCTAAATAAATATAGTAGGTTGGATTCTCTTGATTAGCACGAGATATAACTAAGCATATAGTAGTTAGTTTTATTTACTTAATGATCTCATGGTTAGCTTAGCTAACTGAGACATATGAACCTCATCTGGTCCATCTGCAATTCTACAAAATCTACTTGTTGTAAAAAAATGCCCAAGTGGCGTATCTTGGCAAACTCCCATTCCACCAAAAATTTGCATTGCTCTGCTTGAAACATCTTCACACATTTTAGGAGCTACTATTTTTAGCATAGAAATATAGTCTCTTGCAGCATCAACACCATGTTCATCCATTTTTTCTGCTGCAGCCATTACCAATAGTCTGCATTGTTCTATATCGCATCTACTTCTAGCTATTTCATGTTGAATACTTGTCTTTTTACTTAGCTCCTCACCAAAAGCCACTCTGTTTTGTGCTCTCTCACACATAAGTTCTAAGCTTCTCTGAGCCATTCCAACAAACATCATGGCATATTGAAAACGGCCTGGTCCTAATCTTCCCTGAGCTATCTCAAAGCCTCTGCCTTCTCCTAGAATTAAGTTAGACACTGGAACCCTGACATTTTTAAAAATTACATCACCTTCTCCGCCAGGAGAGTGATATTCACCAAAAACTCTTAACGCCCTAACAATCTCTACACCTGGTGTATCAGTTGGAACCAAAATTGTTGAGTGTTGAGTATGTCTAGAATTTCCTGGGTTAGATTTTCCCATTACCAACATCAATTTACACTTTGGAGTAATAACATTAGTGGTCCACCATTTTCTGCCATTAAGGACATATTCATCTCCATCTCTTGTTATTTCTAGCTCCATATTTGTAGCATCTGATGAAGCTACATCTGGCTCTGTCATGGCATACGCTGATCTAATTTCACCTGCGAGAAGGGGCTTTAACCATTGTTCTTGTTGTTCTGGAGTTCCATACTTCGCTAAAACTTCCATATTCCCTCTATCGGGCGCATTACAGTTAAAAATTTGTTGGCTCCAAGGAGCTCTAGACATAGTTTCAAATAATGTTGCTATCTCTATATTAGTTAGCCCAGGACTCCATGGCTCATATTCTTTTGGTAAAAATAAATTCCATAAATCTTGTTTTTTTGCTTCTTCTTTTAACCCTTCGTACCAGTCAGGGTACTCCCATAGATTATCTTGATTTGAGGTAAATTCATCGTAGTCTTTTTCATGCGGGTAGATATGCTGCTCCATGAAAACTTCTAGTTTTTTATTTAGCTCTTTTGCCTGATCGCTGATTTTATAACTCATAGTATTTTCTTTTTCTAAAAATCTATCTTACATGATACTAAGTTTGAATCTATGTAGATTTATGCATATTGAAATATAAAAATTAATGACGAATAAGTAAATAGGATTTAAAATCAAATTAGTTCATAATATTTTTATGAATATATGGAATGACCTCACTTGGATTGAACCTTTTAGAAGCCCTTTTTTAACACCTTTTTTTGAGGCAATAACCTTAATGGGCTATCCAGTATTTTTAATACTATTTATATCTTTTGGATATTTTTACTGGTCATCATCAAGATTTACTCGTATAGCAATGATGCTATTTATATCAGGAATCATAAATAGTTTTTTAAAAGACTATTTTCAAGACCCTAGGCCTGCAATTGAATTTATGCTCGACCCAAAAGTTGGAACTTCCTATGGGCTCCCAAGCGGTCATGCACAAATAGCAGTAACACTTTGGGGGCTATTGGCATATGAATTAAAAAATAATTGGATATCATTAGGGGCTTTAGTATTAATACTTTTAATATGTTTTAGTAGGCTATACCTTGGAGTGCATGACATAGAAGATATTATATTAGGCCTATTGGTTGGGTCATTAATTTTAGCAATTTGGCACTTTGTGATTTCCTGTAATCTTTTTCAAAAGCTGAGCAGATTAAATATTTTAATTTCTATACTAATATTCCAGTTTGTAGCTTATGTCTTTTATCCAGCTCATGAAGGTCATGCGATAAGCTTTTGGTTTTTGGGTGCTATGACGGGTTGGTATATCGGGTCTTCAAACATTAACCTCATAAATAATAAGCTAACAAACCTTTTTTTATCAATTGTAAGTATTGGAGTTGTATTTTTTGCAATGGTAGCTTTAACAAATTTGGCTAACAATATTTCTCACAGTCTTGTTAATTCATTGTTTATATATACCTTAGGTATTCTTTTTTCTTTTATTGTCACATATCTTATTCCAAGAATATGGATTCTCCTTGGCCTTGCATCAAAATGATTAAAAGATCATGCTGACAGATAAGAACAATAATGTAATGATTGAAATCCTAAAAGTTTTAGACACACATAACAATATGGATGAAGGCTTGATCAACCACATTAAAGATCGTTTAAATGATATAAAAGATGAAGATTTAAAACTTAAAGAATCCTTGAAGATTTTAAAAAATTTAAAGAAAGACTAATGAAAAAAAATGAATAATTGGGTTAACTGGGTAATATATGGATGTCTTGCAATATCTTTGTTTGTATTCGTAGTCAAACTTGCATACAGCTAAATTTTAACTGGAAAAACTAATGGAAAATAATCATCCCTTTGCAGAGCTTTTAGGTTTAAAGATTCTTACCAATTCTGATGGAAAGAACCTACTTTAATAGGAAGGTTAATATAACTATTACAGTACAACCTAAGATCACCCAATTAACCCAATTATTCATACTCATAGGTTCTATCTTATCAAACGAAATAAGAAAGGTGTGAGTTTTATTGTATGCCAGAACCAATTTAAGGGCTAAATTAAAGATATTGCATTTAGCTACAAAGCCTATAAAATAGCCATTCAGACACAGGAGGGATGGCAGAGTCTGGTTTATTGTAACGGTCTTGAAAACCGTCGTGCCTTCATCGGCACCGTGGGTTCGAATCCCACTCCCTCCGCCACTTTAAGAGCAATACTATGACATCAGAAAAGGATTTATCAGATAGCTTTAAAGATAAAGAAGTTCCACCATTTTTAGAAATCCTTGGTTTTAAAGGTGCAAAACTACTTGATGATGAGTCCTTTGTCTGTGATTTTTCTCCTTCTGTTGATTTAACGCATTCTAACGGCATGATTGTGCAGGGTGGATTCGTTACAGGTATGCTCGATGCTTGCATGGCCCAATTCATTATTTATAAGTATGAAGGGCAAAAAATTCCATTAACTTTAGATATAGATGTTAAATTTTTTATGCCGTGTGCCCCTGGGGATGTAAGAGCTATTTCAAAGATCACAAAAGAAGGTAAATCCATTTCTTTCACTGAAGCAAAACTTTATCAAAATAATAAATTGATAGCGATCTCAACTGCAACAAATAAAATAGTTCCAACGAAAATTTAATATATAATTTTTCCATGGATGAAGGAAAATTATACAAATTACTAGAGGAAGTTAAGCCAGATAACTCTTTTGAGAATTGTTTCACACCTGCTACACCAGATTATTCAAACTTAGATAATTGGGCTGCTTATCCTGAAAAAAATGCTCAACAATTCTACTTACCAGATCAGAACTTAACACTTAATAAATCTGAGAATGATGTTGATGTTTTTTACATTCATCCGACTGGATTTTTTGAGAAGGTCTGGAATTCAAATATGGATAAATCTAGAAGTGCTTATGAAAGAACTGAGATGATGCTGGGTAATCAGGTTTCTGCTTTTAATAACACTTGTAATATATATGCTCCTGAATATAGGCAAGCTACTTATTATTCATTTTTTGCAAAAG
>ERZ1047472.3662-NODE-3662-length-10023-cov-9.018760_pt1 | contig 10023 bp, 1 predicted proteins | sample MGYA00383095_ERZ1047472 | MGnify/ENA primary metagenome ERZ1047472 (study PRJEB29581, sample SAMEA5548365) | metagenome | biome: marine; feature: coastal; material: water | depth 1 m | study: Short-term variability in the microbial, nano- and picoplankton...
TTGCGCCTGTGTATCCGCATCGGGATTCGCAGCCAATGTCACTTCACCTGAAGTTTCATCTATAGAAAGCGCTGCATCACTGCCCTCAGCCAAGCTAAAGGTAACGCCAGCACTGACATCATCACCAGAATCATCTGCGATAGCTGTGTAAATCCCCTGCCCTTCACCAGAGTTTTCATTAATGGTTAATGCTATAGCACCTGACTCTATGGTTGGTGCCGCATCGTCAAGATCAGTGATATCAAATGTCACTGACTGCGCTTCACTCACATAAGCAGCTCCATCTGTAGCCACAACAGTAAAGCTGTACTGGCTCTGTGTATCCGCATCGGGGTCAGCATTCAATGTAACCGCACCTGTGGCTGAGTCAATTGATAGGGCTGCATCACTGCTCTCAGCTAAGCTAAAGGTAACGCCGGCACTGAAATCACCAGAATCATCGGCAGTAGCTGTGTAAACAATCTGCCCTGAACCAGAGTTTTCATTAATCGCCGCTGCAGAATCACCTGAGTCTATCGTTGGTGCCACCTCGTCAAGATTATTAATATCAAGAGTCACTGAATGCGCCGGGCTTTCATTACCCTGACTGTCAGTTGCTACAACAGCAAAGCTGAATTGACTTTGAGCTTCAAAGTCTGGCTGTGCATTAAGTGTAACCTCACCGGAATTTGCATCAATCGAAAGTGCACCCGCGAGATTATCAACCAAGCTAAATGTAACACCTCCACTGACATCAGCAGAATCATCAGCAGTGACTGTATAAATAACTTGACCTGAACCTGAGTTTTCGTCAATCGCAGTCGCTGCATCACCTGAAGTAATTGTCGGATCTGTATCATCAATGTTATTGACATTTAATGTTACCGATTGCGGCTCACTCGAATTACCTGCCGCATCAGTCGCAACAACAACAAAACTATATTGATCTTTAGCTTCAAAATCTGGGCTAGTTGTCAATGAAACCACACCAGTAACTGGGTCAATTTCAAATCCTACATCACTGCTCTCAGCTAGGCTAAAAGTCACGCCGTCACTTACATCAAAATTGTCATAGGCTGTTGCAGTATAAACCTCCTGCGGCACACCTGAATTCTCGACAACTGCAGACGCTATATCTCCTGACCGAATGATTGGTGCTGCATCATCAAGATCATTAATATCCAATATCACTGACTGACTAGAAGCATTACCCGCCGTATCAGTGGCCACAACGGTGAAATTGTATTGGTCCTGCACTTCAGCATCTGGATTTGAGGCTAATGTAACCTCACCAGTACCAGGATCAATTGATAATCCTGTATCACTATCCTCAGACAAACTAAAGCTTACGTCACCACTAACATCGTCACCAGAGTCATCGGCAGTGGCTGTATAAATAACCTGTGCCGCCCCTGAATTCTCATTAATTGAGGCTGCTGTGTCGCCTGACTCTATGGTTGGTGCCGCATCATCAAGATCAGTGATATCAAATGTAATAGACTGCGCTTCGCTTTCATTACCTGCTGCATCTGTTGCCACAACAGCAAAGGTATATTGAGCCTGAGTTTCAGCATCGGGAACAGCATTTAATGTTACCTCACCTGTGACTGCATCGATTGAAAGCGCTGCATCACTGCTCTCAGTCAAGCTAAAGGTAACTCCACCACTAATAACATCACCAGAATCATCGGCAGAAGCTGTGTAAACAACCTGCCCTGAATCAGAGTTTTCATTAATTGCCGCTGCGGAAGCACTTGATACTATCGTTGGTGCCGCATCATCAAGATTATTGATATCTAGAGTTACCGTCTTTACAACAGTCGCATTGACATAATCGGTTAATAGCACGCTAAAGCTATAAGTTGACTGCGCTTCAAAATCAGCATCAGCGGCTAGTGTTACCTCGCCCGTTGAAGGATTAATTGAAAGTGCAGGGTCGCTATCGGTACCCAACTCAAAACTTATCCCCTCACTAATATCAAGCGAATCGTCAGCAGTAGCTGTATAAATAACGGTACCAGCACCTGAGTTCTCATCAATAGCATCGGCTGCATCAGCAGAAGTAAAGGTCGGAGCAACCTCATCAAGATTCTTAATATCCAACGTGACTGATTGCTCTGATCCGTTACCAGCTAAATCAGTGGCAACAACGGTAAAGCTGAATTGGTCCTGCGTTTCAGCATCAGGAGAAACCTGCAGAGTTACCTCACCCGATTCAGGGTTAATAGAAAGCGCTTCATCGCTTCCTGCACCCAGCGTGTAGGTAACAGGATTTTCATCTGCTGCGACTGCGGTATAAATAATTTGACCTTCATCACTATTTTCATCAATAACATCAGCAACTGAACCAGACATGAATACTGGATCCACATCATCCGGAATCTCATTCACAGTTAAAGTAACCTGTTGGTCGGTTGAATTATCATCCGCATCAGCCGCCGTAACTGTAAAGTTATATACCGAGCCGGCCACTGCCGCAGCATTAAGAGTCACAACACCAGTATCGCTATCTATTGAAAGATCATCGCTATCAGACTCAAGACTATAAGTGGTACCCCTTGAAGTATCAGCACTATCATCAGCAACCGCAACATAAACCACCTGACCGGATTCTAATGATTCAAATACAGAAACTTCAGTAGAAGAATCAAATTCTGGCGCGGTATCATCTAGGTTAGCAAACTCTACATTAAAGACTGTTTCAAGTACGTCCTGACCCGATCCAGACGTCAAAGTAAACTGAGTTTTACCAGACCAGTCACCTTCATAATCAGCGTCAACTTTTAAGGTAATTTGACCGGGAGTTCCATTAACATCGAGATTTTGACTGGCCTCAGAAACTTCTTGTGTCACTGGGTCAAAAGTGAAAATGACCTCACCAGCCTCTGCAGTTTCAGAGAGAACGATAACTGGGTCAGATTCATCAGAAGGCATCCAGCTACCATCAACATCACCCATAATATAGGCGACATAGTTGGTAGAATTTTCATCTGATGAAACCTCTTCAAATTTCCACTCAGGCTCAACATAATCGACCCTAACACCTGAAGCCGCATCGTAATAATCCAGACCAACAGAGTGATGTAGAATTGCTTGCGCATCGGCCGAGGAAACCTTTTTACCGGCATCAAGATCCACAACATCTGCTGCCTTCTCTTGCATAGCTGCGTTAGAATTTGTTGAACCAGAAACTGGAAGTCCAACAGACAATCTTAATGCTGCAATTACATCAGAGAAATCGACAGTATTAGGGCCAATATCGTCATTAGACTTTCTCATAACACCGTCATTCATGGCGAAGCCATCTACTTCAACATTATTAGAGAAATAGGTTACAGAGACCTCATGTAAATCATTGATCTTTAATTGGAGTGATTGCTCGGAATCATTTCCTGCTTTGTCAGTAGCAATAACCGTAAACTGATACTCATCTTGTTCGTGAGCATAGGGGTTTTGCACTAATGTTACTTCACCTGTTTGTGAATCAATCGATAGACCTTCATCACTGGTTGAAGCTAAGCTAAAGCTAACCCCACCACTGACATCTGCAGAATCGTCGGCAGTCGCTATATAAACCACCTGCCCTGCACCTGAATTCTCATCAATCACTATTTCTGCATCACTCGAGGTAATATTAGGAGCCACTTCATCGAGATTATTGATATCGAGTGTCACTGACTGGTCAGATGCATTGCCTGCCGCATCCGTCGCCACCACAGTAAAGCTGTATTGCGCCTGTGTATCCGCATCGGGATTCGCAGTCAATGTCACTTCACCTGAAGCTGTGTCAATAGATAGCGCTGCATCACTACCCTCAGCCAAGCTAAAGGTTACGCCATCACTGACATCCGAAGAATCATCAGCAGTAGCGGTATAAACCACCTGACCCGCACCTGAGTTCTCATCAATCGCAGCCGCTGTATCACCAGAGGTAATGGTTGCAGCTGTATCATCAAGATTATTGACATCGAGTGTCACTGACTGGTCAGATGCATTGCCTGCCGCATCCGTCGCCACCACAGTAAAGCTGTATTGATCCTGAGTATCCGCATCAGGATCAGCATTTAATGTTACCGTACCCGAAATTGCATCAATAGAAAGGGCTGAATCACTGCCCTCAGCCAAACTAAAGGTTACACCGTCGCTTAAATCAGCAGAATCATCAGCAGTGGCGGTATAAACCACCTGACCTGTGCCTGAATTCTCAGCAATCGTCGTCGCCGTATCACCAGAAGTAATGGTTGCAGCAGTGTCATCAAGATCCGTGATATCTAGTGTTACTGACTGATCAGATGCATTGCCTGCCGCATCGGTCGCCACCACAGTAAAGCTGTATTGATCCTGGGTATCCGCATCAGGATCAGCATTTAATGTTACCGCACCCGAAGTTGCATCAATAGAAAGCGCTGCATCACTACCCTCAGCCAAACTAAAGGTAACGCCACCACTAACATCATCAGCAGAATCATCGGCAGTAGCGGTATAAATAACCTGGCCTGCACCAGAGTTCTCATCAATGGCAGCCGCCGCAGCACCTGAAGTAATGGTTGCAGCAGCATCATCAAGATCATTAACGCCAAGTGATACTGACTGTTCAGAGCTATTACCTGCCGCATCGGTAGCGATAACCGTAAAGTTGTATTGCGCCTGTGTATCGGCATCTGGATCAGCATTCAAGGTAACCGCACCTGTGGCTGAATCGATTGAAAGCGCTAAATCACTACCACTCGCAAGACTATAGGTAACCGAATTTTCAGGATCAATTACCGGATCAATTGCGTAAGCCGCAACTGATTCGCCATTAAAGTAAGAGGAAGAAAAAGCAGCTGAGTGCTTCAAACCTACATTACTCACTGTAATAACATTTTCTTGAGATGCATCACTTACACTAAATATTGCCTCTAAAATTGGCGTATCGCCAAGGGCATCATAGTAGGTAGCATCTGGATTTCCTGAATTCTCAAAATATACTGCATTGTAGCGAATATCGTTATTAATTTGATTGTGAAGCTGCAAGTCTGTATTTGAAGTATAGTTAACATCCTGAAGGCTTAATTCGCCACCCTCAGACAAATAGCCAATAGTTAAACCGATACCCTCGATACCATGAGCAAAATTAGAAGCTACCGAAGCGTCCACAAAAAACTGAACCGTGAAAGTATTGTCACCGTTATCAATAAACTTCTGAGAAATGGCACCCTGCTTAACAATATCGTATGAATCATTAGACGAGGCAGTATAAATAACCTGACCCGCACCTGTATTTTCATCGATTGCAGCAGCTGCATCGCCAGACGTAATGGCTGGAGCAAGCTCATCAAAATCATTTATAGTCAATGTTACTGAATGCTCAGACTGGTTTCCACCCTCATCAGTTGCTACAACAACAAAGTCGTATTGGCTCTGAACATCAGCATCTGGATCAGTTGCTAAAGTCACCACACCGGTATTAGCATCAATGGTTAGCGCTGAATCGCTATCCTCATGCAATTCAAATGTATATGGTGATGTTTCCTGGACAGTAGCCTGATAAACATCTTGCTCTGCACCAGAATTTTCATCGATGTCTACAGAGATCGCCGAAGTAAACACTGGCGCATCATTATCCTGATCAATCACTGTAAGTGTGACAGTTTGTTGCGAAGCGTTGCCAGCACCATCAGTAGCAACCACATCAAAGCTGTATTCAAGCTTATTCGGATTGGCTTCAAGATCATCCAGCAGCGTAACCTGACCATAAGCATCAACCTCAAAAGAGGCCGCATCGACACCATCAAGACTATAGATAATTGTTCCATCATTTACATCCGCAGAATCATCGACAATTGCCTTATAAACTGGGACATTAGCACCCGCACTTTGAAGTACAGAAGCTGACACAGGTGATGTAATTTGAGGCGCCGTGTCATCAAGATCATTAACACTGAATGTAACTGACTGTGCTGCACTCTGATTGCCTGCCGCATCAGTTGCAATTACGCCAAAGCTATACTGATCTTGAGTCTCTGAATCTGGATTCGACGACAATGTCACCGCACCGCTCTCAGCATCAATAGACAGCGCACCGTCGCTATCATCAGTTAAACTAAAGGTAACACCCTCACTAACATCCGCAGAATCATCAGCTGTGGCTGTGTAGATAACTTGCGCTGCACCCGAGTTTTCATCGATGTCAGCCGCTGTATCAATTGAGGTAATTGTTGGAGCCACTTCATCAAGATTCGTGATATCCAATGAAACCTCTTTCTCAGAGGCATTGCCAGCAACATCAGTAGCCACAACAGTAAAGTTGTATACAGATTGAGTATCCGCATCAGGATCCGTAGACAATGTAACCGCACCCGAAACAGCGTCGATTGAAAGCGCCGCATCACTGCCAGCCGCTAAACTGAAGGAAACACCACCACTAACATCAGCTGAATCATCGGCAGTAGCTGTATAGATAACCTGAGCAGCGCCTGTGTTCTCATCGATAGCATCAGCTGTGCCAGCAGAGGTAATAGTTGCTGCCGTATCATCAAGGTCGTTAATATCCAACGAAACAGACTGCTCAGAACTCACATTACCTGCAGCATCTGTAGCAATTACGCTAAATAAATAAACCTCCTGCGTTTCGTGGTCAGCACTCTCATTAATTGAAACCTCACCTGACACTGAATCAATACTTAATGCACTATCGCTACCCTCACCTAAGCTAAAGGTAACACCATTGCTAATATCAGCTGAATCATCAGCAGTTGCCGTGTAAATAACCTGAGCATCTTCGTTTTCGTCGATAGCAACAGCAGTATCGCCAGAATCGATAACTGGCGCCACTTCATCCAAATCATTCACAGTCAGAGTTACAGGCAGCTGATTAACATTACCTAAGTCATCAGTCGCAACCACTGTGAATGAGTAGCTTGGTTGTGTTTCGTTGTCAGCAATGCCGCTGAAAGTAACATCACCTGTTGTAGAATCAATGGAGAAATCCATTGTATTGTCATTATCGTCTAGACTATATACAACCGAATCAGAAGCTCCACCAGCTACCACAATTGGGTTAGCCTGTGCACTTGCAGTATAAATAATGTCACTTCCATCGTAATTTTCATCAATACTTAACGACGAATCAGAGCTAAATACAGGAGGAAGCTCAGCAACGTCTTTGACATAAAGTTTTACCGACTGTTCTGCAGTGTTACCTGCAAAATCCTCAACAGTGACAGTAAAGCTAAAGTACTTATCACCCATATAATCATTAAGTGCAAGATTTTCATCCTCATAATCTGGCGCAACGTCCAATGATACCGCGCCAGTCATAGAATCAATCGAGAAAACACCACCGTGATCATCTGCAATAGTGTATTGCCTTATACCACTTTCCAAATCGGTATAATCTTCATAGGCCATCGGCGTCCAAACAACTTGCGACATATAGCTTGACTCATCATTACTATGAGTCTCTTCGATACCACCATTGCCCTCAGTAAGAGATATATCACTGCCACTCATAAAAATTGGCGCAGAGTCATCAATGTTTTGCAAATCAATAGTAACAGTGAGCGGAATACCAGGATTAGAGGCAGAATCTTCAGCAAAAACACTAAAAGTGAGATCAGTGTCAGTTTCATAATCTAAATTAGAAACAAGGGTCACCTCACCTGTAGATGAATCTATAGAAACCTTACCACCAGCATCAGACATAAGATAAAAAGTAAGGTCACCATTACTCACATCCATGCTGTCATCTGCGGTCGCTGTATAGATCACATCACCAACACGAGAGTTTTCTTCAATCATTTGAGTGACTGAACTTGATGTAATTGTTGGCTCTACTTCATCAAGGTTAGTTACATCCACAGTCACAGATTGTTCAGTGCTAGTATTTCCAGCCGCATCATTGGCTATCACAGAGAAAGAAATTACTTGCTGCGATTCATAATCAATAGGTGAAATAAGTGTAACTTCACCAGACTCTGCATCAATACTCAATTCAGAGTCACTACCAGCACCTAGGCTGTAGGTAACACCTTCACTGATATCATCAGAGTCATCTGATGTAGCGGTATAAATAACCACAGCAGCATTTTCATCAACAGCATCTGCAGTGTTTGAAGAGGTAACTGTTGGCGCAACCTCATCCAGGTTATTAACACTTACGGTTGCAGAAGCAGTTTGACTTGAGCCATCAGCAGTAGCAACAACCTCAAAATTATATTCAGAAATAGTTTCGTAATCCGGCACTTCGTTTAGGGTAACAGCGCCAGTGGCAGAATCAATTGTAAGTGGTGCAGATTCTGGCTTAGTAATTGTTACCGATTCGCCAGCAAAATCATAACCTGCCATACCACTATTTTTAACGAAATTGATAGCTGAAACATCAAAATTTTCAGCAAGATCAAATGTCATCGTTAGCAAGTTTGCAGGCGCAGTTCCCGGCCAAGTAGCTGAAGTGAAAGCTGACCACGCAATAATAAGAGAAGAATCAGTATCGGAGTTACCATCTTTATCACTGGAATCAAATGACACATTCTCGACAGCCGGAGCGATAAATAGATTAGTTTCAAGAACGTCGGAAACTCCACTTAGAGTAAGAGCACTGCTATCAAAAAGAACCTCGAAACCAAGACCTGTAGCGTTAGCATCTGCATTATAAGCAACTGTTAGGGTTACCTGACTGCCATCAGCAGAGAAAACTCTATCAGCAACATACACATGCTGCGTCGCTGCCTGAAGCTCTGGAATAACCAGCTCAGCAGCTTCCGATGAAGATCCACCATAAACAGTGTTATCAACTAAAGAGTAGGTCGCATTTGCAGGACCACCTTCAACAGTGGCAACAACCTGACCCGCATCTGAATTTTCATCAATTGACTGCTCATTGACTAATAATGGAACAGGAGCGGAGTGATTTTCTGTAATACCATCGTAACCAGCGGCCGTGCCTGTAATCTCCAACTCGACATCATAATTATCATTACCATTCGCAACCGGCTCAAATGTTAGGGTGTAAAGATCAGCGTCTGTGTTGCCAGGCCATGATGCTGGACCAAAAACTGTATATGAAGCTAAATGAAGAACACTTTCTGGATCTGAATCATCGTTAGCGGTTGTTGTTAAAAAAATCAAAGGATTGAGGGCAATCGGATCAGAAACACTCAAAAGCGTCATTGATGTACTGTCATAGCGTATACCGAAACCGATACCAGTTGTTGTTGCATCATTAGATTGATACTTAAGAGTAACCGTTAATTGTCCAGTTACCTCATCAAACTTGTATGGACCATCAAAATAAAGCTTTTGAAAATTAGACATGCTGCTACACCCTCTTTTATTGATTTTATAATTATAAAAATGCCCAGACACAGGAGACCTGTGCTATTCGGACATTGAATTAAAGTATTATTTAAAGCAGAAAAAATGACCCGCTCAACTACTTAATTATTCTTTTATTTATAGTTGTTCTAATTTATTTTGGCACTTTTGTGCTCTTAAAATTAGAAACCCCGCCTCTAGATTATATTATTTTATTTTCTCTAATGTAAAGGAAATAAAATGAACTTATTCACTAGTGCACAGATTTTGCCTTCTTTGACTTAGCGCCAACAGCACCCTCCTCTTTTATAGGATCAGCATCAACCCCAGAGTCAGAGTAGCCCTGGCTAACCAACTTGTCTTTTAACTGCGCCACCTGCTCTGCAAAATGCAAAAAACTATCAATGGGTAACACCAAACGGCTAGCAGGCGACATGGATACTTCATTTTTTTCATGATCAATATTTTCCACGCGACCGAAGTCAAGGCGCACAACGCCTTGACTTACATTGCATTTCATAAATCGATCTACATAGATATCCTTCATAGTCACCTCCTAGGTATCATTAGCGTCTTATGCAATAAATGCACTCAAATCCGCAACAATATCATCATCTTCAGGTGTTGCGCTTTCATCCAATGTGATTTGATAGCTACCCATAGCCGTTGCGCCCGCCGATGAATTTGTATCCGCAAATACAGTCAATGTATTGCTAGCATCATCATAGGTGGCACCAAATAGATTAT
>ERZ1047472.3675-NODE-3675-length-9987-cov-4.337596_pt1 | contig 9987 bp, 5 predicted proteins | sample MGYA00383095_ERZ1047472 | MGnify/ENA primary metagenome ERZ1047472 (study PRJEB29581, sample SAMEA5548365) | metagenome | biome: marine; feature: coastal; material: water | depth 1 m | study: Short-term variability in the microbial, nano- and picoplankton dynamics...
TCTTTCCTTTGCTATTTTTGAATGAATATCCCATAATATATATTTAGTTTAGTCCAAATTACAAAAATTTGTTTATTCTTTCCAAAAAAAATATAAGATATATGCACTTTTTTTTTAAAACTACCCCAAATTGTTAATAAAACAGGTGATTTTCGATTGAATCTGCTGTAAATAAGAAGATAATTCACTAGAAACCCAAGGATGATGGCTTCCGAATACATGATTCGCACCTTCCAAAATAAGCAATTGACTCTTTGGATGCCATGAGTGAAGCATCAACCCTTCTTTTAAATCTACACTAGTGTCTGCATCCCCATGAATAATTAAGTGCGGAAGTGCTAACTGTTCTGTAGCAGTTCGAATAGTCAATCTTGACTCGTTTTCTATAAAGTCTTCATAGAATTGATAGTAATGCGGCATTTGCTGTTTGGTACGACCATTCATCACAAAGCGTACGCCTTCCAATTTCCAAGCCTCAAGATCCAACCCTTTTGGGAATCTCGATTTAAAGTCCGAAACACTCGCTAAGCTAACAAGGGCTTTAACACGACTATCTTCTGCAGCTTTCAGGGTTACAATACCTCCACCTCTACTATGCCCTACTAAGGTAAGTTGCGACACGTCTATGTGAGGGTGATTGGCATAGGTGGTTTCCGCCCAATTCATTACACAGTCTAAATCCTCTAATTCTTTGGTATAATTGTTTTGCCCAAAGGCTTCAAGGTCTGGAAAGTCAATCGGCTGCTCAACAGTGCCGCCATTATGTGAAAAATTAAATTTTATTACCGCAATGCCATCTGCTGCTAATGCTTTTGAAAATAAATCCCACGCCCCCCAATCTTTAAACCCTTTATAGCCGTGACAAAAAATAATGAGCGGTGCGAGCTCAATTGCTGTGTTATAAAAGATATCCAAGAGTAGTGGTCGGCCTTTCGTTCCTTTTGTAACTGTATTTTTTTCTTCAATAACCATTTTAAACTTCCTTTTCTATGATGTCGATCTCTGAATTGAAAAGCTCTACAATTAGTCTCTTGAGTTCAAGTTCATAGGATTCTAAGATCTCTGAGGTAACTTCTGTTGTTTTTTTAGCGTAAGACCCTGGCTTATCTTTCTTTGCAAACTTTAGCAGTCCCGATTTGAGGTTTTTAAATGAGATAACCCCCGCTTCAACCGGTTTCGAAAAACGTGTTTGAAGGTTTAACATATAGGCATAGGTTAAAATTTGAAAACTTTTGCTGTGTGCTTTGTAATCTGAAGTAAGATTTTCCCAATTTACAACCTCTAACTCAGCTTGAGATACCTGTGATGTTTTATAATCGATAATTCTTTGAACACCATTACAGGTGTCTATTCGGTCTATAGTCCCTACCAGCTGAATAGGGGTTTGAAGTTCGGGAATATCTATGGCAGCTTCTATTTTTAATTCTATGGTTTCTATTGTAATTTGATCTCCCTTAGCGATACATGCCAACTCGTAATTTAAAAAATTTGAAATATAACGTTTCGCGATTTCAAAACTAATAAGGTTTATTCCAGTAGTAATATCTCCTTCTTTGTAGAGCGCCTTAAAATAGTGCGTTACTGTAGCGTCTATTTTAGATTTTAGACTCGTAATGATATCAGTTGTCAACACCTGACCTATAAGAGGTGTGTAAAATGCATCAAGGGTGTTATGGACCACACTCCCAAAGGTATTTGCTGCTATCGTTTCTTCTAAATTGTTTTCTAATTTAACCCCTAAAATCTTTTGATTATAAAAATCAATAGGGTTTCGTATGTATTGACTCAACGAGGAAGAAGAAAATCCCTTAGCAGCAATTGTTTTGAGTTTTGAAATAATTTCAGGAGTCTTTTTAACAGTTAAGGGTTGTGAAACAACTTGTGGTGTTTCTGGAATAATTATTTTATGATCTAGGGTGTGCTGTCCCTCAAACTCTAATTGAGTAATAAAACGACTGCGTTCGCCACCACTTAATACATCAGGTTCTGTATTATAGATAATATGTGCATGCTTTGCGCGCTGAAGTAAGCGGTAAAAATGATAAGTGTACACGGCATCTTTTTCCTTGTAGGTTGGAAGACCGTTTTCGATTTTAACATCAAAAGGGATAAAAGAATTAATTGTTTTCCCTGCGGGTAACACCCCTTCATTAAGAGAAACAATAATAACCGTTTCAAAGTCTAAAACACGAGATTCCAACATCCCCATAATCTGTAGTCCTTTTAGAGGCTGTCCTTTAAAGTCCAAGGTTTCTAAGCTCAGTAATTCTTTATAAAAACTTCGCAAAGCTTTCACACTTGTGATATGACCGTAGGAGGTATTTAAGCGCTGTAGATGATTAAATATTTCTGAGAATCGATATAAATATTCTAATGCTAATAAGTTGTTGTGTTTAGATGTCGAATACTGCGCTTTAAGTTTGATAATAAGTCTTAAAACACGTTCAATCGCTTTATTTGGTTGGTCGCCCCAAGACTCAAACAAAAGCTCTAGATTATCTTTATGTGCAGGTGCTATTGCGCTAATTTGAGCTTTAGAAAGGTGTATCAGATTTTGATGATTAATTGTGGTAATGATTAATTGAGCAGCGTCTTGTTCTTGATCTTGAAATAACGGCCGTACAAATTGATGTGACAATACCGCAATCACATCTTGATAGTAATAGAAATTTGTAGCGTCTTTTTGAAGCTGAAACCATTGTTCAATAAACGAAGCGAAGGGAATTTGTTTTAAGGGCAATCCCATAGTAATATTTATCTCTTCTATTTCTCTTGGAATAGAATTCAAAACAGGAATTAGAAGCGCTTCATTCCCTAAAACTAAAGCGGTATTTTGGAGTTTATTCTCGGTATATAACTGTTGTAAAAGAGCGCCTACATATTTAACCTGGCCTATATTTTTTGGGGTTCCTACTACAGAAATATTTTTTGGTGTCGTATAAGTATTTGAAACCCACTTCAAAGGCTGTGTTTTGAAATAATTCCATTTTTTTTGGTGTTGCCTTATAAAATAACCTGCATCATGTTGCGGCGTCTCTAAAAATGTTTGATCGATGTCCCAATATATTTCTGCTTTGTCTTGTTCTAACAGGTTTTGAATAATCGCAGATTCAGAAGCATTTAGAGCATTAAAGCCTAAAAATACGTATGATTTTTCTGGATTATTTTCAATGTATCCCTCTAAATTTGCGACGGCCTGACGGTAAATTAAGCCTTGGTAGCCTTCTCCTTTTTGAAGCAAATGATTTGTGAACGCTGTATAATACGTGTAAATTTTTTTCCAAAAAGAAAGATACCCTTTAATTAGTGGGGTTGAGTTTTGATCTAAAGACCAGTGCTTTAGATCTTGAATGGCTGAAAGGTATTCGAAAATTTGCCGTTGCGAAACTAAGTGTCGGTCGATTTCATTAAAATCTTGAAGCACGATTGGAGCCCACTTTGAAAAACTGTCAAATGATTCTCTTTCAGTTTGAGGCGTAAGTGCTAAATAGACTTCATAAAACTCAAAAACAAGTTCGGTATTACTAAGAAGTCTTAGCTGAGACAAGTCTTCAATAAAGGTTTCCACAGCAGTAATCTCAGGTAAAAACCCTGTAGTCTTATTTAGTTTGGCCCACTCCATTTTAAGAAATAATCCTGCACGCTTATTCGGAAGAATAAGACTAAGCTTGGAAATCTCTTTTGAGTGCGTCTGTAGGTCTTTTAAAACCTCATAAATAAAACTTGTCATGTTATAAAAATAAAAAAACGCTTCGCAATTGCGAAGCGTTTTAAGCTTTTTATTATGTAATCGTTAAAACTATTTCACTAGTTTAACTTCTACTCTTCTGTTAGCAGCTCTTCCTGCAGCAGTTTGATTAGATTCAATTGTATTAGATTCACCAAAACCAACAGATGATAATCTATCCGCTGAAACACCGTTTTCAACTAAATACTTTACAACTTTTTCAGCTCTTCTTTCAGAAAGTAACTGGTTAAAGTTAGCATTTGTTCCTGTGCTGTCAGTATGTCCTTCAACGACAAAGTTCGCTTTAGGGTATTCATTAAGAATTCCAGAAATAGCTTGTAATGTTGGGTAGGCTGATTTTTGGAAATCAGACTTTCCAAGGCTAAAGTTGATAGTTCTTGCATAATCTGTAAGTTGTGCCTGTGTCTCTTCTGATGGAATAAGTACTTCTGGACAACCGTTATTAGCAACTGTTCCAGCTTCAGTAGGGCAGTTATCATCTTTGTCTAAAACACCATCGCTATCGCCATCTTTCCAAGGGCATCCGTTGTTTGCAACTGGACCAGCCTCGTTTGGACACTCATCCTGAGCATTTGCAAGACCATCAGAATCTGCATCTGGACAACCTGCCAATGCTTTCAATCCAGCTTCGTTTGGACATGTATCATTGTTGTCAGATACACCGTCGCCGTCTGTATCAGGACAACCATTATATTCTGCTAAACCAGCTAATTCTGGACATGTATCTTTAGAATCTTCTATGCCATCGCCGTCTGTGTCAGGACAACCACTAAATTCTTCTAATCCAGGTACTTCTGGACAAAGGTCATGTTTGTCATATACGCCATCGCCATCTGTATCAGTTCCTCCAAATTTAAAAGAAACACCAACAGAATGTTGGAAGTGTGTTGTTAGATACTCATTAAACGAGTGCTTGTATGTAGACTGCGCTGTGATCCCGATGTTATCAGAAAACCAGTATGCTAATCCAACAGTTCCATTTAAAGTTCCTGAACCCACTATATCGTTAGAAGATTCGTCTGAAGAAAATGTGTTGTAAGGTCCTTCTTCAATCCAAGTATATCCACCACCAGCAGCTAAGAATGGCTCAAGTTTAGTAGTGTTTAATAGGTTTGAAAGGCTGTATTTTACGTTACCATCTAGTCCGTAATACATTAAGTTGTCTACAGAAACTGATGTGCCATCTGCATTTTGCCCCCATTTATCTAATCTGTTTATAGATCCCGCAACTCCAACCGAGAAATTGTCATCAATGTATTTTTGTACAGAGATTAAAGATACAGAAGGAAGTATGTTCCAGTTGTCTTCAACATTGTAAAATTCTTGGAATAAATCGCCTTGGGGAGCGTCTTCTCCGACGGGAAATACATCTACGGCATTTACACCAATTGTAAGCTGCCAAGGATTGTTTTCGTCTTGTGCGTTAACATTACCAATCGCTAAAAGTAGTGAGGCTGTTAGAATTAATCTGTTAAGATTTTTCATTTTTAAGTAATTTTAAGTTTATTAAATTAACCACAAAAGTAAGACGTTAATTGTATAAAACAAATTTTTACCTTAAAAAATGAATTAATTTTCATCAGTGATACAATGATAAAATTTCATTCATAATTATGGATTAGGCAAAATTAACACTCTACAACCTGTAAACCATCGTTAATATACACCAAAATTTTCTTGACTACGTTATACCCCATCTCTTCGATAATAGTCGCATATTTTTCCAGTTGCGCTTCATATTTATCATAATGTTCCCCTGTTTTGTAATCGATCACCACAGCAGTTAAGTTTTTAAAAACAACTAATCTATCGGGAATAATAGTTTTTCCGCTTGAGGTCATAATTTCTCTTTCATTATAAACTACCACATCAGAACTATAATACGGAGATAGTAATGGGTGACTCACAATGGCATCTATAGTGTTTGAGAGCTCTTGGCTTTGCGCCAATGAGATCGTCCCAGCTTTATAAAAAGTATTCAATGTGGTTTTGACATCTAATTTGGTATAGATTTTAGACATTAGCAAATGAATCAAGTTCCCTCTTTCTAGTGCTTCTTTCTGACTAGTATCCCATAAATATCCTGCATTTGTGGCCATGGTCACGTTTAGGTGGTCCTTTGGCGTAGAAATAAAGCTTCTTTGAACTACTGTTGGGTGTTTGGTGTCTTTTGATCTGTCTATTTTTTCTAAAGTTCCAAATTCATATTCCAATTTTGTGTCCTCCCACCTTCCACAAGACTTCAAGTAATGTATCAAAAGCCCTGAATATGTTTTAAGATTTTCTACGCCCTTGCTAGAAACCGATGCATTACCTACTATATACAGCTGTTCAACTGCTCTAGTTAATGCAACATACAACAGATTAATATTGTCTAATTCTAATTTGGATTGGTGCGCTTTAAAAACAGAAGCGCCTTCAGACCCAAAAGACTCAAAGTCTTTGTTATAGTTTAATAAAAACTGCGAAAAAGGCGCAAAGGCATCCTCTATTGGTAACCATTCTTTGGGTTCTAATTCTTTATAAATATTTAATTCTGCATAAGGGAAAATAACGACTGGAAATTCTAGACCTTTCGATTTATGAATTGTCATAATTTGTACGGCATTAATTCCTTTTGGAGTTACTACGCTCAAACTGTCTTTTTTTAGATTAAAATAGTCTATAAATTGACGAACACTGGCCATGGGTTTTTGCGTAAATTCTAATACAAAATCTAAAAAAAACTGAAGGTAAGCATCCGATGTTTTTACCAATTGAAAACTACTAATGATATACTCTACAGCTTCATAAATAGAAAGCTGTAGGGCTGTTGAAGGGGAGAAATTAACACCTAAAGATTGTAGCGTTTTAAAAAAATCTGAGCGCTCTAATGCGATGTGTTTTAGGCGAAACAGGTGGGGGTCTCCTACAGCCTTATGCGTTGCGATATAATTGATAACTTCAAGTTTGGCTTCACTATTTGAAGGTTCATGAATGTATTCTAAAAGACTTATAATATAGTTAACTTCTGCGGACTGCGCCACTAAAAGCGTCTCACTTGATACAATATCGATTTTGTGCTGACTTAACAGGTTTGCTACAGCTACGCCTTCTTTTCGTTTACGAACCAAAACACAAATATCTTTCCATGCTGCATCTTCATCTGAAGCTAAATAAGCGGTTATGATACTTAGAACTTTTTCTGCATATAAAAGTGATTTGTCTGCACCTTTTTCAAATTCTAACAAGGAAATATTTACATATCCCGTTTTGGGATTAAACTCCAACTGAGGGGTAGACTCGTAGAGCGATTTATAGGTGTCATTAGAAAAAACAACTGTCGAAAGATGCTTAAAAAAACTATTGTTAAACGCCACCACTTGCCTACAGCTTCTATAATTGGTTGGAAGGTTTAAAGGTGTGGCGTCAAAAGGAAAATCAGTTGTATTCGCATGAAGGTTTATAAACTGCTCCGCCTTTCCTCCTCTCCAGCGATAAATTGCTTGTTTAGCATCGCCTACCAGCATTACACTTCCGTTTTCTTCGGCCAAAGCGTTGGTTAATAACGGCACCAAGTTTTCCCATTGCAACTCTGAAGTGTCCTGAAATTCATCAATAAAAAAATGATTGAATTGCTCGCCTATGCGTTCATAAATAAATGGTGCGGGTTGTGCTTTTATTTGTTGGCTTATAATTGTATTAAACTCAGAAATCATCAACAAATTTTCATCCTCTTTGATTGTTTTTAGTTCCTGATTAATTAGATTTAAAACTGAAAGTGGTGTCGTGTTTTTTAGTATATTTTTTAAGTACCGTAAGCGGTAGGCGCCTTGTTTTGTTTTGTGGAATGCATCTACAAGTTGCGGTCGAAGCGCCTCAATAGTCTCAGCGATATGAGCTGCTGTTGTTTTAGGGTACAAAGAAGTTGTTTCGATCGTTTGTTGCCATATTGCATCATACTTAATGTCAAATTTTCCGGAAGCCAAGGCTTTAAAATAGTTGGGCAAGGAGCTGCGTATAAAATCTGAAAACTCAATTCCGTTTGCTGTAATCAACTCTAAAACCTGATTAGAAAGCGCTAAAATTTGCGCCCTTGTTTGCTTAATCTCTTTTAGCAAGGCTGTTTTGAGCACGCCAAAATCTTGCAATGAACGTTGCGAAAGCTCCAGTAGAAAAGGAGCGTCAGTCTCATTTGTTAATAGCTTGGCTGTTTTAACGAGATCTAAAGCAATATTCCAACTCTTGTCATCATCCGCTTTTTCAATTGCAAATTCCACCAAGACTTTTGTAAGTGCTGAATTTTTTCCTGCTTTTGACAATACGCTATTGACTGCTTTTTGAAGTAAAAGATCAGTGTCTAACTCGACTTCAAAATTCATTGGCAGCTTAAGGTCAAACGCAAAAGTTCGAATCAACTTTTGAGTGAATTTATCAATGGTCAAAATATCAAAAGCAGCGTAATTATGTAGGATTTTATTTAATACTTTTCTGGATTTAATATGAATCTCTTTAGGCGAACTTGCCAACTCATCTACTACTTGGTCAAATAAAGGGTCCGAGGCACTTAAAATCGATGGTGATGCAAAAGCCATAAGCGCCTCTACAATGCGCGTTTTCATTTCGTCGACGGCCTTATTAGTAAACGTGATTGCTAAAACATGACGATGGGGCAAAAATTCTTTTGAGGTCAGTACTATTTTTAAATAGTCTTTAACCAACGTAAATGTTTTACCACTACCTGCTGAAGCATTATAGATGTTGAATGTTGAAGCGCTCACTAAATAAAATTTATACTAAAATAAACAATCTTAATTAGATAAGCTCGTAAATTTTATTTGATTATCGTAAATTTGAACGAAATAAATAAACACTTAAAACATATTCTTATGGCTTTTGAATTACCAAAATTAAATTATGCTTATGACGCACTCGAGCCTCATATTGACGCAAAAACAATGGAAATACACCATTCTAAACATCACAACGGCTATACCAACAATCTAAATGCTGCGATTGCCGGAACCGATTTAGAAAACAGCGCTATTGAAACCATTCTTGGAAACTTAGACATGTCCAATAAGGCTGTACGAAATAATGGTGGTGGTTTTTATAACCACTCTCTATTTTGGAACATTATGAACCCTGAAGGGAAACAAGCACTTTCTGGAGAACTTAAAGAGGCCATTCTTGCTTCCTATGGTACGTTTGAAGATTTTAAAGCTGCTTTTAGTAAGGCTGCTGCGACACAATTTGGGTCTGGTTGGGCTTGGCTATGCGTTCATGAAGGTGGAAAAGTTGAGGTATGCGCCACACCAAACCAAGACAACCCGCTAATGCCAGGAGTATCCTGTAGTGGAACTCCAATTTTAGGATTAGATGTTTGGGAACATGCCTATTACTTAAATTATCAAAACCGTCGTCCGGACTATATCGAAGCATTCTTTAATGTCATTAATTGGACGGAAGTTGAAAAACGTTTTCTGGCTTCAAAATAAGCTTTAGAAACAATGGAAAATAAAAAAGGTGAACTTGCGTTCACCTTTTTTGCCCCAAATCTACCATGAACTTAACCTACTTATGTTATGGTGATTCAAATATATAAGTTTAATACATAGTAGAACTTTATTTTAGACGAACTGCGCTTTTTTTAGATAAAGTGTAGTTTTAATCAATATGCTCTTTCCTTATTTTCTTCGTAAAAGTTTATAAACGCCCGATTCACTACGCGATTACCGCCTGGCGTCGGATAATTTCCAGTGAAATACCAGTCTCCTAAGTTTTTTGGACATGCTAGATGCAGGTTTTCTATAGACTGGAATATAATTTTAACCTCAGCATTAATACCGTCTTCGCTTAAAAGTTCTGCTATTTTATCCGACACTTGCTCTGGTGTAAAAGGCGCATAAATCTCTTTTACAAAATTTTGAACCTCACCGTCATTCAAATGTTCTTGAGCTTTACAACGCGCATAAATATCTTCGACAATAGCATATTTATTGATGTCTTTTAGTAACGCTAAAGCCGCTCTAAATGCGACTAACCCCTCAAGATTTGCCATATCAATACCATAACAGTCCGGGTAGCGAATTTGTGGCGCTGATGACACCACTACAATACGTTTAGGCGCTAATCGGTCCATCATTTTCAAAATACTTTTCTTTAATGTTGTACCTCTAACAATACTATCATCAATAATTACAAGGTTGTCTTCTGGCTTTATAACCACATAAGTTACGTCATATACGTGAGCAACCAAA
>ERZ1047472.3676-NODE-3676-length-9984-cov-8.583342_pt1 | contig 9984 bp, 10 predicted proteins | sample MGYA00383095_ERZ1047472 | MGnify/ENA primary metagenome ERZ1047472 (study PRJEB29581, sample SAMEA5548365) | metagenome | biome: marine; feature: coastal; material: water | depth 1 m | study: Short-term variability in the microbial, nano- and picoplankton dynamics...
TTGCCGTGGGCATAAAATTCCTTCACTGTTTATTGGCCGACTTTGGGAACGGGAACCCCGCGTAGTTCGCAGAAATAATTCACTACTTCTCTATGATGAGGAACTTTATCTTTAAAGTAATTTGCGATATGGATTTTTTCCTCTGGTGTAGCTTCAAGCTGTGTTAAAATATTCATTAAGTGCATTTTCATATGACCTTTTTGAATACCTGTAGTTACTAAAGCACGTAATGCTGCAAAATTCTGCGCAAGGCCACTTACAGCAACTATTCCCATTAATTCTTCGGCATCTGGATTTCCGAGCATTTCGAGACTTTTGACCACTAGCGGGTGCAGCTTTGTCAAACCTCCTACAACGCCTAGCGATAATGGGATTTCTATCCAAAAAGTAAAAATACCATCCTCTACATTACAGCCGGTAAGGCTCTTGTAGCTGCCTGAACGCGAAGCATGGGTATGGCATGCGGCTTCCACTGCACGGAAGTCATTTCCCGTAGCAATAATCACCCCGTCAATTCCGTTCATGATTCCTTTGTTGTGGGTAGTCGCTCTGTAAGGTTCAGCGTTCGCGATAGCGATTGCTCGCTGGAATTTTCGAGCGAATTCCGTTGCACTTACTCCTTCGCTAGACAATTCTTCTATTGGGCAGCTTACACTTGCACGAACCATACAACGCGGGGTGTAGTTGCTGAGAATACGCATTACTACCTCGAGTTCGTCGGCATCTAGACGTTCATGATTATCTGCAAAATTTTCAAGGCACTTCGCCATCTCCTCTAGATTAGAGTTGATGAAATTTGCCCCCATGGAATCGCAAGTCTCGAAAGTAACTTCTAGTTGGTAATAATCTTCAAGTCGATCGGTGGCGTCAATCAGTTTGATTGATGTAATACCGCCACCACGTGCTTCCATATTTGCGGTAAGTTCCGCTGTTGCTTGTCGCAATTCTTGTTCAAGCGAACTAAAATCGTCTTTTAATGCAATGGCATCGCCCGTATACATGAAATGTACATGACCAATTTTCTCCGTACCTAACACTTCAGTTTTGAAACCGCCTCTGGCCATCCAAAACGCGGCACTTTTAGCCGCCGCCGCAACTACGGAACTTTCTTCAATGGCCATAGGAATGGTATAGAGTTTGCCATTGATTTTGAAATTTGGAGCGACACCATAAGGCATATAATAGTTGCTCATGGTGTTTTCAATGAATTCGTCGTGACGCTTTTGAAGTGCCTCGTCTTCATGCCAATAAGCGGTTAAGACGGATCGTGCAGCATCCGCATCTTCAAAATTATTATTGACGAGCCATTCAAGTTTGGCGGCTTTGCTCAGTTTTGAGAATCCTTTGATGGGATCTTTCATGGTGGTGTAGTTATGATGTCAAAGATAACCTTACTGCACGTAAGAATGTTCAAAGTGAGTAGGTTAGTTCCCCATAGGTACTTCAATCAATAGAATTCTGGATTCCTCGGAAATGGCTTTAAGTGAAATACTATTCGCATCCCAAATTCCAAGTGCATCACGCTGTTCCAATCTGTGCTCGCCCAATTCAAACCCACCTTCGAGAACAAAAGCATAGAGACCATTTTTTTCTGATTTCCATTGGTAATGTGCTGCTTCTGAAACATCAAATCGGCCCATGTGGAACCACGCATTTTGGTGTACCCATACCCCATCATCCTCACTGGAAGGGCTAAGTACCTGATGCAAAACATTCTTCCGATCCAAATCAGGAAGCTGCTGCTGGTCGTAACGTGGCGTAACATCGCGTTCATTTGGAATGACCCAAATTTGGAGAAACTTTACTTCCTTATCCTTATTGGGATTGAATTCACTGTGCGTAACACCAGACCCGGCACTCATTACTTGGATTTCACCCTCTTTGATGGTCTTCTCATTTCCCATGGAGTCACGGTGTCTTAAATCACCATCAAGGGGAATAGAGATGATCTCCATATTGTCGTGCGGGTGTGTCCCAAAACCCATTCCAGGGGCTACGGTATCGTCGTTAAGTACGCGCAACAATCCGAAGTTCATTTTTTGTGCATTGAAGTAGTTGGCAAAGCTAAAGCTGTGGTGGCTGTTCAGCCAGCCGTGATTTGCATGGCCTCGTGTATGGTGAGGATGAAAGATGGTTTTCATAGTCTCTTAAATAGATGTTATAACAACCATATAAACTGAGAATTGTTCATATTCACGGTTCATCAGGGTAGTTACAAAGCGTTTTTTTGAATTTCTAATTCGATCGCCTTTTGAAGATTAGCCAGTTCACGAGAATATTCCGTCAACGCTTTTAGGCGACGCTCAATCTCATCAGAATTGATGCGATTGCTTTCTTCCGAAACTCTGTTGATGTGTTCCATGACGTTCTTTACTTCAAAACGCATGCGATTCACCAGCCTGAATTCATCTTTCTTTAAAGGGTGCATAGTTGTAACATCATTACCTTCCAAAATTCCGAAGTTTACGCCCACTCCTCATCCATAGTCAATGAATTTTGTTAACAACGACGATTGCTGGAGTTCTCTTTAAGCGGATGCCAAAGCAAAGTTTATTACCTTTTGCCCTTGAATGCTGGGGTACGGTCGTATGGCTTTGCGCATCATTCAGTAAATCAATACACCTAAAAATTAAATATGAAAAAAATCATGATTACCCTGCTCATGGCAGCCTCCGTTGCGTCCTCTGCGCAAGCCTTCCCATTCAATTTTGAATCTTCAACCGCCGGTATGGTAGGTTATGATGGGGCATCCTTTACGATAGTGTCAAATCCAAGTTCGGTAGGTAATTCTAGCGCGAATGTTGCTAAGATTGTAAAAGTGAATGCAGCCGACTTGTGGGCAGGAGGTAAGATTACATCGGTGTCTTCACTGAACTTTACAAGTGCTTCATCGAGCGTGTTGTCCATGAAAGTGTACACGACTCAACCAGTAGGTACTGTAATCAAGATAAAATTAGAAAGTCCTTATACCAGCGAGGTGGACGCAGTTACCACGGTCTCAGGCGCATGGGAAACGCTCACGTTTGACTTTGGAATACCGGCACCCACAGGTAGTGTTGATTTAGTCATTATGCCCCAGCCGTTCACGCCAGGTGGTGGGAATACCTTTTACATAGACGACATTGAGCAAGTCGCGGGAGTTATTGCTACACCTAGAGTGGGGTTGCCCGTTACTTTTGAATCAGGCACCACCGCGCGTCATTTCTTTGACTTTGAGAGCGCTATAATGACAAGTTTACCTAATCCAGACGTTGATGCAGATAATGGTAGTGCGAACGTTGGAAAGATTGTACGTTATCTAGGTGCACCTTACGGGGGGAGTAAAATCACCTTTGCGAATAATCTCGATTTCGTTAATCATCCGGTTATTACAATGAAAGTTTGGACGTCTGCACCTATTGGTACAAATGTAACTTTGAAAGCGGAGAAACCTTTTTGGGGTGAAGAGCGTAGTGTTCAAACCACTAAAACCGAAGAATGGGAAACGCTGTCCTTCGATTTTACAAATGCACCGACCGATATGCCTACGTTGGCTTTGTTGTTCGACTTTATTGCGGGCAGCACCAATATCGGTGATGGGTCGTCAACTTCTACTTTCTATTTTGATGATATAAAGTATGCGAATGTGGCCATAGGGATTGAAGATGAGTCAAAAAATAGGATATCCATTTATCCCAACCCAACAGCAGATCAATGGGTCGTACGTAACCCTTCAGTAGATTCATATACGGTACGACTTTATGATTTGAAAGGTCAGCAGTTGTACGATGTATTTAGTGCCGGCCAGACCCATACAATAGATGCTTCTCAGTATCCAGCAGGAGTTTATTTAGCTAAGATTCAATCGAGTATCAATGAGCAAACAGTGCGTTTGATCAAATACTAGGATTTAAATAAGAGAGCGAGTTCAAAAGTGGTTACCACTTTGGTGCAAAAAGGCCGGGATAGTTTGCTATTCTGGCCTTTTTACGTGAAGTATTTATCTTACGCTACGATTCCTATAAAACCTAGTGTTTTCGGGTGATTAGGCACAAAAAAAGCCCTTCAGTCACACTGAAGGGCTTTAAGGCTGGTGGTGATGGACGGAATCGAACCGCCGACACATGGATTTTCAATCCATTGCTCTACCAACTGAGCTACATCACCTGCCGGGCGGCAAATATACACCTACTATTGAAATGTGAAAGCACATTCATTGAAAAATTAGAATCTCCCTCTGAATTGTTCAGAGAAGAAGGATTTAACGACCTTTGTAGCCATGTTAATCACCGTAGATATTGGTAACACCCGTATAAAAATGGGATTGTTTGACGGAAGACGACTTGTTAAACACGAGACTTTCGATACGCAATCTGTGGAGAAAGCCCTTTATGTTTACAGCGATTGGACCAATTCCAGTACACGGTCTATAGGTATTGCAAGCGGTGCAATAGACGCGAATTGGCCTAAGTCTATTAAGTGGCTAACGATTGACTCGCCATGGCCTCTAAAGATTGTGTACAAAACACCGGAGTCTTTAGGTTTAGATCGATTACTTTTTGCTTCGGCTTACTGGTTAGAGCACCGTCAGGACGTTATTACGGTAGTGGCGGGAAGCTGCATTACTTATAATATTGTTAAAAATGATGCTTTTGTTGGTGGTGCAATTTCTCCGGGATGGGTCATGCGTTACAAGGCAATGAATGCATTTACAGAGGCGCTACCAAGCCTTGTTAAAAGCAGTGAAACTCACGTGATAGGGGCTTCAACGGAAGAAAGTATGTGGGCAGGCGTTGATACTGCTTTACCGTTAGAAATTAGCGCGATGATTCATGCGATCCAAAAGGAAACAGGCATAAAACACGTAATCATTTGCGGTGGAGATGCAAAGGCCTTGTCAAACCACCTAAAAAGCTACATATTTGCACCCTCGAATTACGAACTATATGCCTTACAGCGCATTGATGAATATTTTAAAAGTCAATCCTTTAAATAAATCCGCTTCCGCTTTCTTGTTAGCGTCGATATTGCTGTTGTTTGGTGCTAGAGCTACCGCTCAGACCAACTCAGTGAGTCCACTAAGTATTAATGGCTTGGGGGAGACCACGTTTGGAATTACTCCTTCCTTTCTCGGTATGGGTGGCACTGGAATTGGCTATGTAGATCGTTACACGATAAATGTTCTTAATCCTGCCGGTTATGCAAATCTAGAGTACTCTACGCTTGAAATGAGTGGAGCGCACCGCACCTTTCGTCATCAAGTCATTAGCGAGTCAATAGATCAAGACAACCACAATACCTACTTCGATTACTTCGGATTAGGTTTTAAATTCAACGATTGGATCGGTGGAGCATTCTCACTAAGCCCCTATGCGGCAAAAGGATATAATATAAGTGTCGCGGATTCTTCCGACGATTTCGGTATTTATGAATACCGTTCTATCGGTTCTGGTGGATACGACCAATTCACCTTTGGGCTCGCTTTACAACCGCTTCCGTGGTTTAGCATCGGAGGTAATGCACGTTATGTTTTTGGCGAAATGGAAACGAGTAACAAAACTATTATCGCAAATAGTCAATTTCTCTCCGTGAGCAAAACGAACAAAACAGGAATTAGCGACCTAACTTTCGATATAGGAACACAATTGCAAGGAGATGTTGATCGATTCCATTTTGTAGCTGGAGCGGTCTACGGTTTTGGAGGTTCTATGAATTCGCGTCAAATTTCCACGCAATATTCATTCATCAACAGCGGTATTGTTGAAACCCCAGTCGACACGCTTTTTTACAACCTCTCAGAAGAGGGCAGCATAATTCTCCCTACCTCCTCCGGATTTGGGTTTGGTGTGAGTAGAACTGTAGAAAATGTACCGGTCAATGCTTGGGATCTAGTCGTAGACTATAGAAGAGTGAATTGGCAAGACTACAGAGATTTCACACCATTAGGGGGTGCGCCAGTTCAATCGGCTATTGCAGCCAGTGAAAGAGGAAGTGTAGGCCTTGTAATGGTGCCTTCCTATGTCATTCCACAACTTAGACGCAGCTCAAATTACCTTGCCATATCAAGATACCGCTTCGGTTTTTCAAGAGAAAAAGGTCAATACTATTGGCAGGAGCCAACTACTGGTCCAACTTACGTTACCCAAGAAGTCAACTTAGGTTTAACGCTTCCTATTATTTACAGAAGTTTAGCTCCTGGTGAACAAAAGGCAAGCTTTTTGAATATTAGTATAGGAAGAGGTACTCGTTGGAGTGGTGTAGAATCCGATTTAAAGGAAGATTATTGGAATTTAAACTTCGGGATAACACTCAACGATAAATGGTTCCAGAAATTTAGATATAGATAAAAACGTGATGATTATGAAACGAATCCTTTTTGTATTCGGTATTTTATTGATGAGCTATTCTGCTCAAGCACAGGAGTCGAAATGGGGTAATTCTATTGCCGATTCTGTGTCTTGTTTTCAGAACTATAACATCATGGGTTCTTACTACCAGAGTAAGGACTACGCAGAAGCATATGATGCTTGGAAAGCACTTTATGAAACGTGTCCATCTGCTAATATTCGTATTTACACGTACGGTGACAACATTATAGAAGCGAAGATTAAAGAAGCCAGCGACGATGCAACGAAAAATGCATTGATTCAAGAGCTTTTGAGTTTGTATGACGCATTTGCGGTTCACTTCCCTAAGGAAAAAGCGAATGCTATTTCATCAAAAGCATATCATTTCTACAACTACTACAGAAAGAATTCTGATAGTGTTTCAAAGGCTGTGGTGATGTTTGAAGAGGCAAAGTCCCTTTTGGGTGATACCATGTCCGTTGCACACACCGACAGATACTTTCAAGCAAATGTGAAAGAATTCAACAAGACTAAAGATGTAGATCGTTTGTTTGAGGTGTACAATTCAGTCTTAGTTACACTTGAGTTCAACTTCAATACGTTTAACGTTGAAAATTACAATATTGAATTGAAGGCAGATTCTGTACTCGATTTCATTGCATATGCGGACAGTATCCGTCCGGCGACTGAAGCGGCAAAAGCAAAGTTTGATGCAACGCTAGCCGTTTATGATTCAACAAATGCTTACAATAACTCCTCAAAGAAGCGCTTGAAGAAGGCGGCGAAACTTCCGCCGTTAGTGAAGCCAGAGTTAGATGCAATAACCCAAGAATTGGTGAGTGTTCTTGAAAAAGCAGATGAGCTAAAGACGAAGTATGAATTAGATGAGCAAGGTTTAACTTCTGTGGACAAGCGTAAGATGTCGAATAACGAAATTCGTTTGAGAAACATCACGAAGGTGCAACGAAACATAGAGAAAATCTTGAGTCCACTTTTGACGTGTAACAAACTTACACTCATCTATAACGAAGAGGCTTTCGAACAAAATAAGGATAATGTAGAGTGGTTGAAACGTGCGGGTAACCTATTGCAGAAAGAACGCTTGGGCGACGACGGTGAATTGACCTCTTGTACGGATAACCCTGTATTTATTTCAATCGCAGAAACATTATATGAAATTGAGCCTAGTGCACAAGCGGCATTGAACATGGCGAAATTAGGTGTAAATAAAAGCGATTGGGCCATGGCAAAGAAGTACTATACTGAAGCCATTGAGCAAGAAGAAGATCTACGTCGTAAAGCAAATACTTACATGGGGTTAGCCTATGTTAATCAGAAAATGGGTGCACTTTCTTCTGCAAAGAGTAACTGCCTGAAAGCAGGTCAACTCCGTAAAAATTGGGGAAATCCATATTTATACCTTGCAACTATTTATGCAGATGCAGCAGGTTCTTGTGGATCGAATGCAGTTGAGAAAAACGCAGTGTATTGGGCGGCAATTAATAAATTGAGCTATGCGAGAAGTATTGACCCAAGCATTGCCGATAAGGCGGCTAAATTAATTTCGGCCTACAGTCAACAGATTCCTGACAAAGGAATTTCGTTCCAATTAGGTTACAAAGAAGGCGATAAGATTACTATTGGCTGTTGGATTAACGAGGCGGTAAGCGTTAAATTCTACTAAGCCGTTTACAACGACTTTGATATTTCCCCTAGACGAATGTCTAGGGGATTTTTTTTGCGCATTTTTACCGACCTTCGCTAGCATGAATTCTCTTTTGAAACAACTCACATCACTTGTCATTTTAGTAGTGGTTTTCTTCAGTTCCTGTTCGAATGATTCAATGGATGTCGCTGAGGTCAGTAAGATTCCAGTCGTATTTCCTTTGAATGAACAACATGGAGCGCACATAACGTATAGTGATAGCGGGCAAAAGGTATTAGAGATTCGCGCAGGACTGTTGCAAGACTTCGGGAATATGGAGCCTCCTTATGTTTTCTTTGGGAACGGTATAACAGTCAATTTTTATAGTGCAAATGCAAAATCAGCCACGGTATTAAAGGCAGACACAGCGCGACAGCTGAAGAAAGAGGACTTATGGGGTATTGGGGGAAATGTAGAAGTAACGAACGGTAAAGGTGAACGAATGACCACGGAATTATTGTTCTGGGATAAAAAAGAAGAGCGTTTGTATAGTGATGCGAAGGTTCAGATTTTATCTGACGGACAGCTTATACGGGGGAAAGGTTTTGAAGCCGATCAGTCGTTTAATACTTACCGCATTTATAAGGTACAAGGAGAAATAACAGTAGACGATGAATAAGGCATTGCGATTTATAGAGATTTTGTGGCTAGGTGTAGCCGCAGTTAGTTTAGTTGAAATTTATGTCAATTGGGGTACTGACTGGCAGAACACCATTAAATTCTCTCTTTTTTTAGGGGCGGGTGTTTTCATGTACTTCCTTCGCAGGCGATCTCGTATTAAACAAACTAAGAAGTAAACATTGGAATATCTGCTACCCATCGTACTGGCCGTATTCTTTTCTGCGCTTTTCTCAGGGCTGGAAATGGCGTACCTAAGTATCAATAAGTTACATGTAGAACTTGAACGTCAAAAAGGCGGTGTCGCGAACAAGGCTCTAGGCTACTTAGTAAATCGACCTGCTGCTTTTATTGCGGCAATTCTAGTTGGGAATAATGTCGCTTTAGTACTCTATGGAAATTACATGCACCGCCTGCTTACGCCGGTCTTTGCTGGTTGGGGTGCAATGGAATACCTTATTCTATTGTTGGAGACCTCTGTTTCAACCGTAGTGATTCTAGTTTTTGCTGAATTTCTCCCCAAAACACTTTTTCGCCAAAATGCCGAAGGACTTATGCGTTGGTTGAGTTTGCCTGCGTGGTTGCTGTTTTGGGTATTGCGATTGCCGAGCGCACTAATGCTTGGTGTAAGTCAATTCTTTTTAAAATACATCTTCCGAGTAGAGGTACAAGAAGAAGCGAATGCTTTCGGTCGAATGGAGCTTGATCACTATGTTCGAGAGCGTGTCCCTCGTCTATCAGACGGTAATGAGGAGGTTGATCCGGAATTGGAAATTTTTAAAAATGCGCTAGAATTTCCAGAGACCAAAGCTCGTGAGTTTATGATTCCGAGAACTGAAATAGAAGGTGTAGAGGTGAATGAAATGCCTGATAAGGTAAGGGCATTTTTCATCGAATCAGGCTACAGCAAGCTACTCGTATATGAAGATAATATTGATAAAATAATCGGGTATGTTCATGCATTTGAGCTCTTTAAAAAGCCGGATCATCTAAAACGAGTACTTCGTCCTGTTGCATTTATACCTGAAAGTATGCGTGCGGATGAGATACTTAATTTATTTACGCGAGAGAAGCGGAACATAGCTGTTGTATTAGACGAGCATGGAGGAACCAGTGGGATGATTACGCTCGAAGACGTTATTGAAGAAATTTTCGGCGAGATTGAAGACGAACACGATACCGAAGAATTGTTAGAGCGCCAAATAAATGATAGTGAATGGTTGTTCTCAGCGCGTTTAGACATCTCTGATATTAATGAAAAATGGGGTCTTGAACTGCCCCAAAGTGAAAATTATAATACGCTCGGAGGCTATATTTTGGACCTTTATCAGAGCC